>Ga0194055_10004725_pt1 | contig 10118 bp, 9 predicted proteins | sample SepL449m_MetaG_FD_155482 | JGI IMG/M metagenome (GOLD analysis project Ga0194055, IMG submission 155482) | Anoxic zone freshwater microbial communities from boreal shield lake in IISD Experimental Lakes Area, Ontario, Canada - Sep2016-L442-9m | ecosystem: Environmental > Aquatic > Freshwater >... | reverse complement strand
GCAATGAAATCCTCATCATCGATATAATCAATCCCATTGGAATTCGGAGTTTGCGGCAATGCCACGGTTGAAGTACCCTCTCGCAGTGAATTTAGTGCAATTAGCCCCTAGTTTACGGGCTAGACCCCGGCTATTCCTGATTACCCTGCTAGCGTTGATGGCACTTAGCTCGCTTATTCTTGGTGGTTGTAGTAGCGCCCCGAAGGATGAAACCGATGGCTGGTCAGAAAATAAGCTCTATTCAGAGGCCAACGATAAGTTAAAAGATGGCGATTTCGATAAGTGCGGGAAGTACTTTGAAAAATTAGAAGCCCGCTTCCCCTTTGGAGCCTATTCTCAACAAGCCCAAATTAACGCCGCTTATTGTTACTGGAAAGCCAGCGAACAAACCCAAGCATTGGTTGCCATCGATCGTTTTATTAAGCTCTATCAAGGAAGCCCTAATTTAGACTATGCCTACTATTTAAAAGGGTTAATTAGTTTTAATGATGACCTTGGCTTTATGGGCCGCTTTACTGGGCAAGAACTGAGCGAACGCGATCCGAAAGCGGCGCGCGAAGCCTTTGAGGCCTTTCGAGCCGTAGCGACCCGCTTTCCGGATAGCAAATATGCTAGCGACTCAATCGACCGCATGCGCTACATCGTGAATTCATTGGCTGAAGGCGATATTACTGTGGCACGATTTTACTTTCATCGCGGTGCCTATTTAGCTTCCGCCAACCGAGCGCAATTAGTTATTCGTGATTACGATCGCGCACCCGCAGTTGAAGAAGCGCTGTACTTGCTCATTCAGTCGTATGATAAATTGGGCATGACAGAATTAGTTACCGATGCTACACGGGTTTTTCATTTAAATTTTCCCGATAGCGATATTTTAGAAACAGGTAGTCGAGCTAAAAAAGAAGCTCGCTGGTGGCAAATCTGGAATAAATAAGAGGCTATGCAGTTATTTGTATAGGTACTCGCGGCGCCAAAGCACAGAGCAATTCATAGCCAATGGTTCCCGCCCTTTGCGCAATATCATCAACGGGAACGTGATTACCCCATAACTCAACCTTGCTCCCTATGTTTGCTAGCGGAGCAGCACGTAAATCAATGGTGAGCATATCCATCGAGACTTGCCCTGCCAAGGGGCAAATTACTCCCTTGCTATTATCTCCACCGTCAGCCACCCACACTGGCGTGCCATCAGGTGCACTGCGAGGATAGCCATCAGCATATCCACAGGCAACGATGCCAATGCGCATCTCTTCAGGCGCTGTGAAGCGGCCGCCGTAGCCGATTTCCCCCCCTTTTTTTACCATTTGAATACTGATAATTTCAGAGCTTAAGCGCATCACTGGTTTTAAATTAGCATGGGCTATGTCAGCGAAACTCCCAGAGGGCGACGCTCCATACAACATAATTCCAGGCCTTACCCAGTCACCTAAGACTGTTCGGTGCCACAAAATTGCCCCCGAATTTGCGGTTGAAGTTTCGCCAGGCAAATCCGTTATGGCTTCATTAAATAAATCGTATTGCGAACCTACTGAAGGTAAGCAATCGACCCGATCTGCGTTGGCAAAGTGGGTCATATGGTGCATGGCATAACCTGCGGCATGGAGGCGGTGATACATTAACCGGTAGTCACTCGGACTAAAGCCCAAACGGTTCATGCCGGTATTCATTTTTAAATAAATTGGCCTTGCTTGAGCTTGATGCTGAGTGAAATCGAAAGCCTCAAGTGCAGCGACCTGACTTTCCGTATGCACCACCAAAGTGCAGTCCAGCGTAAATGCCAGCTTCAGGTCGTCCGCAGAAAATAGGCCTTCCAGCAGCAAGATAGGGCCTTTCCAACCATTTTCTCGTAAATAACTAGCATCTTGGATGTCGAGTAAGGCAAAGCCATCTGTTAGCGCTAAGCCTTTCAGGGCAGCTGCAATACCATGGCCATAGGCATTCGCCTTAATTACCGACCAAACCTTTGTTTGTGGGGCTAATTCACGAATTCGGGTTAAATTATGGCGCATGGCTTCGATATCCATTGACGCCAAAATGGGTCGCTCCATAACGTGAACTCCTTTCATGATCTAATCTAACCACAACTAATGAGACGATTGTACGAATGAACCGTAGTTTCTACATAATTATGGCGGCACAGTTTTTTTCATCACTGGCCGACAATGCCTTACTTATTGCCGCAATTGCGCTTTTGGCTCAATTACACGCACCCGCTTGGATGACGCCCTTGCTGAAATTATTTTTTGTTCTTTCCTATGTCGTCCTTGCTGCATTTGTCGGCGCTTTTGCTGATTCCCGCCCCAAGGGCAATGTGATGTTCATTACCAATACCGTCAAATTTATTGGTTGCGTGGCCATGTTATTTGGTAGCCATCCTTTGTTATCTTATGCCATCGTTGGTTTGGGTGCAGCCGCCTACTCGCCAGCCAAATATGGAATTTTAACTGAGCTACTCCCTCCCGAAAAATTAGTCGCCGCTAATGGCTGGATTGAAGGCTTAACAGTCAGTTCAATTATTTTGGGCACTGTATTGGGTGGCATCTTAATTAGCCAAACTGTTTCTACAGATTTACTCAGCTTTGATATGCCAATGGTTACCACGTCAGTTGATACGCCAGCCGAATCAGCGATTTTGGTCATTATGCTCATTTATGTTGTTGCCGCCTTAATCAATCTGCGTATTCCCGATACTGGCATTAAGTATCGGGCGCAAAAAACCAATCCCATTGAACTCGTAGTCGATTTTGCGAAATGCTTTAAAACCCTCTGGAATGATCGCTTGGGACAAATTTCGCTAGCTGTAACGACATTATTTTGGGGTGCAGGCGCAACCTTGCAATTTATTGTTTTGAAATGGGCGCAAGTGGCATTAAATATGAATCTGTCGCAGGGTGCAATTTTGCAGGCCATCTCTGCTTTTGGCGTGGCTGGTGGCGCAGTCTATGCGGCCTGGAAGGTTCCCCTCAAGCAATCTTTGCGCGTCTTGCCCCATGGCATTGCCATGGGCTTAGTGGTCTGTACTATGGCTTTTTATAACGCCGATATGCTGCCTGCCACAACCATCTTGCAAATTGGCAAATTGAATATCACCCTTAATTTATTGCCACCTTATTTATTATTAATTTTAGTAGGCTGGTTAGCGGGCTATTTTGTTGTGCCGATGAATGCACTTTTACAGCATCGCGGCCATGTACTCATGTCGGCGGGCCATTCTATTGCCGTGCAAAACTTTAATGAAAATTTATCAGTCTTAGGTATGCTCGCAATTTACGCAATCTTAATTTGGCTCGATGTGCCAGTACAAATCATGATTGTGGGCTTTGGCATTAGCGTCAGCCTGATAATGTGGTTAGTCATTCGTCGACATGCAGCTAATCAAGCCGAATATGATTCTTTACATCTCATTGGCGAAGCCAAGCACTGAAGCGAGCCAATGAGCAGGTGCTGTAATTAGCCCTTGCTAACTACAAATTATGTAATACCGAATGCGCCAAGACTAAGTCATTCCAAAGTAAGGCTTTGTCTTGCGGACGAGCAAGTAAATGCGCTAAATCAAAGCTGGCAATTAAAGGAACTTCGAAAGCCTGCTCACTAGTATCGCTAGTCAGCGTGAGAACGATGTCACGGAGTTGCGGAAGAGATTCTTTCTCGCCACTGAGACTTTGTGCAGCGCCTGCACCGAAGGCTACTGCAACCAATGGGTAATCTGGAGCTGTAGTTGCAATGGGGTCTAGCAACTGTTTGCCATCAAACCGATGCCAACGCCATTCATGCGCATTTAAACCTAAAACACGCAGACATTGCTTAAACAAGATCGCCTCATCACCTGCTACAGGTTTACCAAAAAACCACCATTGAAATTGTGGCTCTGTTTGCGCGGTTACCGGCGTGGGAGTAGTTGCCGTCATTGGCTGCTCAGGCTCACTAGGTAGCGCAGTCGACGCCATTGTGTCCCGAGCAAGCCACTCAGATATACCCATTTCTTTTAGGTAAGCAGAGCGAGTGAGAGTCATAGGGTATCCATCTTAAGCGATTTTGCTAGCACGTGAGCATCTTCGCGCTCTCCAGATTCTGGGTCTAGCGGGTAATATTGCTTTCTTTTTCCAATTAGCGCAAAGCCTAAATTTTCATAGAGTTTGATGGCAGCTACATTACTTGGACGTACCTCTAAAATAATGCGCTGGTAATGACTTTGCCGAGCGATATTCTCAACTGAGGCCATTAAGCGCACGCCAATGCCTTGGCGACGAACAAGGGGGTTCACCGTTATATTTAAAAGATGTAACTCATCCACCCCTGGAAATAAAATGAAATAGGCTATTAAATCACCGCTATCTTCACTCTCGATGCAATAGGCCCAATGTCCTGCTGCCAATGAATCGGTAAAATTTCCCCGCGTCCACGGATGTAAGTGTGATTCGAGTTCAAGTGATAAAACGCGCTCTATGTCATCCATTTGCATCGCTCGAAAAACGAAATTAGCCATACTTTTTTCTACCGCAGGCATTCTACTGAGCAGCTAAAGGTAATGTCTTGCCAGCCCGTTCGGCGCTAGTGAAAGCCACCTTATCGCGCACATATAAGGGCTCTAGCAAACGCACGTCGTGTTGTAAGCCAGCAGCAAGCTGTTGTCTGGCGCAAGCTAAAACGCCTAAGGCATTTGCGCTCATTTCGCTTAAGGCAAGTGCTTGCACAGCTGCACTACACAGATTAACGCCACTGCCAACTACCCACTTGATTTTCTCCAACGCTATATCGGCCGGTAATGCTAATTGGGGGGTAGATAAACGCACGGGCAAACTATCTTGAAGGCGGTATCTCGCCCAATAAACCTCGCCCATCCGCGCATCTAAAATGACTAACAATTCCTTATCGTTATAACCCTGTACGTCCATCTGTAAAACTGCTTGCATGGCAATACTATCTAAACTGATCACCGATAAAACGGGTACATTCGCACCTAAGGCTAAGCCTTGTACGCAAGCAATTCCTAAGCGTACCCCCGTAAAGGCGCCGGGACCAACATCCACTGCAATGGCGTCTATATCAGCTAATGTCAATTGGGCTTCCTCGAGAAGGACATTTACCCAGGGCAATAAATATGAACTTGCGGTGGATCCCACCAGCTCATGGCGTTGCAAAACGGTGTGCTGATTCACAGCGAGGGCAACCGAACACCAAGCGCTTGAAGTTTCAATTGCCAATATCGTCATGAGTAAATCATTAGGTAGCTACAGCGCAAGACTGGATTAGGTCAGGTGGGGCCTGTACCAATTCGATTAAAACGCCCTCTCCGCTAAAAGGAAATTCAGCATTCGCTTTGGGATGAATAAAAATAATGTCATGTCCGCCGGCACCTGCACGGATACCGCCTGGGGTAAAGCGTAAGCCATGGGCTTCAAGCCATTGCACTGCCAAAGGTAAATCGTCAACCCATAGACCAATATGGTTTAAGGGGGTATTTTGAACGGCTGGCTTTTTATCGACATCGAGTGGTTGCATTAAATCAACTTCAACTTCATGACTACCACTGCCAATTGCACATATATCTTCATCGACATTTTCACGCGCTGAAACGAATGTACTCTTAAATTGCAATCCTAACAAATCAAGCCAGAGGTGCCGTAGTTTATTTTTGTCGGCGCCGCCAATGGCAATTTGCTGTACGCCTAAAATACGGAATGGGCGTTGACTTAAGGTAGACATAGCTGTTTTCTCAATTAATAATTAAAGCCATTATTCAAACCGCATGATGAGTTGATCTACTGACAAACTATCGCCCTGCTTTACTAACAGCTCAGCAACAATGCCGTCTTGCGCAGCAAGCAAAGTGTTTTCCATTTTCATAGCCTCAATCGCTGCCAACTTTTGTCCCGCAACCACCTTTTCACCCACTTTAATGGTAAGTTGAGTCAATAAGCCTGGCATGGGCGACAAAAGCATTTTAGAAGTATCTGGTAAAGCCTTAATTGGCATGCGTTGTTGCATTTCGCTACCAAAGGGGCTTAATACCATGCAGGCATACCGCGCACCATCTAAAACCAAATGGTATCCAACCCCACGCCGCTCAACTTGCGCGGTAAGCTTACGCGTGCCATTGATGGTGGCGTTTAAACAAATCATGCCAGGGCGCCACTGACTCGCAATATCGTAGCGACTTAAGCCATTAGCACCGTCAACATACACTATATATACACTCTCTTTTAATTCAATTCGAGTCGGTAAATTGTAGGGATCATCGATTGCGCCTACGCGCTTATTAGTAACGACTACAAAACATTTAGCAATCACCATTTCGTGGCCAACCAATTGACCATCAATGAGTTGAATATGTTCTAGATAGCGGTGGCGCATAAATGTCGCTAAGGCGGCAAAAAGATAGGGGTCATGCGGTTGAACTGAATCAGGATGAAAACCGTCAGGATATTCCTCGGCAATAAAGCCGGTATTGAAGTCACCAGCAACAAATCTAGGATGTTGAAATAAAGCCGCCTGAAATGGAATAGTCGAGTGAATACCTTTAATCACAAATTCATTTAAAGCACTGCGCATTTTCTCAATTGCTTCTTGACGATTAGTGCCATGAACAATGAGCTTTGCAATCATTGAGTCGTAATACATGGGTATTTCACCGCCCTCAAAAACGCCGGTATCAACTCGAACACCGTTGATTGAATCCGGTGGTCGATACTTTACTAACCGTCCCGTAGAAGGTAAAAAATTGCGGAATGGATCATCGGCATTAATTCGACATTCCATTGCCCAACCATTGAGTTGAATTTCTGCTTGTGTAAAAGCGAGTTTTTCACCCGCCGCAACCCGAATCATTTGCTCAACTAAATCAAGCCCAGTAATGGCTTCGGTAACCGGATGCTCTACTTGTAATCGGGTATTCATTTCTAAGAAATAAAACGATTGATCAGCACCAACGACAAATTCAACTGTACCCGCAGATTGATATTGCACTGCCTTTGCTAATGCAACCGCTTGTTCGCCCATGGCCTTTCGGGTTGCAGCGTTAATAAATGGAGATGGCGCCTCTTCGATGACCTTTTGATGGCGACGTTGAATCGAACATTCCCGTTCCCATAAGTACACAACATTGCCGTATGCATCGCCCAGAATTTGAATTTCAATATGGCGCGGCTCAACCACAAATTTTTCAATAAATACCCGGTCATCACCAAAATTATTGGCGGCTTCCGTTTTGCAGGTTACAAACCCCGTCAGCACTTCCGCGTCATTATTAGCAACCCGCAGACCCTTACCACCGCCACCAGCAGAGGCTTTAATCATGACTGGGTAACCAATACCTTGGGCAATTTTTACTGCTTCTGCGGGGCTTTCAATCACCTCGTTATAGCCAGGAATGGTATTTACCTGGGCAGCTAAAGCCAGCTTTTTGGAAGCAATTTTGTCACCCATTGCGGCAATCGCAGGAAATTTTGGGCCAATAAAAGTAATCCCCTCAGCTTCCACCCGCTCAGCAAATTCAGCATTCTCTGATAAAAATCCGTACCCTGGGTGAACTGCATCGGCGCCGGTATCTTTGCAGGCCTGAATAATCCGTTCAATTGATAAATAGGATTCGCGGGATGGTGCCGGACCAATAAATACAGCTTCATCAGCCATCCGTACATGTCTTGATTCGCGATCTGCGGCAGAGTAAACAGCTACTGTCTTAATGCCCATGCGCTGTGCCGTACTGATTATTCGACACGCAATTTCGCCACGATTTGCAATTAAAATTTTCTTAAATAGATTCATTGTCATCTTCAATTTACCTTGCCCTTAGAGCGGAATGTTGCCATGCTTTCGCGTCGGATTCTCTAATACTTTATTTTTTAGCATCATGAGCGAGCGCGCAATCCGCTTGCGACTTTCGTGGGGCAAAATGACGTCATCAATATAACCACGCCGTCCTGCGACAAAGGGATTAGCAAATTTTGTTTTGTATTCAGCCTCGCGCGCATTAATTTTATTGGTATCGCCTTTTTCTTCGCGAAAAATAATTTCTACTGCACCTTTGGGTCCCATCACCGCAATTTCTGCTGAAGGCCAAGCGAAATTCACGTCACCGCGCAAATGTTTTGAGGCCATAACGTCGTAGGCACCACCATATGCTTTGCGGGTTATTAAGGTCACCTTTGGTACCGTACAATCGGCATAGGCATAAAGTAACTTCGCGCCATGTTTAATAATGCCGCCATTCTCTTGAGCGGTTCCCGGCATAAATCCGGGCACGTCTACCAAGGTAACAATAGAGATATTAAAAGCATCACAAAAGCGCACAAAGCGTGCCGCCTTTATGGACGATTTAATATCTAAGCAGCCCGCTAAAACTAAGGGCTGGTTAGCCACAATACCAATAGTTTGTCCTTCCATCCGCGCAAATCCAATAATGATATTTTTTGCAAAATCAGGCTGCAATTCAAAAAACTCGCCATCATCAGCAATTTTTCGGATTAATTCATGCATATCGTAAGGTTGATTGGGATTGGCTGGCACTAAAGTATCAAGCGAATAATCGGGCTCTTCATTGCGTTTGGCCGAGCGCACAATAGGCGGCTTTTCACGATTAGAGAGGGGTAAATAATTAAAAAATCTGCGCAACATCATGATGGCTTCGACATCATTTTCAAAGGCCAAGTCACAAACCCCCGATACTGTTGAATGGGTTATAGCGCCGCCTAATTCTTCGGCGCTCACATCCTCATGGGTAACGGTCTTCACTACTTCAGGGCCCGTAACAAACATATACGAACTATCTTTCACCATGAAAATAAAATCTGTTAATGCTGGCGAGTAAACAGCACCGCCGGCACAGGGTCCCATAATGAGTGAGATCTGCGGAATAACACCGGAAGCAGTTACATTGCGTTGAAAAATTTCTGCGTAACCTCCTAAAGAAGCTACACCCTCTTGAATTCGAGCTCCGCCAGAATCATTTAAGCCAATCACAGGCGCACCTACTTTCAAGGCTTGATCCATAATTTTGCAAATTTTTTCGGCGTGCGCCTCAGATAAAGAACCACCAAGCACCGTAAAGTCTTGTGAAAATACAAATACCAAACGTCCATTAATCATGCCGTAACCCGTTACTACGCCATCGCCAGGTACAGTTTGATCGCCCATCCCAAAATCGTTGCAGCGATGCTCAACAAACATATCCCACTCTTCAAAACTGCCAGCATCAAGCAATAACTCAATTCGTTCACGCGCGGTTAGCTTGCCTTTAGCGTGTTGCGCTTGAATACGTTTTTGGCCACCGCCTAAACGTGCGAGTTCGCGCTTAGCAGCGAGTTGTTCAATAATTTCTTGCATAAAAATTCCTTAATAAAGGTTTATTTTGCTAACAATTCAAGTAAGCGCCGCGCTGCCACCGAGGCTGCTATGGTGCCTTGATTAACTGCAGCAACCATTTCGGGTAATAAGGCTTGCACTGCTGCATGCTCACGAAAGCCGGCCTTGAGCCCGGCATCGATCCGTTCCCACATCCAGGCTCCAGCTTGCGCCTGTCGTCTTGCTTGTAACTTTCCATTCGCAGTTTGTAGCTGCTGAAAATGCTGAATATGCGCCCATAACTCTGATACCCCTTGACTGTGCAGCGCACTCATCGTCATCACACGTGGATGCCACGCTTCTTTCATATGCGTTGCATGGTCAGGATTGCCCTGAAATCCCAATAAACGTAAAGAGCTCGTAATGAAGGCTTGGGCCCGCATTGCCGCATCGGGGTCAATATCAGCCTTATTGATCACGATTAAATCTGCCAATTCCATCACGCCTTTTTTAATCGCCTGTAAATCATCACCCGCATTCGGTAATTGCAATAACAAAAATAAATCCGTCATCCCCGCAACGGCAATTTCACTTTGACCAACCCCAACGGTTTCGACGATAACCACATCATGACCAGCTGCTTCAGCTACCAATAGGGCTTCACGGGTCTTTTCAGCCACACCACCGAGCGTGCCAGAAGAAGGACTAGGACGAATAAAAGCCTGTTCATGGACCGATAATTTTTCCATGCGGGTTTTATCACCCAAGATCGATCCGCCCGATAAACTCGACGAAGGGTCAATTGCTAAAACAGCAACGCGGTGACCCTGCTCAAT
>Ga0194055_10004724_pt1 | contig 10119 bp, 9 predicted proteins | sample SepL449m_MetaG_FD_155482 | JGI IMG/M metagenome (GOLD analysis project Ga0194055, IMG submission 155482) | Anoxic zone freshwater microbial communities from boreal shield lake in IISD Experimental Lakes Area, Ontario, Canada - Sep2016-L442-9m | ecosystem: Environmental > Aquatic > Freshwater >... | reverse complement strand
AGGTGATTGTAGGTTCACTCCAACCAGCCTCCTGGCTTTAGCTTCCTGATCATAACTTCTTCAAGCGAGTCAGAGGTTCGAATCAGAAGGTGATGACCGCCTGTTCTCTTGGCGGCTTCAGAGACCGCCATAATATGTGCCTCCAAGCTTTTGCGATAATAGCTGAGAGTCTCTCGATTGATTGTGATCTCAGTCTGAGAAGACCCCTCTGAATCAATCAGTCTCAGGTCTCCTTCTAAATCCGGATCAATTTCAAGGTCACTCAGGATCTGAGCATGCCAAACCTCGAATCCACGCCCCCCAAGGGCTCGAATTGCTGCAGGCAACTCGGGGTCGAGTCCATCACTAACAAGAACAAGGATTCCACTCCGTAGATTCGAGCGTACGAGCGATCTGAGGCTATCGGTAAGCTTCTCATGGTTTTGTTCATCACCATTGCGTTGAATGGCGCTCATAAGCCTAAACGCCGATGATCGACCACGCAGAATTCCCGTTGGAGGTTGCTTTGCTCCCAGTACCTTTAGTCTTACTCCGTCTCCGCCAACTAATCCAATGTAACCAAATGCCATGGCGTATTTTTGGGCTATTTGCAGTTTCGTAGGCTCACCAAAATTCATGCTTGGAGAACAGTCCAAACAGACATACAGAACAACGTCCTCTTCGTCCTGGTACGTTCTCATGACTGGGGTGTCCAGGCGAGCAAGCACATTCCAATCCAAATGGCGAAGATCATCGCCTTCAGAGTAGTTGCGAAAATCGGCAAATTGAATTGAAACGCCTTTTTGTCGACTAATTCGCTCCCCTTTTGATGAACCTCGGTACGTTCTGTTTGGGCGAAGCCGTAAGTTCTCAAGAGTTCTTAGCTCTCGAGGCTCCAATAGTCCCGAAGTTTCAACTGCCATTGGGTGTCGCTAAATCTTGATAGGATCTTTGTCTCGCGAATCAACATGTGAGAGTGCTGATTGGATCACGTTGTCTGCCGAAACATTATCTGCTTCCGCTTCGAAATTAAGGATTAGTCGATGGCGAAGCACGGGTCTTGCAGAGGCAACTAAATCTTCTTTAGATACATTAAATCGTCCGTCAAGCAGAGCTCTAATCTTAGAAGCAGCTATGAGGGATTGAGCACCACGGGGTGAAGAGCCATACCTGACATACCGTCTGACGTCTTCGCAGGGTCGCTCTGAATCGGGATGAGTTCCAAGAATGATCTGCAAGGCATAGTCCAAGACTGAATCGCTAATTGGAACCTCACGAGCAAGCATTCTCATTTTCACTACATCATCACCAGTAGCAACCGCAGAAATATCATCTCCGCTGGCTCCAGTAGTTCGTTGAACAATCGACTTCAACTCAGCTTTGGTAGGGAAAGGAACAATAAGTTTAAAAAAGAAACGATCCAATTGAGCTTCAGGAAGTGGATACGTACCTTCTTGCTCAACTGGATTTTGGGTTGCCATTACCAAAAAAGGCTCTTCCAGGTCGTGCCTCTTTCCGCTGACCGTAACCGATCTTTCTTGCATTGCTTCAAGGAGGGCCGACTGTGTCTTCGGTGTGGCACGATTGATCTCATCCGCCAAAACAATATTGGCAAAAATGGGTCCTTTTCGGAACTCAAACATTCGCGCGTCGTTGAGCACGTTAGTTCCCGTGACATCGGCAGGCATCATATCGGGCGTAAACTGGATTCGCGAGAAATCCAAAGAGAGCGCTTGAGACAAGGACTTAACGAGAAGAGTCTTGCCAAGACCAGGCATTCCCTCCAGAAGGATATGCCCGTTGGCAGCAAGACCGATCAGAACAGAGTCAACAACTTCCTCTTGTCCAACAATGACCTTATTGACTTCGGACTTTATCCGATCAAATGTTTGACGAAACCAAGTTGCTTGTTCTGCTGACATAGTTCACTTCTTCAGACTTTCAAAATATCGCTTGACGCGTTGCTGATGTTCCTTTGGTATCTCATTTTTGTTGAGAGCCGATTCGGCCTTCTTTGTGTACGAAGGCAGTACGTTCCTATATGGAACGGATGTTTTCGTTCCCTTGAATGTTGGTGCTTTAATTTCGAAAGTCATTTCCATTCCTGGCCGAGAGTTGTCCCTTTCTGTGGGTGCAAAAAGAGGATTCCCCTTTCCTTTTCCTTGCTCAGGCTTCTGTAAATTCACATGACCTGTGTCTGCGATCATAACATCATTATCTGGTCCAGGACCAGAACTACTTCCCATTCCGAGCCCCAGACCGAGACCCAAACCTGCACCCTGTCACGTGCTGCACCCGTCTTTAAGCGAATCGAGCAATTTCTGAAGATAAGCCTTTCGGAAGTCATCATCTGCCATCTTTTTCAGAAACTCTTCCATCATTTTTTGGAGTTTCTGTCGCTCTTCCTTAGAAAGTGATGGTTGTCCAGTTTTTGCTGCTTGTTCGGCGCTCTGCTTTGCCTTCTGAGCGGCTTCTTGGATTTTCTTCCACATCGGATCGCCATAGATCTTTTTGAGAACATCTCGAGCTTCTTGGGAAAGTTGCATCGATTCCATTTCCTTTTGAGCCTGCTCGGCATTCTTTAGCGCATCTTGAAGTTCTTTCTCCGTCTTCTGAATCTGATTTTCAATATCTTTTTTAGCTGCCGCATCCAATCCTGGCTTGTTGAGCTGAGCCTTCAGAGATTCTAATTTCTTTTGGAGTTCGTCTGCCTTACTTTTCGAATTCTCTGCATTCTGCTTCGATGCTTCCATTTTCTGATTAAAGTCGGCATCGCTCATCTTTACTGAGTCCATGTCCACCTTCTCCAGTCCAGCTTTTTGCAAAGCATCCTTTTGCATTTTGTCCAACATCGACTCTGATTCTTTTAGCTTGTCAAGTTCCTGGACTGCGCTCTTCTTCGCAAGTTCATCAGCCTTCTTTGCAAGTTCGTCCGCACGAATCATTGCTTCCTTCGGATCGATTCGAGCTTTTTCATAGTCCTTCTGAAGTTTCATAAGGTCTTTCTGCAAAGCTAATAGTTCTGGGCTTGTGCTCTTTTTGTCCGTGGAATCGTCAAAGATCGCTTTCTTCAGTTCTTCTAATCGCTTGGACTCTTTTTTCATCGATTCTTTGGCAACGACTGCCTCCTGTGGCAAGAATAACTTTGAATTTGAAAAGAACAAAATACAAGCGATAAAGGCAATCCCGATGATTCCAACAAAATGAAAACGTTTAAGCCGAACAGGATAAAGGGAATTAGGCTTGAGCCCGCTCAATTGCGCTGTTGCATCGTCATTAAGGAGTTGAGAAAAGGAGTTGTCATGAATGTTAATCTCCGCCGAAGTACCGAGCCTGTCCTTAAGTTTTGCTCGACGGTCGATGCTTCTGGCAATTGAAAGATCATCAATTCGCCTCAATGTGCGAACCGCAATTCCAATCACGACAGACGCAATGATAAGGATTGCAAACTGGTTCCATTCAAAATAGAAGATTCCCCGCCAATCCAAGATCGCCCAAACGATACCAATCAAAGAACCCACTGCAATTCCAGCAGCAACTCCCTCCAGGGCTTGCAAGAACTTAATTCTTCTTCTGAACGGCTGAAATTTCTTTGTGGCTATCATTGGCGATCCTCGGATCGAGTCTAACTGTTACGTGATACTTGCTTATTAAATTGGGGAATGGTAATCGTAATTAATAATACGGCTATACACAGCACTATTACACTATGGATGCCGGTCATTTTTGCCGCATGAATATCGCACAAAACTCCTGCGATTGGATTTAGCGACCAAACCCCAGTCGCTGTCCTACTTTCGTCACCGGCCAATATTAAGAATACAGCAGTCGGGAGGATGATCCCCAAAACAAAAAAGAACAGAGATATTGTTCGTCCACGCGAAAGTATTGGCTTCTTGCTTGATGCGTACCAGCCGGAGAAAAACGCAGCCAGCCAGATCGAGAAGATCAAAAGGACATACATCAGAAAGTAAGGCGAAAAGGGACTAAATTCCATAACAATAGTAGTCATGGCTGATGAAGAAAGTCCCAAAAGTGGAGTTGGTCCAAAAGGAAACTTACTGCCTATGCAGTAAGCCAATGTCGAGAGACCAAAGAGCAAGCTGAGAAACGGAAGGTGTCCACTTGGTCTTCCGGTGAACGTTTCACGAACGTTAAAAAGTCCATCTGGGCGATGCCGCCTTAAGTCATTAAATCCAAATCCTGCAAGGTACGGAACAACGATGATGCCAAGAACAAACAGCATGGTAAACAAGGTTCGCCCGTGAAGAACTTGTAGCCCTTGGGCACCACTTAAGGAGCCAAATGTTGTAGCAAGACTCGAACCCATCGCACTCACGAGAAATGGTCCCATGCTCATTGAAACTAAGAGAAATATTGCCGAAGAGTAAACCAGAGAATGGACCCTTAGGCCAAATATCTCCTTCGAGTTACCCGGCGCAATCATTGAGCCTGCCGAGAGTACGACAAATTTAACGACAATCAGGTGCATCAAGATTGACAAAATCCAAGACGGAATTTCGTAACCAAAAACAGGCCATTTTTGGTCGGCAACAAACGAATAGCAAACTGGATTAAGACTAAAAACAGGATTTACCTGTGAAAATGAGCCACTTGGTCCAAAGCTACTAGCGGCAACCAACCAACCGGTTACAAGCAAAAAGCAACCAAGCGCTGCATAGGTCCAGATGATTGCGGGCAGAACCTTGTTGCACAAAGTGGACATGAGCAAACCAAACGAAACACAGACAAGCCCATACATTGAATACAAGATGAAGGTGATTAAGAGCTGAGTCCAAGTTGTTCCGCCAAGGGTTACGCTGACAGCGCAAAATGGTAAAGAGAGAACAAGCAGCAACCATACGAACCTATAAGAGCTAATGAGTTTGCCAACAAGGTAGTACTTTGGCTCCGTTGGGGCCGAAAAAACGAGATCCAACGAACGACGCTGTTTTTCGCTCACGATCGCAAATGCACCCATGCTTGGTGCCACTAGGGTGATCACAATTGCAAGCGATGCAAGTGTCGAGTAATAGAAAGTTTGGAGTCTGCTTTGAGCCGTAGCTAAACTAGTCTGCCCATAGGCGCTTCCAAGGGAATTGTCATAAATCATCAAAAGGACGAAAGTCATGACGACGAGGTAAATAGTAAACAGAACAACCGCTCTGCTGCCTCGTAACTGAACTCTCATGTCGCGAGTGGCTGTCGCGTTGCCAACATAAGTTCGTTGAAGACCTTTTAACCAAGACAATTCGCCCGTCACTACTAATTCACGGCTCCGGTCGTCAGCTTCAGGAAGACATCTTCCAAGTTTGCTTGATCTTCACTAAAATTGATAATTTGATGACCGTCATCAACCATGGACTTTAAGAACTGAGCCTGATCCGATTCGTCTCCCGTAAGTTCAACTAAGAACTCCCCAGTTCCGACAGCCTCACATTTCTGGACATTCTTCGTTTTTGTGATCATGCTTTCTAGCTTCTGAAGGTCACTAATGCACTGGACTCGAACCAACTTGGTTGGGCGAATGCTGCGAACAACCGATGCAACGTCACCAAAGGCGAGAAGTTCTCCACGCTCGATAATACCAACGCAGTTGCAAAAGTCAGAAAGCTCAGGAAGAATGTGAGAAGAAACGATAACAATTTTTCCCATCCTTCCCAACTCTGCAATAAGCTCTTTCAGCTCTGCCCGTGCCCTTGGATCTAATCCTGAAGCCGGTTCATCAAGCAGGAGCAATTTTGGGTCGTGAACTAAACATCTGGCCAAACACAGCCTTTGTTGCATTCCGCGAGAGAGGGATTGAACAAACGAATGTTTCTTTACGCTTAAATCCGTAAGCTCCAAGACTTCATCAATGACTTTGTCTCGCTTCTGTACGCCATAGATGGAAGCAAAAAAATCGAGATACTCCCAAACTTTTACATCGTCATAAAGACCGAAGAAGTCCGGCATATAGCCAATCATTCTGCGTATTTGCATGGGGTTTTCTAGAATGTCCACCCCATTAAGTGTCGCGGTTCCCGATGTTGGCTCTAGCAAAGTCGAAATCATTCGAATAGTTGTGGTCTTCCCGGCTCCGTTGCTTCCGATAAATCCAAAAATGTCGCCTGGTTTAAGCGTAAACGAAATGTTTTGAACGGCAGTAAAGCCACCAAAGGTCTTATGGAGATTTTTTACTTCAAGCATGGCGTTTCTTTTTGGGAATGAACTTTACTTCGTGGTCTGCAAAAACAAGGGTTTTGGTTGCCCAAACCAACAGGGTGATCGTGATGATGATTTGATATAGAAAGTGTCCCGTGGTCAAAGCGAACAAATCGAGACTTTGAATTACAGATTGATTTCCGTAAGCATCTCGCATTCCATTTCCACTAGACGAAAGTCTTCTGAGTACTTCAAAGGGTGAAACAATGCCAGTTACAAAACTTCCCGTGAAAGATGTGACCGTTGAAACGAGGCCAGGAACAAAAATGAAGTAGATCACTACTACTCCGATTGATACGGCTAATGCGACCAAAGGGCGCTTAACCCTCGAAGAAATCAGCAAGGTCATCGCGATCAAAGAAGCTCCTTGCGCCAGAACGGTCAACAAGGCAAGAACCATAGGTAGGAACCTTGTGTCTGGATAGAATAGTGCGTCAATGATAACCGGAATAATAAAGAGCCCTAATCCCATTGCAAGACCTGCAAAGGCACCCATAAATTTACCGGCAATAATTTGCCCATGAGTGATCGGTGCGACAAGCAGCATGTCCCAACTTCGACGCTCACGCTCGCCAGAAATGGAGGCATGGAGGAGAAGAGGAATCACAAACAGCATCATTCCCACAAAAAGGACGATGAGAATAATTGGGTCGATATCGCCACGGTAGTAAACGCAGACCATTGCAAATAGGGCGTACAAAACCAAGACGATCCCAATTCCTCCATTGATAGCTACCGATGATCCCCGTATAGAAAAGAATCTCTTGCGAAATCGAGTTACCTCGGCCATCATCGGATTCTTCGTTATGAGAACTTCCCACCACGATGACTTTATAGGATTCATCGTGTTTCCCTCCATTGCGGCACAGAGGCGACCATATATTGGGAAGCAGGGTGGCCTGCACCGTATTTCGGACCAACTGCCATAGTGTCAATGCTTGTCAATACAACAATCTTATTCGGCAAGTTCGCCGCAAATTGTTGCCACCCGGTAACTGAATCAGGCTTTTCCTTATTTAACTTTGATCGAATAATTTTGCCAACCGGAATCATTCGAGACGATCCACTCTTGATTGGATCCGAAACCATTTGTTCTGCTCCTGTTCCCCAAATCGTTATCTGAAGGATATTTGCGTGGGACTGGTTCACGATGTTGATATGTGGTTCTCCATTTTGGTTCACAAGAGTGATTTCCAATCCCTTGAGATCCTTAGAAGTTTGCATATATGCAAATTCCTTAAATGCCAAATTGGCAGATTGCACATCGGGAGCAATAAGGTGTCGACCATCATCCTTCAGGTTCAAATCTCCTCCATCAGAATTGCCCATGTAATTTCCAGAAATGATTGACTCAACATCTCTTAGCTCTAAATCATAAGATTTGGCCCGCGGGAAAAACATTTCTGAGCGACCGTAAACCACAGAATCTTCGCTATTTTCGCCGAGAATTGCGACCGCAGTCGTTCGCGTTGTCGCGCTTGCCTTATACAACCCAATCGTACTGTTCAAAAGAACCAAACTAAAAATCACGCTAATCGTGGGAGTTGACACCCAAGCAAATTCCATTTTGTTTAACTTCTTTAAAACGAGGAAATTAAGTGGCACGACCGCAATCGCATAAATGATCAAGATCCACATGATATTGGCCAACGATGGTGGCTTGATTTGGTACGGATCGTTGTAAGTTCCAGAGTATCTGGTTGCAGCTGTAGGTGAAGTTACTCCGGTGAATCCTGAAGAGTAGGCAACGGTACTGGATCCATAACCATATTCCTCCTGTCTTTGCCCAATCTGTTCGTTGACTAAACGGGTAATTGATTTCTTGTGGTTCCATCTGACTGCCTTGAGCATAATTGCTCGTCGGTCCTCCGATTCACGGACAGGTGACTCAAATGGGTTCACCGAAAGGATAGAGACAATTCCTGCTCCGTAACTGCGACTAAAGCAAGTCCCCTTCGAGACCTTAACTTCAACCGAACCTAATCGCGGCGCACCTAACAATTCGGTGAGCCCTTCCTTTGTCACAACTTGTGTCTTTGAAACTGGGATAAGTTCTTTCCACCGAGGGTCTAATGATGCGGATTGAGCCGCGCCACCAATAAATGCCAGCGATCCACCAGATCGAACGAAGAACTTTATCGCATCGACTTGGGAGTCTCGTAGCTTTTCTGTTCCATCCCCAAGCACAAGGCCATCAAGACAAGAGTAACCAAAGGCTCGGTCTGGTGCATCATCGGGAGTGCATCCGCCAACTCCAATTGCGGATCGTGCCGAAGAAGGGTCTCCTTCGCCACTTGGTTGACTCTTTACAAAGATCAGATCGGAAGGATTGTCACTGATTAGTCCGAACCGAGTTTGTTCAGAATTGTAAGTTACTTTAATCGACGCTTCCTTAACACCTGCCGGGGATCTCAACGTGACCTTTCCAGCATTGTAGCCTCCTGACAAAAACAGGACTCGCTTTTTGGTGCCCGACGGTAATTCCACTTGATAGTCGATACTTACCCGGGCGCCGGTTTCGTCGGGAGAAATGACACCTGTTGTATTGGGCCCCAGATTTTCAATATTGGCGTAATAAGGGTTTGGCTGTGAAGACTCGAGCCCTGACCACACTTGTTGTATTGACATGGTCAGGCCCTGAGCATTGGCAAAAGTGCCAAGCAGAGCTATTCCGGCAGTACATACAACCCGAATGATATATCTCCCCATTAGACTTAAGCAATGACGCATTCCAACATCTATTTAGTTCGATAAAAATCGAACTATTTTCACATTCTTACCAATTTCCTACGTGCCTAATTTCGGATGCCGGAAAGCGAAGACTTCTTTCATGTACCTTCAAATCAGGATTTCGCTTACCAACAGCAATTACTAATATGGGGAAGCGGGAATCGGGAAGTCCAAATTCTGCAGAAAGAGATTCTGCAACGAATCCACCCATTGGTGCAGTATCCCAACCAGCCTCTGTGGCCACCAACATAAAAGACATTGCCCACAAATTGCAGCTTCGAATGGCTTCCTCTCGTAGTGCCTGTGAGTTTTTCTTGAAGGAATGGGCACCTTCAATAAAACCGGCTTTACGTTCGTCCGTAATATATCCTCTCGATACATTTGCTTCCGCGATTGCATCGGCATGCTCCGGAAAATCTAAATTGCAAATAACTGCCAATACTGCCGAAGCCTCAGAAACCTTTTTCTGATTCATCGTAACTGCCTGCATACGGGCCTTATCTTCTTCAGTAAAACAAACGAGCAATTCCCATGGCTGCAAATTCATCGAACTTGGCGCTAAGCTGGCCAGGTCTATTAGCTTGTCAAGTTCTTGCTGTGAAATCTGTATCGAACTATCAAATGATGGAATCGCTCTTCTTTTTTGTAGCGCCTCAGTTACCGTCATACATTAACAATACACGTTATGAACCACCCTTTTTAGGGGGATAGAGCTTTTCTATCTTCAAAGTCTTCTTAATTCGTTGAGTCGCCTGAAATTTAAGTAGTTCGGCTAATTCGGTTCGCATTTGTTCAAGCTCGACCTTTGACGCGCCATCACCTTTCGCTTCAATTCGAAAGATCTGGATGCCATTTTTTGTCTGAACTGGCTGGGTGACCTCGCCCTTGTTTAGCTTGATGATTTGAGATTTAGCATCATCAGGGAACGCCGAAAGCTCTCTCCAACCCAAAAGCCCGTTCTGTTGCTTTCCTTCTTGGTCCACAACAAGCTCGTTAACAAGGCGATCCCAAGGTTCGCCCGCCTTTAAGCGGTCATATGCTTTCTGTACAACTTGAATCGTTGACGCAATGTCCGTAGCCTTCTCAGAAGGCGGATGAACAACAATCGTGGAGACTCTTACAAAAGCCTTGGGGTCAAATTCTTGCAAGGCAATTTTTGAAAAGTAGAGAGAAGATTTTGCCGCCAAATAGAGACGGCTCTTGGTC
>Ga0194055_10004723_pt1 | contig 10119 bp, 8 predicted proteins | sample SepL449m_MetaG_FD_155482 | JGI IMG/M metagenome (GOLD analysis project Ga0194055, IMG submission 155482) | Anoxic zone freshwater microbial communities from boreal shield lake in IISD Experimental Lakes Area, Ontario, Canada - Sep2016-L442-9m | ecosystem: Environmental > Aquatic > Freshwater >... | reverse complement strand
AATAAAAGGTGAACTTATTACTCCGGGTGATACAAGCGGTGCAATTGCACGTGGAGTTGGAATGGTGCACCAACACTTTCAGCTCGTTCCCGTGATGACGGTTACGGAAAATATCATCCTTGGAGATGAGCCAAAGCGCGGAATCTTCCTCAACATGAAAGCAGCACGCGCTGAAGTACTAGCACTCTCTGAAAAGTATGGACTCGAAGTTGACCCTGATGCGTTTGTAGAGGACCTTCCTGTTGGCACTCAGCAACGTATCGAAATTCTCAAGGCGCTTCGCAAAGACGTTGATCTTCTCATCCTTGATGAACCCACCGCAGTCCTCACCCCACAAGAGACCGATGATCTTCTGCAAGTAATGAGAAACTTAGCGACTTCAGGTGTGGGTGTGCTCTTTATTACGCACAAACTCCGCGAGGTGATGGCAGTTGCTGACCGCGTCGTAGTGCTTCGCAATGGTCGCGTCGCTGGCAGTACCTCTCCAAAGGAAACCGACGAAGAGGGTCTTGCCCAGCTCATGGTGGGTCGCAATGTGGTTTTGCAAGTCGAAAAAGGCGAAGCAAAACCAGAGGCAGCAACTTTGGTGATCACAAACTTGCATGTCAACGATGACCGCAAGCATTTGGCTGTTAATGGACTCAATTTAGAAGTCTGTGCGGGCGAAATCGTGGGTGTCGCGGGTGTCGAAGGTAATGGTCAGCGAGAGCTTGTAGAAGCAATTTGCGGAATGCGTCCGCGCATGAGCGGGGAAGTTCTGGTCTCAGGAGAAGCGACGCCTGATATGCATCCACATAAGGTTCATTCCATGGGTGTCTCTCACATCCCGGAAGATCGCGAAAAGCATGGGCTCGTCTCCTCATATTCGATTGAAGATAACCTGGTTCTGAATCAATTCGATCGGGATCCCTTTGCGAAGGGTTGGATTCGCAATATTGGTGCTTTAGAAGAGAATGCCACTCGATTGGTGGAGGAGTTTGACATTCGAACTCCATCGATCAAAACAACTGCGGGCGCTCTGTCGGGCGGAAATAAGCAGAAGGTCGTAGTCGCACGTGAGCTGAGCCAAGACACTCGTGTGGTGGTGGCTGCGCAGCCGACTCGTGGAGTCGATGTAGGTTCGATTGAATTCATTCACAATCAACTGATCGCTGCGCGCGATGCCGGAGCTGCTGTCCTCTTGGTCTCGGCCGAGTTGGATGAAATTCTTTCGCTCGCCGATCGCGTTGCCGTGATGTTTGGTGGAAAGATCGTGGCCATTTTGGATGCCAAAGAGGCCGAGCGCGGTCTTGTGGGTCGACTTATGGCCGGTCTTTCAGCATGATGAGTGCTCTATGAGCATTCAGATTGATTGGGAAGTCCTTAAGGCTGCGGCCATCTCTGCGATGGAACACGCGTATGCGCCTTATTCGAAGTACCCAGTGGGAGTCGCCGGACTTGTCGATGATGGACGAATTGTCTCGGGTTGCAATGTAGAGAACGCCTCCTTTGGCCTCACTCTTTGTGCTGAGTGCGGAATGGTCTCTGCGCTCCACGCTACGGGCGGCGGACGCCTAGTAGCAGTTGCATGCGTGGATGCCGCGGGTGAGGCGCTGATGCCCTGCGGTCGTTGTCGCCAATTACTCTTTGAGCATGGCGGCCCCGAACTACAAGTCTGGATGCCCACCGGTGTGCGACGCATGAAGGAAGTCCTTCCCGAAGCCTTCGGCCCTTCGCATTTAGAGAAGAATTGACATGAGTGTTGAACCTTTTGCTGCAGTAGACGTGATCGGTGCCAAGCGAGATGGCCACGAATTATCTCCTGCACACATCGACTGGATTGTTGATGCATACACCCGTGGAGTAGTAGCTGACGAGCAGATGTCGGCGCTTCTGATGGCAATTCTTCTCAACGGTATGAATCGTAAAGAGATCACTCGGTGGACCACCGCCATGATTAACACCGGTGAACGGATGAGTTGGTCGATGCTCGATCGCCCCACTACGGACAAGCACTCAACTGGCGGAGTAGGTGACAAAATAACGTTGCCACTCGCCCCTAGTGTCGCTGCATGTGGTGCTGCTGTGCCACAGCTCTCCGGTCGTGGACTGGGACATACGGGCGGAACGCTCGATAAATTAGAGTCGATTCCAGGTTGGCGTGCTTCTCTATCAAATGCAGAGATGCTTGAGGTATTGCAGAGTACGGGTGCGGTTATTTGCGCCGCGGGTGCCGGCCTGGCTCCTGCCGACAAGAAAATTTACGCGCTTCGAGATGTTACGGGAACTGTGCCCGCTATTTCGCTGATTGCCTCTTCAATTATGAGTAAGAAAATTGCTGAAGGTACTGGCGCGCTGGTGCTCGATGTAAAAACTGGTTCTGGCGCATTTATGAGCGATCCGAAGAAAGCTCGAGAATTGGCAGAAGTTATGGTGGCATTGGGTACAGACGCGGGAGTCAATACAGTCGCACTTGTCACCGCTATGGATGTGCCACTCGGCCTCACCGCGGGGAATGCCTTAGAGGTGCGCGAGTCGGTAGAAGTACTCGCTGGCGGCGGACCGAAAGATGTCGTCGAACTCACGCTTGCACTTGCTCGAGAGATGCTCACCATGGTGGGCATCGAAAAAGATCCAGCAGAAACCTTGCGCGATGGTAGTGCGATGGATGTCTGGCGTCGGATGATCAGCGCTCAAGGGGGCAATCCGGATGCTCCCCTTCCCGTGGCGGCCCATCAAGAGGTAGTAGTTGCCGGCAAGAGTGGCGTAGTCGCCTCTATGGATGCCCTTGCTGTTGGCGTGGCTGCCTGGAGGTTAGGTGCTGGGCGCTCGCGCCAAGGTGAGGTGGTGCAAGCCGGAGCTGGAATCGAGATTCATGCCAAGCCAGGTGAACAGATTGCAAAAGGTTCACCACTTTTTACTCTCCACACCGAAACCCCTGAGCGCTTTGCACACGCGCTAGAAGCCTTGCAAGACGGCTGGTCAATAGGTGAAAAGGCAAGCGCCACACTGCCGCTCATTGTCGATCGAATTACCGCGTAAGATTGGCGTATGCCTCACCTTCTCAACGCTCCTGTACAAATTCCGGTTCCTGGTGGCAAAGTTATCGATGAGTTCGTCGGTGGCGTGGCCACTCAAAGTTCTCATATCTCGGTCGCGAAAATGATTGCCCCCGCTGGTTGGGAAGAGCCATTCCAAACTCCAGAGTTTGAAGAAGTCACAGTGGTCTTGCGCGGGACTGTGCTGGTGGAGTGTGAAGGCACGACCTTTACTGTCAACGCCGGACAATCGATTGTGACTTCCAAAGGGGAGCGCGTGCGTTACTCCGTGGGACCAGAAGGTGCAGAGTATGTGGCTATCTGCACGCCAGCTTTCTCCCCAGAATTAGTGAATAGAGAAGAATGAGTTTAGATCGTAAGCCCAGTCAAGATGAGTTAGGTCGTGCCCCTAAAGCGCTCTTACATGATCACCTCGATGGCGGCCTGCGGCCGCAAACAATTCTCGATCTCGCTAAAGCGTCAGGTTATTCGAAGTTGCCCGCCACGGATGCAGAGTCGCTTGCAAAGTGGTTTGCTGATGCAGCCGATTCAGGATCACTAGAAAAATACTTAGAAACTTTTGCGCACACCGTAGGCGTCATGCAATCTCCCTCAGCTATTACGCGGGTGGCCCGCGAAGCCGCACTTGATTTGGCAGCAGACGGTGTGGCCTATGCAGAGATCCGGTTCGCCCCGGAGCTACATCTTGGCGACGGCATGGGGATGCGCGATGTAGTCGAGGCGGTCTTGGTGGGATTTGCGCAAGGCGAAGAAGAAGCTCGTGAACTGGGAAAACCCATTAAAGTTCGCACACTTTTGACCGCGATTCGTAATCTTGATGCCGCCAACGACACTGCAGATCTAGTCGTGGAGTATCGCGACCGTGGGGTCGTCGGCTTCGATATCGCAGGGGCAGAGGCTGGGTATCCACCTACCTTGCAATTAGACGCCTTCGAATACTTGCGCAGAGAGAACGCGCACTTCACTATCCACGCCGGCGAGGCATTCGGGTTACCTTCCATCTGGGAAGCGATTCAGATCTGTGGAGCTGAACGACTCGGCCACGGCGTTCGCATTATGGATGACATCACGTTCGTTGACGGCGAGGCGCATCTTGGAAAACTTGCTTCGTATGTGCGCGATCGTCGCATTCCCTTGGAGCTCTGCCCTAGTTCGAATCTACAAACCGGTGCAGCCAAGTCAATGGCAGATCATCCCATCGGTAAGTTAGCGAAGCTTCGATTTAGAGTCACGGTAAATACCGACAACCGTCTCATGAGTAAGACATCTATGACGCATGAATTTACCGAACTCTCAAAAGCTTTTGATTGGTCCCTACTGGATTACCAACGTGTCACAGTTAATGCGCTGAAGAGTGCTTTCATTCCATTCGAAGAACGTTTAGAGATCATTGAAAAGGTAGTAAAACCCGGCTATTTGGCGCTTTAATCAGCAAGCAGGGCCGTAGTGGTTGCCTTAAGGGCTGCCATCACCTGTCGGGCCACTTCTTTTGCCGCCACAAGTCCATCACTAGAAACTGGAATGACTACTTCTAGGTAGCACTTTAATTTAGGTTCAGTTCCGCTAGGACGAATGATCAGTCGACTGCGCGAAGTTTCAAAGCGGAGTCCGTCTGTGGGCGGGAGATGCGCACCCAATGCAAGATCTTCGTAGTGAGTGAGTGGATCCTCGCCAAGTGTGTGTGGGGGAGTCGTTCGGATAGCTTTCATCTTTAAGGTGATGAAGTTTATGTCGGAGACTCGGATGGAGACTTGATCGGTCAGGTAGACGCCATCTCTTACGGCTAATTCATCGAGCAGGTCGTTGAACGTCTTGCCTATTGACTTAAGCGCGGCGGCAATCTCCATCAACTTAAGGCCGGCAGAGATGCCATCTTTATCATTTACTGTGTCTGGATCCACGCAGTACCCTAAGGCCTCTTCGTATCCGTAAGAGAGCCCATCAACTTTGGTGATCCATTTAAACCCTGTGAGCGTTTCGTTGAATGCAATATTGTGATGCTGAGCAATTTTTCCAAGCCAAGACGATGAGACGATCGAATTAGCGAAGTGTGGTGTGGGCTTCTTCCCTCGGGCGATCATTTCACCAAGAATGGCGCCGACTTCGTCTCCTCGAAACATCCGCCAGGCACCGATTTCACGATCGAAAAAGGCAGCCGCGCAGCGATCTGCATCGGGGTCATTGGCAATCACGAGATCTGCTTCTTCTCGAATGGCAAGTGCGATAGCTAAATCGATCGCGCCCTTCTCTTCGGGATTGGGGAAGGCAACAGTAGGAAAGTCAGCATCAGGTTCGGCTTGCTCAGGCACACTGATAACAGAAGAAAACCCAGCAGACTCGGAAACTTTCAGGAAAGTCTCGGTGCCGACACCATGCAGCGCCGTATGCACAGTGCGCAGATCTTTCTTTCCAGGAGAGGCTAGCCGCAATGTTGCTACGTGGTAGGCCTCGATAACACTCTCATCAATCGTCTTCCAAGAATTGGATCGCGGCGCGCTCATGAGCGAAGAGATTGTCGCAATTTTGTCAGCTATCTGAGCATCAGCAGGGGAGACGATTTGAGATCCACGGTATTCAATCCCGTCAACGATTCCGCCAAGGTAAACCTTGTATCCATTATCCGCGGGTGGATTATGGCTGGCAGTGACCATCACGCCGGCATCAACGCCAAGATGGTTCACTGCAAAAGCGAGTAGCGGGGTCGGCAGCGTCCGCGGCATCACGTGGGCTGCAATGCCGGCGCCTACCATCAACTCAGCGGTGTCTAGTGCGAAGCGATATGAGCGATGTCTGGCGTCGTATCCAATGGCGATCGATGTGAGGCCGCGTTCCTTCATGTAAGCCGCGAGACCAAGTGCGGTGCGTCCTACAACTGCACGATTCATCTGAGATGGACCAGGACCCATGGGGCCACGAAGACCAGCGGTGCCGAACTCCAAGAATCCAGCAAACCAGGAACGAAGCTGTACTTCATTATTAGTGGCGAGTGCGGCCACTAATTGCGCACGCGTCTCATCGTCTGGATCATCATCAATCCAGGCGCGAACTTCCGCTTCGAGTTCCTTTTCCATTTTAAAGTTTGGTGATCAACTCACGAAGCAGGATGCCCATGCGAGATGCAGCCGCTTTACCGGCCGCTATTACTTCGAGGTGATTAAGTTTTTCGCCAGTTACGCCTGCGGCAGCATTGGTAACCAGAGAGATCGCCATTACTTCGGCACCAAGTGCGTGTGCGGCAATAGCTTCGGGAACAGTAGACATCCCCACGAGATCGGCTCCGACAATTCGCATCATGTTGATCTCAGCAGGAGTTTCGTATGCAGGTCCGCGCCAGTGGACGTAAACGCCCTCTTTGAGTGAAGGATCGATCTCTTTGGCTAGCGCGCGAAGTCGCGGACTGTACAACGTGGTGAGGTCGACGAATTGTGCGCCGGCAAGTGGTGAGATACCGGTGAAGGAGATGTGATCGCGAACGAGTACAGGCTCGCCCACGCGATACGCGGTATTGATACCACCGCACGCGTTTGTAAGGATGATGGTTTTGGCACCAGCGGCGACTGCGGTGCGCACTCCATGTACGACCGCTTCGATGCCGTGGCCTTCGTAGAGGTGGGTACGTCCTAAGAAGACGAGTGCGCGTTTGTCGCCGATGGCGATCGATTGCACATTGCCGCCATGGCCTTCAACTGCCGGTGGTGGGAAGCCCGGGAGATCTTTCATGGCTACCTCTGCTGACGGGCTGCCGAGTGCTGAGACGGCATCGGCCCATCCGGAGCCCATGACTAAGGCAACGTCATGCTGGGCAACTTTGGTGGCTTTTGCGATGGCTTCAGCGGCTGATTGGGCGAGGGCGAGAGGATCGATCATGCGCTAAATCTAGTCCAAATCTAGAAACCGCGGGGATGCCAGACTGTCTTGAGCTCGAGCCAATTCTTGATGCGAGCAAGCCCATCGAGTTCTGTTCCAGGGCGCAAACAGCGCTTCAAATTCTCAGCGGAAGCTTTCTCTAATTCAGCAGCTATTTTTTTGTCATCCACTCCGGAGAGATCAATAGCGTTGACATCCATGTGACTTGCCAGCCATGGTGCAATTTCTGCATAAGAGCCGGTGAGAATATTAATAACGCCGCCAGGAAGATCGCTCGTGGCTAATACTTCGCCAAGGGTGACCGCAGCCATGGGCGCATCTTGCGATGCAATTACGACGGTGGTGTTACCGGAGACGATAATCGGCGCGATGGTGTCTACTAGCCCCAAAAGCGATGGTCTACCGGGAGCAATGGCGGCAACTACGCCGGTAGATTCTGGCACGGAGAAGTTGAAGAAGGGTCCAGCAACAGGGTTGCTAGATCCAACGACCATCGCGATCTTGTCGCTCCAGCCCGCAAACCAAATCCAGCGATCGATCGCTTCATCAACTTCAGCCTCTGCCTTCTTCGCACTCTTTGCCCATGGCGCAACTTCGTCGATGAATTGTGCGCGACGCCCTTCCATCATTTCGGCGATGCGGTAAAGAATCTGTCCGCGGTTATATGCCGTCGCTCCCGCCCATTTAGGTTGAATCGCGCGCGCGGCAGTGACTGCGTCACGTGCGTCTTTACGCGAACCTTGGGCGGCGTTGGCGATGAACTTTCCTTCGGGGCTAGTCACTTCGTAGGTGCGTCCTGATTCAGAGCGCGGGAATGCGCCACCGATGAAGAGTTTGGCGGTGCGACGTACCTCGATGTGTTCACTCATTATTTGCTCGCCACCTTGAGGTAGGGCTCCAGGCCTTGACGGCCGCCTTCACGTCCATATCCCGATTCCTTGTATCCACCGAAGGGGCTGGTGGCATCAAATTTATTAAATGTGTTTGCCCAGATAACGCCAGCGCGCAATCGGCTCGACATCTCGAGAATGCGACTGCCTTTTTCGGTCCAAATACCAGCGCTGAGTCCGTAAGGAGAGTTGTTTGCTTTCTCCACTGCCTCATCAGGAGTGCGAAATGTAAGCACGCTTAAAACTGGCCCGAAGACTTCTTCGCGCGCGATGCGGTGCACTTGCGAGACGTTGGTGAAGACGGTTGGCGGGAACCAGAATCCCTTTTCGGGAAGGGTGCATGGTGCGGACCAACGGTCTGCACCTTCTGCTTCGCCGGCGTCACTGAGCTCACGAATTTTGGCGAGCTGGGCAGCTGAGTTAATTGCACCGACATCGGTGTTCTTATCCATTGGATCACCGATTCGAAGATTCTTCATCCGCTCGTAGAGCAAACCGAGAACTGTTTCTGCAATGGACTCTTGTACGAGTAGCCGTGATCCAGCGCAGCAGACATGGCCTTGGTTGAAGAAGATTCCGTTGACGATGCCTTCAATCGCTTGATCAATAGCTGCATCATCAAAGACAATATTCGCAGCTTTGCCACCGAGTTCGAGAGTGACTTTCTTATTTGTGCCGGCAACTGCTTGCGCAATATAGCGACCCACTTCGGTGGATCCAGTGAACGCTACCTTGTTGATGTCGGGATGATTGACGAGTGCACGGCCTGTCTCGCCCGCCCCAGTAACGATGTTGACGACGCCCGCAGGAAGATCTGCTTGTTGGCAAATTTCGGCGAAGAGGAGAGCCGTAAGGGGAGTGGTCTCTGCAGGCTTAAGTACCACGGTATTTCCAGCAGCAAGCGCCGGTGCGATCTTCCAGGCCAACATCATGAGCGGAAAGTTCCAAGGAATGATTTGCCCAGCCACACCAAGTGGTTGTGGATTTGCTCCGAGGCCCGCGTAGTCGAGTTTGTCAGCCCATCCTGCGTAATGGAAGAAGTGCGCGGCCACGAGTGGCACATCAACATCACGGCTTTCGCGGATCGGCTTTCCGTTATTCATCGATTCGAGTACTGCAAGTTCACGGCTACGTTCTTGAATGATGCGTGCGATGCGGTAAAGGTACTTGGCACGGTCAGCGCCGCGCATCTTGGACCAACTACCAAAAGCAACTCGAGCTGCGCGCACGGCGCGATCAACATCTGCCGCGCTGGCTTCTGTGACATCTGCCAAATGTGCCTCGGTGGCGGGATTGATGGTGGAGAAAGTTTTTTCGCCATCAACAAAGACGCCGTTGATGAAGAGTCCGTATGCGGGCTTCAGCTTAACGATAGAGGTTGATTCTGGGGCGGGTGCGTATTCAAAGCTCATGATTAGTCAACCGTCACATAGTCAGGGCCCGAGTAGGCACCGGTTTGGAGTTTCTTTCGTTGCATCAAGAGATCGTTGAGCACGCTAGATGCGCCGAGGCGGAAGAGTTCTGGCGTAAGCCACGCATCTCCCAATGTTTCCTTCACCAAGACAAGATAACGGAGCGCATCTTTCGTGGTGCGAATTCCGCCAGCTGGCTTCATACCAATTTTGCGTTGCCCGGCGTTGTGGAAGTCGCGGATAGCTTGCAACATCACCAGAGTCACGGGGAGGGTGGCGGCAGGAGCTACTTTGCCGGTAGAAGTTTTAATGAAGTCGGCGCCTGCGATCATCGCGAGCCATGAGGCTCGGCGCACATTGTCGTACGTGCGTAGCTCTCCAGTTTCGAAAATCACTTTGAGGTGCGCGTTCTTGCAAGCCACTTTGATCGCCTGAATCTCTTCAAAGACGTCCATGTAGCGGCCTTCAAGGAAAGCACCACGATCGATCACCATGTCGATTTCATCGGCACCTTGAGCAACCGCATCGCTGGTGTCGAGGATTTTGACGGCGCGAGAAGCGCGACCCGAAGGAAATGCAGTAGCGACCGCGGCAACTTGAATGGAAGAGCCAGTGAGATAGGACTTCGCCTGCGCCACTTTGTCTCCGTAGACGCAGACTGCAGCAACGCTAGGTGTGGTGGGATCAAAGGGGTCGGGACGTTGCGCCTTCGCGCAGAGCGTTTTGATTTTGCCCGCGGTATCCATGCCTTCAAGAGTCGTCAGGTCAATCATGCTGATGGCAAGGTCGATGCCCTCAGCTTTTGCAGAAGTTTTGATGGAGCGCGTGGAAAGCATGGCGGCGCGTTCATCGGCGCCCACTTGGTCAACGCCTGGTAGGCCGTGGAGAAACTTGGTGAGGGATGCGTTGGTG
>Ga0194055_10004722_pt1 | contig 10122 bp, 8 predicted proteins | sample SepL449m_MetaG_FD_155482 | JGI IMG/M metagenome (GOLD analysis project Ga0194055, IMG submission 155482) | Anoxic zone freshwater microbial communities from boreal shield lake in IISD Experimental Lakes Area, Ontario, Canada - Sep2016-L442-9m | ecosystem: Environmental > Aquatic > Freshwater >... | reverse complement strand
GCCAGGCGGAAATCATGAAGTGCTTGGAAGAGTCCGCAGCGACGGCTGACGGGCCACCCCGACTACCGACGCAGGTGGTTCTGGTCGATTGGCTGCAATGCCTCAGTTCTGCTTACCGGGAAATCCAAAGCACCGAGAAACCTCTTCGTGTGTCAATTGTACTTTCCGCATGGGATCTGGTGCCAAAGGAGGCACGAAGCGTAGATCCAGACCAGTACTTGAACGCCCACCTTCCGTTATTGCACGACTTTCTTTCGACAAACCGAACACTGTTTCATTCCAAAACATTTGGAATAAGTATCGCCGGAGGCATTCTCACTTACGAGGAAACTGCGTTCATGAGGGAGTACCTGGATGGCGACCCAAGTACCGCTGGTTTCGCAGTCTTATCGAGTGAAGGTAGCTTGATTCAGTCAAAAGATTTGACCCTTCCACTTGCATGGGCCTTTGGATGTTCATGCCCTGAATTTCAGGACACCAGATCGGTGAAGTCATGAAATCAGAAATCATACAGCAGGTCGTCCACGGCTACGCAAAGGGGCACTCGCTGCTAGCCGGTAGTTGCCGTCTTCCAAAGTCAGCACAGGAGATCGTGATCGAGCAGAGTGATCTTTCTGGCCCACTGCCAGCCGGAGTTTCGATTCCTTCTTATCTCACAGCATACCCGCTAAACGATACTGATTATTTCGCCCTCGGGATGACATGGCCAGACAAAAGCGCGCCGCGCTCAGGATGCGTAATTACTCATACCTTGCTTATTCCTAAAGAACTTTGGGGGTCAGTAAAGTTTCCAATAACCTTCCTTCGATTGCATTCGCACCCTGACAAGTCTTCCCTGGACCAGTTCAAGAAGGAGATTCGTTATTCTGAGAATGCCAATGACCAGTTCCCGCTAGGTTGGCTGCGTCGCTCCGATGCTTTCCAGTTCGCATCGAAGGTCTTTTCCGATGGATTACGCTCGGTTGTTTGGTTTGACTGCGAAGAGCCGGAGTTAGTTGTGATGTCGTTCGCAAGCCTGCTTTGGCCGTCTCTACGTACCAACCTATTTGCCAACACGTTCTCACTCCAAGCTCACTCTAAAGTCAAAAGCGAACTTCAATTACATTTTGCACCTCGCAGTGCTCGATCATATTTCAGCCGGGTTCCGAACCAATGTCACATGAGCATGGGGCTTGTGGGCAATCGAAAAGATGGTGAGCAAGAATGGATCGTTGAACTTTCGGATGATTTAGTCGATGGACGCCCCCGCGAGTCCTACCTTGAAGATCTCCAACGATATGGATACCTCCTAGGGAGCGAGCCAACGGCAGTCCGTAATCTCTTCGCACTTCGTGAACTGGCTGATAGATTGCCACACACGCCGATGGCGGCTATTGGCATTCTGGACATCATCGATGCTCTCGAACCGCTGGCCGAGCAAGCTGTTGATGAGAAAAAGCGGGCCCTCAACATGGCCATGGAAGCCGCATTGAAAGCCGACGCGTCGGCCGCACTTCATTGTCTTTCGCTTGTGGATGCGCGTCTGCGTCGCTCTTCGTACTCTAAGGCAGGTACTGAAACGAGATCAGCCCTTAAAGACTCAGTGGGGCAGCTTGTTGCCAAGGAACCCGAAACGCTAATCAAGACATGTGGTCAAAATACGCCAATAGACGAGTCGTACTTCTGGGAAGGTGTTAGGGATGGCATACGAATAGCCGCCGAAATATACCCGCGTTCGATCGAGGGTTTGGACCGTTGTCCAGAAATTGCTTCGTTCGTTATTCGCGAAGCACCGGGTGTAGCTCGATTTTATCTCAATTCAAACCCCGACAGGCGAGAAGAGTCAATCTTGCAGGTCGTTGAATGGGTTCACCGCGTTGAACGCGAAGAAGATCGCCATCGACTGCGGCGAGAGTTGTTCCCAGAAACAACCGATGACCCCAGCGTTCCACTGTTGGAAGAACTGCTCCGCGACCTGAGTAACGTTGACGTGCCTGCAACGTTAGATACGTTGGCCGAGTCCACTCAAGGGTTTGCGAGAACGTCAATCCGCCGCGTAGTGTCCGACTTTGTTTGCCAGCGGTTCCCCTTGGAATCAATTCAATGGGGAATGCGTTCGCGATGGCTGCAATCAAGGTTCGTTCCGGACGTCGTCGCAGAGGCGTTCGTTCTTTCCTTGGAAGGTATTGATCAGATACTTTCGGTCGATTGGATGACTCCCGATGATCGATGTGAAATTTGGTCAGCATTTGTTGAAAGGGCAGCCAAGAAGCAATTGCCTCAGTGGTTTGTTAGGAGAGCTGCCGACGACGTTATCGTCATTGAGCCATTTGCCCGATGTGAAAACTGGTCCCCACGTATTACACGTGCCTTAGCAGTCATGGGCGAACAATGCGAGTACATTCCAATGGTGCGGAGTAACAATCTCGCGGAATTCTCGCAAAAACTCGCCAGAACTTCTTTGAGTGAGCGATTTATTCCGAAGACGGTCGATAGTGCAATTAAAGAACACCTTGCCGGAACTGTCAGTGAGGAGCAGGTAATTGATGCATTGAAGCTACCGGCTTGTGAGAAGTGGTGCGAACAGGTTCCGACAAGCCGCATTCACGATCTACTTTTGTCGTCCTCCGACAGGGATGCTTGGCAACGGGCGTGGAGCACATTGTCAATCCTTCCGAGTACCCTTTTCCAAAGAGTGGCAGGGCATCGAATCATTGAAGCTTTTATCCGAAGTTACCGGGCATTATGGTCAGAAGGCGTTGCCGATTCCTGGAAACAGATTACCCGTCGAGCAGCCGAAGAACTCCCATACGAGAATTCATTGCAACTACTGATGGAGTCAGCAGCCTTCTGCCTCAGAAACCCAAGATTGCCATTGAGTACAGTTATGTTGGCCACGTTTCCTCCAGTGTATGATGCAGTTGTCGCTGATCGAGCAACGCAGATCACCGACGAAATGTTCGGATATTTTGATTGGGATAAGGGCAAGAAACTTCGGAAAGACCTAATCGAATGCTTTATGTCTTCTTCCTGGCCGCCTGAGTATCTCGCTTTGACTGCATCGCGGTGTCAAATTCTCCGAAAAGTGTTTAATCGACTTCGAAAGAAATGGGGGGGCGACGAATACCTCAAGACCGTTGTCGAAGGGCTGAAATCCAGAGACACTCAAGAGGCGTTGTCAGTTCTTCGAGAGCTTTCAGTGATAATGGATGACCCCGATTTCTTTGAACCCTGGGATTGACCACCGCCCCGGACATCCATTCAGACTTTCTGTCTTGTTGAAGGTGTTGACCTTGGCTTGGATGGCATACATTTCTTCGATGAAGGTCCTGCAAGAAATCAGTAACTATCATTGCGGATTAGCTTTGCGGTCATCTATCCGCCGCCGCAACCCGGCTTCTCAGACACCCGACTCGGCTAGAAAAAATTCAATTGCCGTCCTGTCGCCCTCACGTGCCAAGCTTCGGCATCATAATAGGTATTCAGAATGCAAACCGCATTCAATGGAATGATTTCGGCGTTTTGCACGATGACGGTCAACCTTGGCATATCAATCTCCTCCGCCTAACTAGGCACCGTTTGCGTTCTGTTTAGTCATAAATTCGACATTGCTTTGGCCGCTAATAATGGCCATTTACCCGGCTATCGTCGGCCTCTTTGGGATGATTCCTTGGTATCGCCGTGCAGCCTACACCTCTAGCCCCCACGTCTGCCACTCCCTGACGTCAAGCGTTCTGACAGCGTCGTGCTTCAAGCTGGCCATCAAAAGAGCGTGTTTCAAATCTCTGACGTAGGTGTGATTGTCGATCGCCATCCGAATCGGCATCCCTGGGCTCGTAAATCTGATCGGGGTCGCCGTCGAAGTCCGGATTGGCAAACAACGATGCGTTCTGGACGCCGTTTTTTCCGGCGGACAGATGAAAGTGGCAGGTCTGGGCATCGACGCATGTAGTTATCCATCGAGACGTGACGGCGATTACGAGGTAGATCGATTCGGGATCGATGAAATGTCCGGCTGGGCTTCGCCTTCGTCGATGTAGCCAGTGATCCGCATCGCGTAATAGCCGATCGCGTCAGAAATCTGACCCCACAACCAAGATGCGGGACCTTCGGAGCGAAAGAAAATCTTTTCGCGAGACCCTCGAAAGCGGCTTTTCGTTGGATCCCATCGATTTGAAATCTGATGAAATTCTTTTTAGCACATGACTAAATGACGCGCAGACGGGGCCTAGTTAGGTGGAGCGAGTCGAGATTCGGAAGTCATCGAAGGAGAGGAAGAGCATGAAGGTGAACATGAGCGCGATCGTGAGCAAATACCGACCGATCGCAGACTTGCACGAGGAACTTTTCGGCAATCGTCCGTCCGCTGTAACAACGCACCGCTACGTGAAGTACGGTCGGGACGGCAAGAAGCTGCGAGCGGTGAAAGCCGGTGGCAAGTTGTTGTGCACCGCAGAAGACCTCATCGAGTTTTTGACCGTCGATGCGGATGGCGAGTCGGGCGGTCCAATAGAGCGTGAGTTGACACCGGCGGCGGTCGCCAAGAAACAAGCTCTCGCTGAGGCCGAACTAGACAAGCTCGGAATCTAATTTCCCATAAAAGCTGAGAGCCCCAGGTGTGCTGCCCAGGGCTCTCGGTGTCTCTTTTTTTGCGATCGGAAACACAAATGATTTATAGCAAAATGCGGCTTATCCCAAAAGGTTTCGCGCCATCGGGCAAGTCGAAAGATCTGTTAGCGCGGCTGGCCAGTGAGATGATGCACGTGACTTCACTCACCCCAGAGAGGCGCGAGTGGGGCCACTGGATTGACATACCCTCCAGCTACGGGAAAGCAATGTTTGGAAATGGTCGCGACGTCGTCTGTCAAGGATGAGGCTAGAGAGCGCGGATTGATCGAGGTGCGAACCGCCAAGGATGGTAAGGGAGACGCCCACAGCGCCGGCAACTTGGCCGATCCATAGCCCAAGAGCTACAGGCTAGCCGAGCGCATGAATCAGCGGGCCACGTATGTGCTGGCCAAGGAATTGGATTAGCCAAAAAAAGGCCCCTCAGTGCGTAGCTGAGAGGCCTCGGATTAGTTGCGGTTGGGAGGTTGCCCAAACCGCTAGTCAGTTCATATAAGGATTCTAAGTTAATGAGTGACGACGAGCAAGCCGACGGCAAGTCGAATGCAAAGCTGCGGGGCTGGGTTCGTTTCCCTAGATCTGTGCTTGGCAAGGGACTGGATGCCGAACATCTATGCCTCTATTTGCGCATACTCGGCGCAGTCAACTATGCCGATCGCATGGTCGGCGGGTATCGGGTTCCGGTTGGGTCGATGGTCATGGCATGGCGTACTTTGGGCACTCGGTTATGGCCCGTCGGTAAGGCCCCTTCAGTTAACACTCTTCGCAAGCGGCTGGATGTGCTAAGCAGCATCGGGCTAATCGAGATCATCCCTACGGACAGATTTACCATCGTGCGAGTGGTCAATCAGGATGGTACGGGCAGCGAGATCGTATCAACCCATGCTGACACGATGGATAGCGAGATCGTATCAAAATCTGCGACCGATCGTATCAAAACCGAGTCGAGATCGTGTCAACCTCCTTCGACACATATAGAAGAAGGGACAAAAGAAATTAGAAAAGAACCTAAGAGAAAGAAGGCGCGGCCTGGGGGTGAGTTTGTTCCACCTACAAGTGAGGAGGCCAAGGAGTACGCAGATTCGATCGAGTACGTAGATTTCGATGCGGTGCGATTCGTGCAGAAGAACGAAGCGATGGACTGGAAGGACAAAGATGGCAATACGCGCAAAAACTGGAAGTTATTGGTACAGGAGTGGAAACGAAGAGAGTCGCCTACGCCGCGAAAGCGATTTCTGCCAAGGTCGCCGATGAACACGGGTTCGTCAGTCAGGGGGCAACTCTAATGGATCTACTAGCGCAAGTGTGGGCGGAGCGAATTAAGCGATTGGACGCGCAAGGGGAACGTCGCGACCAGGAAACAGACCATGAGCTGTGGTATTTCACTGGTGCAGAAACCAGTCTCAGAATTTTTAGGCACGATACACTGGGAGACGATCGGAGATTGTGGGCAGCATCCCTTGATAATTTCGTCGTGCACGATGCCAAAAAGAAGCGGGAGCAAAAAGAGGCGATCAGTACGGCCAAGACATATGCATCTAACCGCGCAGAGTTACGAGAGGGTAGGAATCTGATCCTGTTTGGGAGTCCGGGGACTGGCAAAGATCATCTAGCCATGGGCGTTGCAAAAGAGATTTTCTACGAAACAGGAATTGCGTCGTTTCGAACTACTGGATTGAGAGTGTCTGCTCTCATGCGAGAGTCGATCGAGAAAAAAGGTACTGGTCGACTCATTGAAGAATACTCGAATTACGATTTGCTATGGATATCCGATCCATGCCTATCCGGTCGCTCCCTCACTGAGTGGGAAATGGGTTGGTTTTATCAGATTATCGATACGCGATACCGAAACTTGCGACCTACGATCATCACTGTCAACGCAGAGACTGGAAAAGACATTGCGACCATGCTTGGTACAGCTAGTTTTGATCGGCTTAAGGACAAGTGCAGTTTCATTTTTACCGACTGGGCAAGCTACCGAAGTCCAGACCGGAAGCTGAATTTATGCACTCTGAAAATGCCGTACGATGGAATGACGGACAGGCAGGTGTTGGCGCTTTCCGGACGTCCAGAGTACGTGGAGGGCAAATACCTTTATTGCGATTTCGACAAGTGTCGCGTGCCGAAGGGGATGTCAAGAAAAGAATGGGAAGCCCAAACGGCCGAAAAGGAGCGATTGGCCACCGAAGCTGAGGAGCAACGCAAGGCGGATATCCAAGCGAGAAAAGTGCGTGACGAAGCCGAATGGGAGAGGGAAAAGAGTCTTCGGATGGCTGAAATTCAGAAGTGGGTTGCGGAGATCCAAGAGCAGGAAATCGAGGAGGATGTCTAGGATCATCTTTCCCAGATCATGTCCCACGAAATTGCAAATTTAGGCGCGTCGCGTTTGTCGATTAGGGCCGTCCTCAACAAGGCCCCCATTCATTCTGCATGGCTAGAGCAAGTAGCATCGGCCACGCTCTGAGAAGTTTTGAAGCAAGAAGGCGATAAGCTCAGGGATTGCACGCGGCTGCCCTGGACGCTTCGGATATTTTCGCCCGCAGAAGATTATAAATCTCATCATTGGACTACTGGTTCCAAACCGCTGAATGTCGTACCTTCTTCAGTGGCGTACTCAAGATACACTCTATAGGCCACGAGGCCGCTAGTGAGAAAAATCTATTTCCACTTGAACAATACGCCAACTTTTTCATCCTTCACAGAACACAACTTCTGACAATCTCTCAGACATAGATGGCCAACTGGTACTGCAAAATTGACGGGACGATCGAAGGTCCGTTTACTTCCGCACAACTAAAGGCAAAGGCCTTCGTTGGTGAAATCGTGCCAACCACGCCCGTCAAACGCGATGGGGTGGATAAATGGGTGGAGGCGCACCGAGTCTCTGGATTGGAATTCATGGACACCAGTGTCGTACCGGAACTACAGGCGGCCGAGGCAGCAATCGATGCGCCAGTTGCCGAAACCGTTCCGCCGGAATCAAACACCGCGCCTCCAACCCGCCTGTGCCCGTTCTGCTCTGAAACCATCATGGCCACGGCGATCAAGTGCAAGCACTGCGGCGAATTCTTCGATCAACCGCCACAGACTGCTCGTGCTGCCGACGTTTCGGGCCGTTTGGTCTCCGGCACCCATCACGACGCTTGGCCTAATCTTAGACTGATTGCATCGCATCAGAGGGATCTGATCTGGACCGTTTTGGCGGGGATCATTCTGGAGATCCCGATTATCATGGCGTGTTCAATAGCGCCGGTCATCGGCGTACCGCTTGCCTTTATGTATATGGCTTTCAGAATTGTCGTTGCAATGCGACTCGGACTCGTGGCGTTCGAGGAGAAGGGCTTCGGTGTATTGTTGGCCCTGATAACGATCATACCTTGTTGCGTAGGCTTGATTCCTCTCCTGATAATCAACGGCAAAGCAACGTCGGTTCTTACATCGCACAATATTAAGGTCGGCCTCTTGGGCGTTGATCCAAGATCGATTCCTTGAGGACAAAACAGGCGGTGAACTCGTGCCGTTCGATGACGCTACGAGGGCTTGCGGGCGATTGTGGGGCGTTCGAGCGTCATCGCGTGAATTCGGTTGAATTCGGATGAAACTGGCTCCAGGGGGATCGCAAGCGGGCTTTGCGGGGCGTGCGTTGCTGTTTCGTCGTTTTTGTGCACCAGTGGAGCACAAAACCAAATGCCGGCGCGGGACCTGCTCCGAATTTGAGTTGCGTGGACAAATCGTCGAAGATGGCTTCCAACTATTGCAGGAGGTAATTGGAAGATATATGGCTGAAGCTGTGCGAGACAAAAGCGGTAGGTTCGTGAAGGGGCATGCGCCTACGAGTGCAGGACGTCCGCGCTCGCGCAACACGGATTATGCCAAGCTCATTCGAACGGCGCTAACTGAGCAAGCCGCCTACCGGATCATTGAAAAGGCGATTGAGGACGCTAAGTCAGGGGAGCCCCGGTCTCGTGAATGGTTGTTCAAGCATGTTGTCGCCCCGATTCCAAAGACTCTGGTAGTTTCGGATGCCACCAGCGAAACCCGCGAAAACCTCGATGAGACGCTGACCAGGATGATGAGCCCAGAGCAGATCCTAGCGCTCGATGCCATCCTGGCCAAGCGAGAAAAGACCGATGAGGGATGAACCAAAGGGTTGCTGAGTTTCTGTCGGATCCGGAGGCACGGCTAGCTATCCATGCTGCGGCTCTGCGGCATTCATTCGGACGATTCGTCCGAGAAGCATGGGAGTATGCCACCGGGCACGAGTATGTACATGGCCGGCATATTGACATATTGGTGAAACACCTCGAAGCATGCTCACGGGGACAAATTAACAGGTTGAGGGTAAATATCCCACCGAGTTGCTCGAAGTCGACACTCCTATCAGTACTCTGGCCAGCGTGGGTTTGGGCTTCGAAACCGGATGCAGAGTTCCTTTGCGTGAGCTACTCGCAGCAGCTGGCAACGCGGGACTCGGTGGCCTGCCGTGAGTTGATTCGCACGCCGTGGTACCAAGCGCTCTTTCCATCGATTCAAGTGACAGTAACGGACGACTCGAAACTTTTCTTCGCGCTGACAAGCGGGGGCGGGAGACGCATTTCGACCCCTGGGTCGACGGCAACGGGCATTCACCCGCGCTTCATCATCATCGACGATCCGTTGTCGAGAGACGAAGCGGCATCCTACGCCATCCGTGAATCGATCCGTCTTTGGTATTTCGAGACGTTAAGCACGCGCGGTATCGCGAGGGACGTATGCCACGTCGTGGCGCATCAGCGGCTGCACCCTGAGGACTTGTCTGGTTGGATCGACGCGCACGACAAGGAGATGCGGCAGCTGCATGGAGAGAGCCCTTGGCATTCGGTCGTTCTGCCCATGCGGTTCGATCCGGAGCGAGTCATGGAGGATCGAGGTTTTGGTGGGGACTGGCGCGTGAAAGCGGGGGAACTGCTCTATCCAGAGTTGATGGACGAGCAGAAGGTTGTCGCAGTCGAAAGGGCATTGGGTCAGTCGGCAACGAGGGCGCAATTGCAGCAAGATCCACGGAGGAGCGATTCGGGGTTGTTCAAAGTCTCCAAGCTCAAAACGATCACGCGGGACCAATTGCCGCCCATGGACGGCATGGTTCGAGCATGGGACTTGGCAGCCACCGAGGGCAGCGGGTGCTATACGGCCGGGGTTTTGATGGGCGTCCAGCGCAGGCGATCCGCAAGCACTGACTACCAGTCGATCGCGCCGGCTAGCGATCGGTTTTACGTTCTAGACGTGGTGAGGGAGCAGACCGAAGATCCGCTAGGTTTGATGCGTAGGTCCGCAATGCTCGATGAACACTTTCAGGGGAATGTCGAACTTTGCTTTGAGGACCAACCGGGGGGGGCGGGCAAGATCCTAACCCGTCAGATTCGGGACCACTTGAGGCAGTTCGATCCAAAGCCGATCCCGCCGAGAGGCAGCAAGGAACAACGCGCCGAAGGATTCGCGTCGGCCATCGCGTTCGGTGAACTTATCGTTGTCGAAGGG
>Ga0194055_10004721_pt1 | contig 10122 bp, 4 predicted proteins | sample SepL449m_MetaG_FD_155482 | JGI IMG/M metagenome (GOLD analysis project Ga0194055, IMG submission 155482) | Anoxic zone freshwater microbial communities from boreal shield lake in IISD Experimental Lakes Area, Ontario, Canada - Sep2016-L442-9m | ecosystem: Environmental > Aquatic > Freshwater >... | reverse complement strand
GTTAATTCGTTCATTTGACTTTGCTCACGATCGTTGAGGTGTTGTCTGCACTAGTGGTGTCGGTAAATCCAGCAATATTTGCGGTGAGTTGGGCGGTCAGAACGATGCTGGTATTCGGAGCTGCACTGTTGCTTACCGACCAGCCCATTCCGGTCGAACTCGAGTACCTGTAAGTGACGCTTCCACCCGGTGCCACAGTGATGACCTTGTTGTTCACGCCACCCATGCCTGACGAACTGCTGCACGCGCTTCCGATTCCAACGGCGGCACATGACCATCCACCGAAACCAGATGTAGAACCCGCGAGAGCGATACTCAACGTTTCCGACATCAGCGAGGTGCTGGTGTTCGTAATCGTCACTACGTATGGAAGCTTTGTACCGCGAGAAACTGAAGTGCTTACGCCAGTAGCAGCAATGCCAAGGTTGCCAACTGATGCAACATTGACCACAACGCTTGCTTCGTTATTCGTTGGGTCAATATCGTGCAGACCAGCAGCAGGAGTAATGGTTGCTGTTCCAGTAATTGCTCCATGCGCAATTGCGTTTGATACAACTCCGCTGAAGGTGAAGTTCATTGAACCGCCAGCAGGCATAACGAGGTACTGCTGCAAATCGCCTGGAGTCATGATTGCTGGGCACGTTGCGCCATCTGCCGCAGAACACGCCCACGAACCGGTTATTCCAGTTGGGAGGGGGAATGCGATAGCGGCGAATCCTGCAGAGGATCCGAGGTTTTGGGCAATCACCGTGAAGTTGATCTGGTCGCCAGTTGAAACGGATGCCGAATTGGTCGTGACACCAACTGCCATATCAACATTTGACGTCCATTCATCGGCGCCAATTGAGGTGATGCGCTGATCGCCGTCGATGTCAATCGTTGGTGTGTTTGCTGCAACGCTCAGACCGTGAGCTCCAGCAACGGCTGGGCTAGTCCCGAGCAGAATGTGGTAATTCGCCAACATGTGGAATGGAACGTTGCGTGCAACGATTACAGGGAACGACACGTTGGTGTTAGTGCGCCACATGAGGCTGTCGATTGCGAAATCTTGTGGATTAACAAAACCAATAACCAAGCTGCCGTCTCCAGTTTCCTGAATGTTCGAGGCACTTGGCGTCATTCCACCAGAGACCGATGCATACGAAAGCACGGGGTTGGTGTCGATGAAACTGTTGAACGGTGCAAGGCTGCAGGCCGAACATCCAACAACACCCATGTCCCAGCGCTGAATTGGCTCGGTGTCCAATGGGTCGCCAATGCCATGGATAGCGCTGGTGTTCGCGTTGAACTGAGTAGGCAATTCGGCCCAACCGGCACGGTTGTCGGCGAAGATGTTGTTGATCAAAACTGGGTTCGAAAATTTCGGTGCATTGATCGACAACGACTTCTGCAACAACGCCGAGTTTGGTCCAGTCGCTAAGCCGGCAGGGTTGGCCGGCTTGATGGTGCGAGTAACTCCGCCAGAGTTAATAACCATGGCTCCGTTTGTTGCTGAGGTAGCAGTAGTGATGTTTTTTACGATGGTGTTATTTGCCAAAGTGATATCTGGAGTGTCGTCGATAGCAACTCCGGCACCTGTATGGGCGGCAAGGTTGTTGGCAATAATGTTGTTTTGCACAACGTGATGGAAGTTCCCGGCCATGAGGTAACGGATTCCTCCGCCATCATCATTCGACTGATTTGAAATCAAGGTATTTGAGTCAATGGTGACTGCGCCTGAACCACGGCTGAGCGTGCTGGTGTTTGCTGGCAATGCACCAGCAATCATGATTCCGCCACCTTCGTCGTAGCTTTGGTTGTAATAAATATGGTTGTGGGAAATCGAGCCACTATTGGATAGTCCATAATGTGAAATTGCGCCACCGTATTCCGCAGAGAAGTTTCCACAGAAATCGTTGTTGTTGACTTTGTAGTTGTCTGAACCCGCGAACAAGCCAAGTGCCCCAGCAAGCGTGGTACCACCATTAGCAACAAATCTGTTGTACGAAACCGTCAATCGATCATTGTGGTTACTTTGCGCTGAAGTATTTCCTGTGAGATCTGGGGTTCCAATTCGAACGGTTCCAAAGGTTCCGCCATTTGATTGAAGAAGATTGTTGGAAATGGTGAAGTCGCGAACGTACTGGTCGAGCATGATCGCTCCACCTTGTGCTGGGCCAACTGGAGTCGGCAAAATGCCGCCAGCGGTTCCTGGCAATGTGTTCACATTTCCCGGATTTCCCTGTTGATCTCCGCCAGTAAGCATGAGACCATCCACGCCTGTTTTAAACAGAGTCGTTGGGGCAACGGTTCCGCCGTACTGAGTGCTGGTTTCTGCAATCGCAGTGATACCGGCACCTTCTGGAAGATCCTGAGGTCCTGTTCCAGGGCGAGTAAACGAATTGGCAAGAGTTCGCCAGTCACCCGAATACGTGCCGTCGGTGGTTTGTTGATTGCCGCCAACTGGAGTGACTTGAGTTGCCGACCAATATTGCGACGCATCAATCGTTGAACCGAGAACGATATTGGTGTTTGTTCGAGCGCCACCTGGGCCAACACCTTGGATCATCACTTTGCTGTGAACGATGAGGTTTTCGAAGTATGCGCCAAACGGGTTGTGCGATTGGTAGTTAGCAGCGGTGTTTGGATAGACAACTACCAGTTTCGCGCGAGCGTTGTTTCCGGTTCCAGAGGCAGAGCGAGCTGCTTCTAGCGCACGCTGAATGGCGCGACCACCCCGAACACTGTTTCCGAGATACGACGTTCCGTCGAAGCCAGCGGGAGAATCAGTAGCAGTGTCCCAAGCATCCATTTGTGGTGTGTAGGTACGCGACCCAACGTTGTCGGTTGCTAGTTCTGGGTTGATTTCGTAGACATCTGATTTGCGGAAGTACGTCGTGCTGTTATTGCCGCTATTCGGAGACAAGCGGTGGAACGTGATTGCGTTCACGGTTTGCAACGTGCTGCGAGTATTCAGAATCGAAAGCTGGTAACCGCCAGGGAGCAAGCTGTTTGGAACTTGGAAATGAATTTCGTTGTCATTCCACAGAGTGGTGGTAATCGCAGTGGCACCCAATGCGAGACGTCCGACGGCACCAAAGCCGACGCCCTTGATCACGTATGTGTGTGCGCTGTCGGTAGCTGGGTCGTAATAAGGCTTGTCGATTGCGTACAACGTTGGGTTGGTGTCACCGAGCGAACACAGGCTGAGCGCACCAAATTGCAGCGCACCTTCAATGGTGATTCCAATATGCGTTGGGGCCTGGTCGACAGGGTGAACAACACCTGGCCACGCTTGGAACTCGGTAGCAATCGTTCGGAACTGTGGGTTGTAGTCCAAGTTGCGATGCGACAGTGTTCCCGGATCATTTCCTACCAATCGGTACACGTTCGGGCACGGGCCTGCAGGAAGAGGGCAGTTGTACGTGTCTGAAGAAGGAAGTAGCACTTCGTAGAAACCGTTGACATCGCTGTGAGCGGTGTATTTCCAATGACCGAGCTCGTCGTAAATACCAATCGGACCATTCGAAACTGGTGCGACTTCTCCGAGCATGGTGCTACGTCGATCTACCTGCACGTTGAGGTCATCGTTCAAAAGTCCGAAGAACCGCGTTGGAATTGGTACGTCACTGAACATCGAAAATCCTGCAGGAATTGATCGGCCACCAGAAACCGTGACCAACTTTGCGTCACAAATAGGTCGCGAACGACCTGCAAACGGAGAACCACCGTTGTCGGTGAAGTCTTGGTTAGCTGCCGCTTGGTCTGATTGAGTTGCAGGGACCGTGTACAAGGAACCTGCACATTTGGCGACAACACCTGAACCTAAAGAGTTGGGGTCTGAACGCATCCGAGAATTTGGATCAACCTTTAGTTGGTATCCGCCGTTGTCTCCTGTGCCCGTTCCCGCATAACCCTGATTCGGAACATAGGAGTCACCAGTAAATACGTTGACTGACATTTCGCTGCTGAAGCGGTACAAACGATTTGCAGTACTTCCGGAGAAGTAACCACCAACAGTTGGGTCATTTACTTGCTTGGTGTTCAAGGTGTCTACAGGGTTCACGGCCTCAACGATGTAGTCACCAGAAATGAGGGGAGCAGACATTGCTGGATTGTTCTGAGCTTGTGCGTATAGCGTTTCTAAGTTGGTGTTGTTCGCAATTGCTGCGCTCAGCACCGTTGGCTTAATCAAACTTGTCAGTGCATAGTTGCCGTCAACAGTTCCGTCTCCACCAATTTGGAAACCACTCATTGGGGCTTCAATGCATTCTGGTTGTGTCGGGTCTGTGTGGGTCCAATCGACATTTGCTTTTGCCTTGTGAGCTGGCAATGCCATTTCACCTTGCAACTCATTTCCATTGACGTCTAGAGCGGTGCAGCCAGTTGGGCGATTCCATTTTTCAGTGACGTAATAGTCGTGCGGTTTGCAGGTTTGAGTAGTCGTGACTGCATTTGTTCCGCGATCGGAATCTGCACGTTTGCACTCAGCTCCATTCGCATCAACTCCGTATTGTGCGATGGCGCCAGTTGCGGTGGTGTCCAGTTTTCCATTTGTGCGTTTCGTTTTCCACAGCTGCATCGAGATGCCGGCAATACCTGGTTGGTAGTCCTCTTGAACGGAATATGCAGGATCAACTTCGTTGCGAGTGACGTCGTAAGTAACGGTTCCAACGATTCCGCCGTTCTCGTATCTGGCAACTGGAGTCGTCGGATCGCCGGACCAATAATCAGTTCCGGTGCCGTAAGCCTGAACGCCAAAGTCCATCTTTGCTGACAAACCAATGACTGGCAGGAAGTTGTAGTCCACTTGGGAGCTATGGATGGTGTGTTGAACTGGATCGTTGTCGGTTACATACGACGCTCCGGTGTTTTTGAAACGTGGGTTGTATGCCTCAACGATGAGGAACTGGTTCAGTGGGTATGCCTGACTGAGGTCGTACAAGCCATTTTCGTTTGTAGTTGCTGTGGTTGAACCTTGATCCTCTAAGGAGTTTCCGCGAGTACGTACACCAACGATGAAGTTGGGAATTCCTGGCTCACCAGATTGTTGAACGCCGTCGCCGTTTAAGTCGTTGAACACCACACCTGTCAGGTCGGCGAACCAACCAAGCAGCAGCACATGAGCCACATCGAGTGGTGCGGGATCGATGGCGGGGCCACTTGTGCCTTGAGGCATGGTTGTTGCCGAACGTCCCGGATTGAGTGCAGGTGTGCTCGCCGAAATTGTAATTTTCCACGGCGCGACGGAAGTTTGAGTCAAGACATTGAAGGTTCCGTTCCAGCCGTTGTCGCCGCCGGTCAGAGTGATCGTTCCACCAACAATTGTTGGCTTCGCTGCAAACGTCAGTGTGTAAACGCGTGAACTATTCCCACCGGTGCGCTGTGCGCTCGTGATTGCAGGAAGGATCGGCTGGGTCTGGTCGCCGTCTACGTGGTACTGCAATACGGCGAGAATATAATTTTGTGATTCATCCCAAAACGCCACGCTGTAATCTCCGGTTTGCAATCCTGTTACACGGAAAGATCCATCTGTGCGCGCCCGGCCAGTCCAGACGGTTTGATCAGTAGGAGCGCTGCAATCAGCCAAACAAGAAATTGAAACAACGCCATCCGGGATAGGCCCGTCTTCTTTCGCATTCGCAAGATTTAAACCGGCAAGTGGAGTTGCTCCGCCGGAACCGATGTACGAACGACCCACCATGATCACGCCAGACATCACGCCGTGACCAGGAGCGCCACCATCAAATCCACTGCTTGCGTCGTAGTAGGCCTGTTCCTTAATGCTGTATGAATTTGGATTGGCAGGTAGTGAACGGGTTGCTTCCGCGTCATTCCATACGTTGTCGTTGTGCGTCAAGCGCACAAAGCCATGTGAAATCATTGGTACTCGTTCGCCACCAACGATCAACTCAGTGTCATAACCCGTTCCGCCTTCTTGGTTCCACGAGTCCCAGTCGTGACCACCCTCAAGGGTTGTGGTCTGAATCCATTTCACACCGTCGTGGCTGCGTGGATCTGGTGCGGTGATTGAAACTGCATATCGGTTCGGTCCAAGGTTCGGAATAACAATGTCGCCATAGTGATCCGACAAACATGTTGATTCAGTTCCAGCTAGTGATCCACCCGTAGCGCCACCATCGCTGAAGACGATTGGGTTCGGGGTGCCATCGTTGTTTAGGAGAACATTCCCGTTGTTGTCTGTCTCGTATTGAGTGCACAGTGGATACCCGTAAACGTCAGTGGTTACTTTGGCCAAAACGTCACTGATCGAAACGGAGAACCCAGACATGTCGGTCAGGGGGTCACCCACAAGGGTCGGGTCATCAAAATTGGGACAGTTCTTCTCTTGGATGGCGGTTGGTGTGTCGCCGTCGGCTACTAAACACGTCACCAAAGTTTCGGTTTGTCCATCCCACTGTCCGTTAGTTGAAGCGTTGTCGTTGTACACGTGAACGCGAAGTGTTGTGGTCTTTTTCGGCAGTGGATTCATCTTGACGATGAGTGGCTTGTCTGCCTCCTCGTTCACCGAGGTGACAATGTGGTTAGCAACAGAGAAGTGAACTCCGTCAATCTTGAATCCAACAGAAGTCACGGAAACGAGGTAGTTACCATCTGCCAAATTTGCAAGAACTGAAATGTCACCTTCATTGCCTGAAGCAACGATGTCTGAGTGACCCTGCACCGCATGGATGGAAGGCCAAGGGCAATCCGCAAGCGAGGATGATTCATTCGCAGGTAACGGTGCATTAGCTCCTCCAGCGTGAAGGTACATCGAGTGCGCCGCATCCGCATCGGCAGTTGTTTGATCAACCGCTGCACTGGCTGGCAAGCAGTCAATAACGCTGCTGTCCGTAAGAGCAGGATTACCCGTGTTGTCGGCACTGATCAACCAGTTGAATTTCGAAACTCGGTCTCCAGCTTTAACACCAGAGTTATATGGCGCAGCAGTTGCACCATCGTTTGAACTTTCAACGCACAAGGTTTGCGGAGCTGTTGTTGCAAATGTAGAACACCCAGACGAAGCTGCGTGAACCGCGCTTACGTTGCTGAACGAAATTACAGGTGCCACTAGTGCGACCACCATGAATAAACACAGTGCACGAGTGATGCGAACACGCAACGACTTTGCGTTTGAAAATATATGTTCAAAACTTTTCATGTGTTTTTTGCTCAGGTTCTTTTCGAAATTGACTTGGATAAAAATTGGATTGCATTTGGAACTAGCAGGCAGTGAGTTTGACGACTTTTGGTTCAGAATTGGATTTTGATAATCCTCAACTTGTGGCAACTATCCCTCAAACAAAATAGAAACATCAGACAAAACATCTGTAGGTCAATGAATTGGCACTTGTAGCCTTCGAAACATGACTACACCACATCTCACGAATCGATTTGCAATTGATGAGTCTTCTCGATCGGTTTATCGCACTGTGCTAAGCGCGTTGGCTTTGAGTTTGTTGTTTTGTGCAACGTTGATCGCACGTGGATGGCAACCAATGGGGAATAGTGCCACTCAAGTACGTTCGGCAATCGCGCCGAACATGCCTGTGAGCAGTCAAATTGAAGATCAGTTTGGAGTTCGCTTCTTAGGAGTGGATATCACTGCAGGAGGCGGCATGCTGCAACTGCGCTACCAAGTGCTTGATAGCGCGAAGACCGAGGCATTGCATGACGCACAAACAGCACCGTTTGTGGTTGATAGTGCAGGTCACAAATTTGCTGACCCTGGAATCGTGGGGCACAGTCACATAGGCAAAACCAAAGAAGCAGGTACTACCGATTACATTCTCTTGGCAAATGCTCAAGGTGGCGTGAAGTCAGGGATGTTTGTGACTATCCAAGTTGGAACATTCACACTCACACAGGTTCCAGTTCGATGAAGAAATTTATTATTGCCGCATTTGCACTTTTGCTTGCCGGTTGTGGAAGTTGTAGCACTACCTGCAAAGAAGGAATTACGTTTTATGTTGCCGAAGTTGCAGGCTCACTAGCTAGGGGCACTTCGCAAGAACTGAAAGTCTGTTTTGACGGTTCGTGCAAGACAATCGTTGTTTCGCGCAACAACGTAGGCGGTTCAATATTTGTGCCTTTTGGCGGAGTCGCTGGTAGCGGAAATCACCACGTGACAGTCGATGGAACAACTGCAATTCATGGCGATTACAAAGGCAAGATCGAGAGTTACAAGCAGGTTCTCGATAACGGCTGTGGCACGTGCCGATTGGCGACCATCAAGATCGCTGCCGACGGATCGCTTACCCCGGCAGTTTCAGCACAGGGATGATTCGATGGTGGCGCTCCTGCGTCGCACTATTCATCGTTTTTTTAGCGCTGCCTGCCTCAGCTGCACTCGCACATGCGGCCTTTTTGGGTGCAAGCATTTCTGATGGTTCTGTTATTTCGCAGGCTCCAGAAACTGTTGAGTTGGCCTTTGATGAAAAGGTTCTAGAGAGTGCGAGTTCCGTAAGTTTGGTCTATGTCGGAGAGGGTCGGAATGAATCTCTTCGCGTCTCAACTCAGAATTCTGGAACTGTTCTCATTGCTCGACTTCCCGTTCTTGCGAAAGGACAGTACCTACTGAGATTCATTGCGGTTGACCCCGCAGACTTGCATAAAACCGTTGGATCAGTTTCCTTTGGTGTTGGCGTTACCGCTCCGGTTTCTCATGCCTCTGAACAAATCACCAGCTCATGGTGGACCGCACTGGTCAGAGCAGTTTCGGATGTGCTGGTGTTCGCGATTATCGGTATGACAGTTATTTCATTTCAAGTAATAAAGAAACGTAAATCATTCGTTGATGAGATAGTCAATTGGATCATTCCAGCAGCATCTCTACTGTCGGTTGTTTGGGTTGCTCTGGTCGTTCTCGATGTGGCGGGCGTTGGGCTGGCAAACATCAATCTTGTTGCATTGATATTTACAAGCGATCCCGGGCGCAGAGCCGTCATCGGTATCCCGCTTGCGTATTGCTTTTTCACGATGGCGAAACAGCTTCGACGTTCGGTTGTAGATGAAGCTTCTTTGTATCTTGCACGCGTTCTGTTTGGATTAGGAGTGTTGCTCGCAGTTATTACCTCGATGGGCGGACACACTTCAGTGGGTGGAAATGTGTTGGTTGGTCTGATCATCCACAGCATTCACATGTATTCACTGGGTGCTTGGGTTGGCGTGCTCGGTGTGGCGTGGGTAATTGTCAAGAAGAATCACGAGGAGCGCTGGCTGTGGGTGGAAGCATCACGTGTGTTTGTTTGGTCTGCGCCAATGGTGGTGATTACAGGAATCCTTCTCAGCGGTCGGGTCGCAGTCACGGTGACTTCACTATTGTCAACAAACTACGGAATTCGCATATTGGGGAAAGTCATCATCACGCTGTCGATGCTGTGCGGTGGTTACATGGCAGGAAGAAACATCAGAAAGAGTCGTGAGCCTGGTTTCATTCTCGGAGAATTGGCTGCAGGTCTTGTAGCTATAGGCATTGCAGCAACGTTGGCTACGAGTGCTCCAGCCATAGGCCAACAATTTGAGCCACTTGCTGCTGCTCAACCGCAGGTCATTGTGGGGAATTCACTTGATCTCACCGTCAATGCAAGTTTGGTTCCAGCGCAAACGGGACCAAATATTTTGCAAGTTCGCATCTTGAACACTCGAAAACCATCCCCGGGAGTGGTGCAAAACATTCTGGTCACTCTGTATTCGGGAGACGGAACCGCATTTGCACAGCGCACTTCAAGCGCTAGTGGCGGTCTAATTGAATGGAATGACATCAAGATCTCGACTCCAGGTGACGTGCGAATTCGAGTAGATATTGAGCGACCAGATTCTCCGGTTCCTCCGTTTGCATCAAATTTCAATGTGTTGTCTCCACCAGTTGCGAAACACGAGACAGTGGTGTCAGATCGAAAATTGAAACCGATCAGTCAAGCTATTGCGCTGTTGATATTTGTTTGTGTGATGTGCATCGTGGGATTGGGTGCTGTTCGAAGCAAGATGCACAGAGCAAAATTCGCTTCCGACAATCGCTCAGTTCGCAGTTATGAAAATGGCTAGTTGGCGACTTGCAGTAGTCGCATTCTCCAATTACTGCTGCCGACGGGCTGAATTCAAGATTTAAACGTGCATCGAACACGTATAACGAACCTTCCC
>Ga0194055_10004719_pt1 | contig 10123 bp, 8 predicted proteins | sample SepL449m_MetaG_FD_155482 | JGI IMG/M metagenome (GOLD analysis project Ga0194055, IMG submission 155482) | Anoxic zone freshwater microbial communities from boreal shield lake in IISD Experimental Lakes Area, Ontario, Canada - Sep2016-L442-9m | ecosystem: Environmental > Aquatic > Freshwater >... | reverse complement strand
ATTGCCCACCGCACGAACTACAGACCTCAGTTGCTTGACTTCAGCATCTCTGCCCACCATGAATAGATCATTCAGTTCACCAGGCACGTCAGCACACTACCGCAAGGGCAAAATATGCGATTTACCTCATTCCACTTGCAGCACTTCGCAATGAGGGTGCCGAAGCCCTACCATTGAGGCGTGCGTAGTGCTAAAGACTTCTTCAAACCTCTCGCCGCTGGTGCTCCCGAGCCCGTGCGCGAGATCCCCTTCCGCCCCAGTCGTGTCATTCACTTCTTTCCACCACAAATTGAAAAAATGGTGGCAAAGCTTCCCGACACTATTCCGAACGTCGACATTCTTCTCGGCAACTTGGAAGACGCCATTCCGATGGCCGACAAGGCTGCGGCTCGCGCCGGGTTCATTCATGTGGCCAAAACCATGCCCATGGGCGACACACAGTTGTGGACACGCGTCAACAGCCTCGACTCCCCCTGGTTCTTAGACGATGTCACCGACATCGTTACCCAGGCCGGCGACAAAGTTGATGTCATCATGATTCCTAAAGTGGAAGGCCCAGAAGATATTCACTATGTCGACCGCTTGCTTGCACAACTTGAAGCTCGCGCCGGGTTGAAGCGCCCTATTTTGGTTCACGCACTTTTAGAAACTGCACGAGGCGTCGCCAATGTGGAAGAAATCTGTGGCACTTCACCGCGCATGCAGGGCCTCTCACTGGGGCCAGCCGACCTTGCAGCAAACCGCCGCATGAAAACCACACGTGTGGGTGGCGGACACCCCGACTATGTGGTGCGCAAAGACCCGAACCCCGATGCACCCGATGCGCCGCGCGAAGTATTCCAACAAGACCTCTGGCACTACACCATTGCCCGCATGGTCGACGCATGTGCGATGCATGGCATCTTGCCGTTCTATGGTCCATTTGGCGACATCAAAGATGTAGTGGCCTGCGAAGACCAATTCCGCAATGCGTACTTGCTCGGTTGTGTTGGTGCGTGGAGTTTGCACCCTGTGCAAATCGATATCGCAAAGCGCGTCTTTAGCCCACGCCCGCAAGATGTGCTTCAAGCTCAACGCGTCATCGATGCAATGGGCGATGGCACTGGCGCCATCATGCTCGATGGAAAAATGGAAGACGATGCTTCTGTTAAACAATGCAAAGTAGTTGTTGAGCTCGCGAAGCAACTTGCTGCGCGCGATCCACATCTTGCTTCGCTCTACGGCTTTTAAAATTTCACAGTAAAAGGATTATTGCAATGTCTGCTCTTCGCCCTCGCCGCTCTGTTCTCTATATGCCTGCTGCAAATGAGCGGGCACTAGAAAAAGCAAAAGGCATCTCTGCCGATGCACTCATTTTCGATCTTGAAGATGCCGTGTCTCCCGACTCCAAAGATGCAGCACGTGAAAACGCTGTGAAGGCAGCTTCATCGGGCGAATACGGCAAGCGTGAAATCACCATTCGCTGCAATGCCCTCGACACCCCATGGGGCGCAGCCGATATTACCGCTGCTGCCAAAGCGTGCGTATCGGCAATTGTGATTCCCAAAGTGAGCGATGTCAAAACTCTCGACGAGGTGTCGCGCCACTTAGAAGCTGCTGGTGCACCAAAAGAAATGCTCATTTGGGCGATGATTGAAACTCCAACTGCCATTCTCGATGCGCGCGCCATTGCGGCTCACCCTCGCGTTGCTGTTTTGGTGATGGGCACAAACGACCTTGCTAAGGAACTCCGCGCTGCACAAATACCTGGCCGCGCTCCTCTTTATTCGCATCTTGCCACTGCACTTCTTGCTGCACGTGAAGCTGGGAAGCCCATCATCGACGGCGTGTTCAACAACATCAAAGACGCCGATGCTTTCCGCGCCGAATGCGTTCAAGGCATGGAGATGGGCTTCGACGGAAAGACCCTCATTCACCCCGACCAGGTTGCCATTGCCAACGACGTATGGGCACCAAGTGAAGCTGAAGTGGAGCATGCACGTAAGGTCATTGCGGCATTCGATGAAGCACTCGCTGCTGGTAAGGGTGTTGTTCAACTAGATGGCAAAATGATTGAGAACTTGCATGTTGCCAATGCACAGCGAGCCATTGCAATTGCCGATGCAATTGCTGCGTTGAACTAACTCAATTATAAATTTGCGCGGAAGAGTGCAAGCGTGCGCGTCCATGCTGTATTTGCAGCATCAGAGTTGTACACCTCTGGTCGCTCATCGTTAAAAAATGCGTGGTCGGTTCCGCTGTACACGTGAAACGTGGCGTTCTTTCCACGCTTACGCAGATCTTCTTCAAGTGCCTTTGCCATTTCAGGTGAAGCAAAAGCATCATTTTCTGCATAGTGGCCTTCTACAACTGCAGTAAGCGCGTCCCAATTGGGCTGTGCTTCTGGCCAGGGAATAACACCGTAGAAAGGTGCGGCTGCAGCGACAGCATCGGGTCTTTGACATGCCAAGGCCAAGGTAAGACCCCCACCCATGCAAAACCCAACAACACCAACTTTTGTACGGCCGGTTTTTTCTTGCAGAAGGTCAACAGCCCCGCTCATGTCTTTAGCTGCATGTTGCAGATTTAATCCCATCATCAGCTTGCCCGCTTCATCGGGTTCAGTACTCGACTCGCCGTTGTAGAGATCGGGAGCAAGCACTGTGAAACCTTCTGCGGCCAAACGGTCGGCAACATCGCAAATGTGTGGAACCAACCCCCACCACTCTTGAATAAGCACTACACCTGGAGCAGATGCATTTGCGGCATTGCTCGCTAAGTAACCGCTGCAGGTTCCGCCATTGCTTTTAAATGAAACGTTCTCGCCCATGTGATCCTCTTTCAGTTTCTTTTCACTATCTTAAATTGCTGAACGCGTCAGCAGTTCCACTGCAGGTGGGCACTGCGCCGGCAGGCCCTGCGGCAGCAATGCCTGAACATCGTGTACTCCATCGCTGCCCACTATTGCTTTGCATAGCCCAAAGGGAACTTCACTTGCATCGCGGTGCCATGGTTGCACCAATCGCCGTTGCGATATTTGTCGGTCGAGGTCTTGCACAATGCCTACATATAAAGCATCGGGCAATCGCGACCCCACGCTTGCCGACAGCAACACAGGGCGCTCAGCACAATATGCAGCACTCGCCAACGACAATGAGCCTGCACTGCTCCATGCAACTGTTGAGCCAGTTGCGCATGCCGACAACAACACAACATCAGCATTTGATGCGGCAATGGCCCCATGCGATGCGTTCACTAAATATGAAGGAATCTCAAGGCGTTCCAGAACACGAATCATGTGATCGGCGCCGTTGTCGCCATCAACCACACACACCTCAACACCACTCGTTGCTCCGGCAATGGCTAGAGCATGAGCAACATCAAACGACCAGCCATCAACGCAGACAAGTGCACCGTCAGCAATTTCTCCCGCCAAATGTTTGGCGGTCCTATCGGCATGCACCTGTTCAACACAGTCATGCAACGCCCGGTACGGCTCGCTAGCGGTCACCACATGTGCACAGAGCCACCACAGAGGCCCACACAGGGGATGGCGCTCCACAATGCGCCGAGTAGTAACAACCACGCTTGCTGGGTCGAGAACGAGCCCCGAGAGGGCTGAAGCGGTCTCTAAGACGAGGTCGGGGGCATCAACTTGCCCGGCACGTGCCAAATACCTCAGGTGTTCTATGGGATGCACTTATACCAAGGTAGTGCCAACTTGCTACCGTTTCACCTGTGGCAACTACCCCTTCCTCAGATCTCGTTCTCACCACCGTCGCTGGAGACAGCCAGACCCTTGGCGAATTGCTGACGACCTTCCATATGGCAACGGTGGTCATTGACCCGTACACCAATGAAAGCTCGTGGATTCTCGATACCGCAGCACGCGTGTTGCGCAGTTTCATGGGTGCAGCAGTGCGTGTGAATTTCATTGTTACTGCAAGCGCCGATGAGGCAAAACAATTCCTTGGGCCACTTGCCACAGAGTTCCTTACCTTTGCCGACCCCACGCGTGAAGCTGTGCGTCAACTTGGTCTTGCACAACTTCCCGCATTTGTTTTTATTCAAAGTGATCTTTCCATCGGCGCCGCAGCCGAAGGTTGGCGCCCCGTGCAATGGCGTGAAGTGGCAACAAAAATTGCCACCACTACTTCGTGGTCACAGCCCACCATTCCAGGGCCGAAAGACCCCAGTCCGTACGCTGGCACGCCGGCTCTTGTGTGACACTTCCACTCACCGACCTTCCCGTCGAAGAGTGTGTCTCTCAACTTTCATCTGCGCTCTTTAACGCACGTCGCGCTGTTCTTGTAGCGCCTCCTGGTTCGGGTAAAACAACACTTGCTCCGCTCCGTCTTTTAGAAACCTCGTGGCTTTTGCCAAATGAACGCATTGTGATGCTCGAGCCGCGCAAACTTGCTGCACGTGCAGCTGCACGACGCATGGCACACATGCTGGGTGAAAAAGTTGGCGACACCGTTGGCTACCAAACACGTGATGAACGCGTGATTGGGCCGAACACACGCATTGAAGTTCTCACCGAAGGTGTACTCACACGTCGCTTGCAAAGCGACCCCGACCTTCCCAATGTGGGCATCGTCATATTCGATGAAGTACACGAGCGCAACTTGCCCGGTGACCTCGGCCTTGCCTTGTTGCTTCATGCACAAGAATCTTTGGGTTCTCAACAACGCATCTTGCTCATGTCGGCAACGCCCGACACCGACAGGTGGTGTAACTATTTGGGTAGCGCAACAGGTGAACCCGCGCCGGTGATTTCGTCTACTGGCACGCTCTTTCCTGTTGAAGTCCACTGGTGGCGCTCACCCACCGTGCGCAAAGGCCAACGCCGCGACGACGAACGCCTGGAAAATAAAGTTGCAACCACTGTTGTTCGCGCACTGCGCGAAACCGAAGGTGATATTTTGGTTTTCTTGCCAGGCATCGGCGAGATTCGCCGTGCAATGACGGCAACAGAAAGTGTGATTGAAGGGGCAGTTGACCTCTTTCCACTTGCTGGTGCCCTTTCCTTAGAAGAACAAGATGCGGCACTTGCCCCCAGCCGACCCGGACGACGGCGCATTGTATTTTCTACCGATATTGCCGAGAGCTCACTCACTGTCGATGGCGTACGCGTAGTGATTGACTCGGGTAGTGCTCGTGCACCTCGGTTCGACCCGCACACCGGCATGACCCGCCTCACCACGGTCAACATCAGCCAAGCAAGCGCACATCAACGCGCAGGTCGCTCGGGGCGCCTCGGCAATGGCACGGCCTACAGGCTGTGGCCACAAGCAGAACATGGTTCGCGTCGTTCACAAGTGGAACCCGAAATTCTGCAAGTTGACCTTGCACAAGTTGCTCTCGAACTTGCCGCATGGGGTGTAGACGTTCAGGAACTTGCCTTTCTCGACACCCCGCCTGCAGCAGCATTTGAAAAAGGTCGCACGTTGCTCACTCTCATTGGTGCACTCAACAGCGAAGGCATTATTACCGAACTCGGCAAGAAGATGCTTTCGCTGCCACTCCACCCCCGCCTCGGAGCAATGGTGATGAGTGCAACGTCACAAGAACTGTGGACGGCGTGCCTGCTTGCCTGCCTACTTGAAGAACGCGACATCGTGCGCGGACTACGCGACAACGTTCCTGAAGACCTGGCATGGCGTATTGAGTGTGTTGATGGGTCAAGCAGCGACGACCGCATCGACCGCCGTGCCAGTGCACGTGTGCGCGACCAGGCCCGCGATTTATTGAGTAGAGCCAACCGCGTGCATGGTTCGCATGGTTCGAGTGAATCGGTGGTGGTTCATGAAACCGGCAAACTTCTCTTGCGGGCGTATCCCGATTGGCTCGCTGTGCGCAAAACTGCCGGCGGGCAATTTCAATTACGCAGTGGAGCTGCAGCTTGGATGCCTAAAAATGCTCACTTGGCCGATGAGCAATTTCTTGTTGCAGCCGACCTCGACGGCGACCGCAAAAACAGTCGTATTCGCCTTGCAGCAGCGCTCTCACAAGAAGACATCACCGACCAACTCGCAGAATTCATGACCGTCAGCAATGAACTCGTGTGGGACCGCGAACGAAACGACCTCGTACGCCACATTGAATGGAAGCTCGACGGCATGCGCTTGCGTACTGTGCGTCACAAGCCTGAACCGAGCAAGGAAACAACTGCCGCACTCATCGAGCGCATTCAGGCAACGAGCCTGCAGGCACTCACATGGAACGACAATGCAGTCTCTCTGCGTCAACGCGTTTCCTTCCTGCATTCACGCAACAACGAGTGGCCCGACTGGAACAACAAGAACTTGCTTGCCAGCCTCGATGAATGGCTCGCGCCGTATCTCGCAGGGTGCACTTCACGAAGTGACCTTGAAGCACTGAACGTGAGTCTCATTTTGCGCAGTGGGCTTCCCATGCACCTTGGCAGCGAACTCGATGCGCTCGCCCCCGAAGGCATCACGCTGAACAATGGCACAGAGTTCACCATTGCCTATCGGGGCGATGAACCTCCTCGCATCTCAGCACGCGTTCAGGCCTTCTATGGCGTCACCATTCACCCTTGTATTGGCGCCGGTGAGGTTCCACTCGTGGTTGAGCTCCTCTCGCCTGCCCAACGCCCAGTGCAAGTGACAAGTGACCTTCCTGCTTTTTGGGAGGGTTCGTGGGCAGAAGTGCGCAAAGAAATGGCGGGGCGCTACCCCAAACACTCATGGCCATCCAATCCAAACGTGCGCGAGTAGACCTCTAGCCCCTACCGTAGAGGTATGGCTGATTTTGACTTCACCGAGATCTTCCCCCTCGGCCCCGACACCACTACTTACCGCTCTCTTGGAAGCGAGGGTGTCTCTACCTTCGACTCTCCTGCTGGCACATTTTTACGTGTTGAGCCAAGCGCCATTACGTTGCTTACCAGCACCGCCATGCGCGATATTGCTCACCTCTTGCGCGCGAGCCACTTACAACAACTGGCCAACATCTTGGATGACCCCGAAGCAAGCGACAACGACCGCTTCGTTGCACTCGACCTCTTAAAGAATGCAAGCATTGCAGCTGGCGGAATTTTGCCCATGTGCCAAGACACCGGTACCGCAATTGTGAAAGGCAAGAAAGGCCAATTCGTATTCACCGGTGGCGGCGACGAAGAAGCAATTGCACGCGGCATTTACAACACGTATCTCACCAGCAACTTGCGTTACAGCCAAATGGCTCCGCTCAACATGTACGACGAAGTGAACACGGGCAATAACCTTCCTGCTGAAATCAAAATTGCTGCTGTCGATGGTGATGCATACAAGTTTCTCTTCATGGCAAAGGGTGGCGGCTCTGCGAACAAGAGCTACCTCTTCCAAGAAACCAAAGCAATACTGAATGAAAAGGCACTTTTGCCTTGGCTGTTCGACAAAATGAAAACTCTCGGCACAGCAGCTTGCCCGCCGTATCACCTTGCTGTTGTTATTGGTGGCACCTCTGCGGAAATTGCAGTGGAAACAGCAAAGCTCGCCAGCGCTCGATACCTCGACTCGCTTCCCACGGCTGGTAGTGCACTTGGCCATGCGTTTCGCGATATTGACCTCGAGCAAAAGGTGTTGAAACTTGCCCAACAAACAGGAATTGGTGCGCAATTTGGTGGCAAGTACTTCTGCCACGACGTACGCGTGGTGCGCCTTCCTCGCCACGGTGCAAGTTGCCCAGTTGCATTTGCGGTGTCGTGTAGTGCCGACCGTCAAGCAGTAGGAAAAATTACTGCCAAAGGCATTTTCCTTGAAGAACTCGAAACCGACCCCGCACGTTTCTTGCCCGAAATCACTCAAGACCAACTTGCCAGCGAAGTTGTACAAATTGACCTCTCGCAACCCATGAGCGACATTCGCAAAAAGTTGTCGCAGTACCCCGTGAAAACTCGCGTCATGCTCACTGGCCCCATGGTGGTAGCACGCGACATTGCACACGCAAAAATCAAAGAGCGCATCGACGCTGGTGGCGGCATGCCGCAGTACATGAAAGATTTCTGCGTGTACTACGCAGGTCCAGCAAAAACACCTACTGGCATGGCGTCGGGTTCATTCGGACCCACCACCGCTGGACGCATGGACTCATATGTTGATGAGTTCCAAGCACAAGGTGGCAGCTTCATCATGCTTGCTAAGGGCAACCGCTCTGCTCAAGTAACCAATGCTTGCAAAACACACGGCGGTTTTTACCTGGGTTCCATTGGCGGCCCCGCTGCACGCCTTGCCCAAGATTGCATCACCAAAGTTGAGGTGTTGGAATACGCAGAGCTAGGCATGGAAGCAGTATGGAAAATTGAAGTGAAAGATTTTCCAGCGTTCATTGTGGTGGACGACAAAGGAAACGACTTCTTTGACTTGGTGAACAAGCCGTATCAGCCCAGCCCTGTTTCCATTAACAAACACTAAAGAAGGGCGTTAGCCCAATTCGCCAGCAAGCTCACCTAATCGCTTTTCGCCTGCACTGGTTTGACCACCACGCGCCATAAAGTTTTGCATTGCTTGTTGTGCTTTCGGGTCGGCGAGCAACTTGTTGAAGCCGATGGCCTCTTGCAGGAGTTCGTCGTGAATGTTGTGGTCGCTGCGCAAAATTGCAGCCTTTGCTTCTTGCACCGCTGCTGGCGGAAACGATGCGATGCGTTGAGCCATACGATTCACAAAGGGCCACAACTCGTCTTTGTTTAACGTGCGGTTGACCCAACCCCATTGCTCAGCAGTATCGGCGTCGATATCGTCGCAACCAAGCACCACTTCCAGTGCCCGCGAACGCCCTACTAAACGCGATAAACGTACAGTGCCGCTTCCGCCGGGAATAATACCGAGCGCAACTTCTGGCTGGTTGAAAACCGCTTTGCCACGTAGCGCAAAACGCATGTCGCAACTGAGCGCCAGTTCGCTCCCCCCACCGCCAATGCGGCCTTCGATGACGGCAATTGTTGCTTTGGGCATTTCGCGAAATGCTTCACACATTTTGGTGAACGTGTTGAGTTCACTCGGTGTAGGTAAGTTTTGCGGAATTTGCAAAATGAGACCCACATCAAAGTGTGGAATGAAGAAGTCGGAGTTGGCCGAGCTTAAAACCACCACCCGTACATCGCTATCGCTAGCGAGTTGATCTGCAAGTTTCGCCATCTCGCCATAAAGCGGAAGATCAAAGATATTGATGGGTGGATTGTTGATGACAACTGAAGCAATACCATCAGTTACCCCAACACGCGCTAATTGATACTCGGAATAGTCCATGACATCTCCTACAAAAGTGACTTCATGGCAGCACGAGTTGCTGCTACTTCATCGGGGTTTCCACCAAATTCCACTGCACCGAAGTCGGTGACACCAATGTCGCGCAATGCGCTTACCCGTTCACACACTTCTGCTGCACTTCCCACAATGGCAATATCGGCTGGCCCCGCTGCACCTTCGAGGTCGAGCATGGCGCGGTAACTAGGTAACTGCCCGTATATGGCAAAGGTTTGAGAAGCGCGTGCTAAGGCACCTGCACGATCTTCGGTCACACACACTGGCAATGCCGCGATGACGCGGGGTGTTGGCTTTCCTGCTTCATCGGCTGCGCGGTTGAGCGTAGGAATAGTGTGCGACGACAATGTGGCTGGCCCTGTGCACCAGGTGAGTGTGCCATCGGCAAGCGCCCCGGTGACTCGCAACATTTGCTCGCCAAGGGCAGCAACTACAACAGAAAATGGTTGGGATCCGGCAGCCGATACTTCGGCATGAGCCGAATACACCTCACCGCTAAATGACACCTTCGATGTTTGCGCAATCTGAGTGAGAATGGTGAGGTACTCACGCATGTGGCGCACCGGTTTGTCGAATGACATCCCCATCATGTTCTCAATTACAATTTTATGACTCAACCCAATGCCTAAGCACAACCGGCCACTTGCTGCTGCGTTGACTGTGAGGCACTGCTGCGCCAACATCATGGGGTGGCGTGGGTATGTAGGAACTACTGCAGTGCCTAGTTCTATGCGTGGCACTTCACGCCCAACAACAGCGAGAGTGGTGAGAGTATCGTGGCCAAATAATTGTGGCGCCCAATAACTTGCAAAACCATCTTGTTCAACGACGCGCGCCTCGGCCACTATGGAATCGAGGGTTCCACTGGTAATTGC
>Ga0194055_10004717_pt1 | contig 10125 bp, 9 predicted proteins | sample SepL449m_MetaG_FD_155482 | JGI IMG/M metagenome (GOLD analysis project Ga0194055, IMG submission 155482) | Anoxic zone freshwater microbial communities from boreal shield lake in IISD Experimental Lakes Area, Ontario, Canada - Sep2016-L442-9m | ecosystem: Environmental > Aquatic > Freshwater >... | reverse complement strand
TGCGAGATCTTCGCTATCCCGTTCCGATTCATGCCAGTGTTCCAAGACTGGACAATTTGCCAACCGGAACCATGCTCCCGGCGTTGGTGATCGGTGTTGCTGACTTCGGTGTGTTCGTTGAGTTGGGCCCTGATTGCAGTGGCTTAGTTCATATCAGCCGTCTCGCGGCAGAATTCGTCGAAGATCCTCATCAGTTCGTTCAGGTGGGTGACGTCATCCCAGTTTGGGTTTTGAATGTCGATGAAAAGAGGAAACGGGTAGCTCTAACTGCCATCGCTCCAGGTACGGAAGCCCGCCGCGATCAATACGCTGGGCAATCCGAAAATGACGACCACGCGCGAACAAATCGCAACGGACAAGAGGATCGAGGGGGACCCAACCGAGGTGCCCGCGGACAGACCGGCGGGACGGGGCGCGGTGATAATCGCGGTCGGCCAGCAGGAGCGACCGGCGCCCCAGTCGGTGACGAACGTCGCGGTGAAAGAACAGGACAAGGGCAAGGACAAGGAGTCCGCAGTCAGTCTGGTAGTGGTCGAAGTCCGGATGGCCGAGCCTCAGATAACCGATCCGGTCGAGGTACCGCGCCTAACCGTGGCCGCGGTGGTCATGGGGGTCGCGATCGGGACAATCGAGGACGTCGTGACGACGATCGCAATGATTCCGAAGCGCCACGCCGCCCCGTTAAAATCGAACGACCGAAGCCGGAAAGCCCAATCACCGAAGCGATGCAGCAAGGAAAAGAGCCTTTGCGATCGTTTGGTGATCTAATGCAGTTCATGAAGCAAGCCAAACCGGTGGCGGGCGAAGAGTCTCCACCCGTAGCGCAGCCGCACACTCCCGAAACGTCCAATCCAGGATCCGCTCCATCGGTTGATGCGCCTGCCTCCGACGGCCAGGAATCATCTTAAGGACCGTAATACGCATCGGCCTAAGTCCACCAGAACAGAGTTATGTCTGAATTTGAAGAACGCTTGAAGAATGCTGTCGTCCGTGGTGCTAACCGCGCCGAGTCACTCCATTCGGCAGAGGAACGCAAACGCCTGGAAGCTGAGGATCTCAAGCGGTTGCATAGCAAGTATCGATTGGAACTGAGCGAGCGGATCGAATCCGTGATTCGCAAGCTCATCGATATGTTTCCCGGTTTTCGTTACCAGTCCGTTTTCGGCGATGCGGGTTGGGGCAGTGCTTGCATGCGAGATGATTTGGTGATCGAACGCGGAAATCGCACCAATAAGTACAGTCGGTTGGAAATTGTCGTTCGCTCCGTCAACGAGTTCAATGTGCTAGATCTTCAAGCCAAAGGAACAATCGCCGATCGCGAATTGATGACACGCAGCTTCTATCAACCGGTCGCTCAAGTCGAAATGGAGAAATTCAAGAAGTCCATCGACGATTGGGCTGTCGCGTATGCGGAATTGTATGCGACGAAGCGGGGCTAAATCCACTCTCGCGGTATCAGATCGTTTTCTGCAAGATCAACCGTGCTGGTAGTAGGGGGATATCATCCAGTAGGCGATGACCCCAGTCACGGACACATACAACCATACGGGATATGCGTACCGCGCGATCCGGCGATGCGCTTCGAATCGTCCCATCCATGCGAAAAGGAAGGCTCGCAGAACCAGTGGCAGGACTAGCAGCGAGAGACCAATGTGAGATAATAAGATGAAATAATAGACGGTCCGAATCCATCCTTCACCACCGAACTTGGTAGATGGATTCGACAAATGGTAAGTGACGTAGCAAATCAAAAACATAGCCCCCAGCGTAAATGCCGATGTCATGGCGGCGCGATGCAACGCAATCTTTTTCCCCCGAATCGCGATCCAACCCGCAATCAGCAACAGCGAAGTCATCGCATTGATGCCGCCGATTGCATGGGGAAGCCATTTGGTCCATGCCCCTAAATCGATCTTGGTTGGGATCCCCAACAGCAGGGCGACTGCAACCGGTACAACCACGGAGAGAACGTTTGCCAAAAGCGATGCTCGAGAGTCGGCAACGCGATCCTCGGTTTCGATCCGGCCGGGATGTTTTTCGGTTGAGGTGGGGCCAGAGTTGGGCGTGTCGTTCAGCATCGATTTTTCCTAGTCTTTCGGTGAGAAAATCTTTAACACCTTAGCCTGCGCAGTCATATCGGCAACCCCGCGACGCATGTCCATGACTTGATTTGCGAAGTAATTTTCCCTTTCTGCCGTGGCGCGGTCGTTGTCGCTTCGATCGAGAACGCATGCTGGAATCCGTTTAATGAGTTCTGCCGATCGGTGCGCGATGTCCGACGCAATCTTGGCTTCGAGTACACTATCGGCAGGACTCACAATCGGTAGGACTCACAATGCGTTCCGCTTTACGCTGGCTATTGGAATGGGTAACCAGACCATCGTTGAGCAACATCGCTGGCGGGTGCTACGCTTTAATCGCAGAGGGCCATGTCGATGATGGAGCGAAGTCGACGGTGGACGCAGCGAGTGGCATCGCGACGATGGGATGCTTGTCGAGTTGATGGGATGCTTGTCGAGTTGATGGGATGCTTGTTGAGTTACCGTGTGTGAGTGGCGTGATTACCGTTGCCTGGGTTCAAGTTCAAGAGGGTGAAGATAGATGTGGTTGCGATGGGCGTGCATGTTTGGGATCGTTTGGGCCAACGTGGGATTTAGTAAATCCTCAGCGCAATTGCCCACGGGTTGGAAACAGCATGATATGAATCGAGCGCGGCCGGCTGTCGTAACTCCAGGCGCACCCAATTTGCCGTTGGCTCCTCCCTCGGATGCCGTCGTACTTTTCGATGGCAAATCCCTCGATGCATGGCGATCCAATGATGGAAGTCCGGCGAAGTGGGTTATCCATGATGGTGTCATGGAATCGGTACCCGGAAGCGGATATGTGGTTACGGCGCAATCCTTCGCAGATGTGCAGCTTCACATCGAATGGGCGTCGCCGGGAAAGGTCGAAGGGACCAGCCAAGGCCGCGGCAATAGCGGTGTCTTTCTTCAGGGATTGTTCGAGGTTCAAATACTCGACTCGTTTGACAATTTGACCTATGCCGATGGGCAAGCCGCTGCCATTTACGGTCAGTACCCACCGCAGGTGAATGTCAGCCGCAAGCCAGGGGAGTGGCAATCGTACGATATTCTCTTTCGCGCTCCGCAGTACGGCGATGACGAATCGCTGCAATCGCCTGCCACCATCACCGTTTTACACAATGGCGTTTTGGTTCAGGATCATGTTCGCATTCTCGGGCCAACTTCATGGATGCAACACCATCCGTATAGCAAGAAGCCAGACCGATTGCCGCTGTCTCTCCAGGACCATGGCAATCCAGTGCGTTATAGAAATATTTGGATTCGCGAACTACCTCCGCCTCAAGTCGTACCCCCTTCGATTCCCTATGACCCGATCGTCACCCAGCTCACCGAAGCCCAACGCAAAAACCTTGTCGGCAAGTACAACCAAGTCAACGGCGGCGTTTGGGAGATCAAATCGAAGGAAGGCAAACTCTATTTCATCGTCAACGGGCCATCGATGGAAATGATTCCCCACGGTCCCGACGAATTTGGGCTTCGATTCACAGCCGGTTTAATGAAGTTTGCGCTGGATGAATCAGGAAAGCCAATGGAATTGAAATTCAGCATGGGTGGAAATGAAATGCTTGCCCGCCCGTCGACCAAGTGAACTCTTCCCCGAAGCCTCCCCTTCTCGGGGAAAGCAACCCGTTATTGCAAGCAGAAACAGAGCGAATTAGCAGATTTGTAGGGGTATCCAGCGTGTGGCAACGCTTGCTCGCTTTCACCAGGGGTATTCCCTAAGTACCATGAAGGGGTCTCGGTTCCTTTCCCGATGTGGGTTCTGAAGACTCGTCGGATCCCACGACGAGTCGCCGAATCCACTCGACTTGCATCTCCGTTGCATCGCAAAGCACCATGAATCCAATTTTACTCGCCGTCAGTATCTTTCTCTCGGTCGTTGCCTTTGTATTGGTGCTGATCTTTTTAGCGATCTTTTCTCGATACTTTTGGCTTTGGGTGCAAGCTGTGATGACGGGTGCCAACGTCGGCATCGGGGACTTGATCGGAATGCTCTTTCGACGCGTCGATGCACGTACGATTGTGCGAGGAAAGATCATGGCGGTACAAGCCGGCATCAACGACGAGGACTTGACCACCAAGGCCCTCGAAGCCCACTATCTAGCTCGCGGCAATGTTGCTCAAGTCATTCGGGCTTTGGTTGCGGCGCGCAAGAGCCGCCAAATCACCCTTTCCTTTCGCGAAGCGGCTGCGATCGATTTGGCAGGACGAGATGTGTTGGACGCCGTGCAAACGAGCGTCTATCCCAAAGTCATCGATTGCCCTCCACGGAATAGCTCTAATCCGTTTCTCGATGCGATTGCCAAAGATGGTATTCAGCTCAAGGTCAAAGCACGGGTCACGGTGCGAGCGAATCTTCAGCGGCTCATCGGTGGTGCCACGGAAGAGACAATCATCGCGCGGGTTGGGCAAGGAATTGTTTCTGCGATTGGATCGTCGGACAGCCACAAAGTGGTCCTGGAAAATCCAGACGTGATCTCGAAAGCGGTTCTCGCAAGTCGCCTTGACGATCAAACTGCATTCGAAATCGTCTCGATCGACATAGCCGACATTGACGTGGGAGAAAACATCGGAGCACGCTTGCAAGCCGATCGGGCTGAAGCGGACACTCAAGTGGCGCGAGCTAAAGCCGAAAGTCGACGGGCCGAAGCGGTCGCAATCGAGCAGGAAATGATCGCGAAGATCGAAGAAAGTCGCGCTGTTGTCGTTGCGAGCGAAGCCCACGTCCCAATTGCGATCGCCAATGCACTTAGGAGCGGTCAGCTGAACGTCATGGACTATTACAAGCTACGCAATATCACTGCCGATACCGAGATGCGTCAAAGTATTGCCGGTACGAGCACGACCGGTCCTACAAATGCCAATCGAGCGAACCCCTCCAACTGAGTTTCGCCTCCCGAACTACAGCCCCCGTTTTCAACCACCTTGGAGCAGGATGCATGAGTGACGAACTGGACGATTTTCTTCGACAAGCAGCCCAGAGACGCCAACAACGGCAACAGGAAAAAACCAAAAAGTCCGGAGGTTCTTCGAAGCCCTCCAACTCGGCCGCCCCTAGCCAGCCTGTTGCTCCGACGCAAAAATCTCAACCGATGCTGGATAGACCTGGACCAGTTCAGCGTCCGATACCTCGCAATGAACGTCCCGCCGTTCCAGTGGCCGAGGTCGTTCCGAGCCGACCAAATATAAGTGATTTTCAGAGCACGATCGCTAGCCGGCAATCGCAAAGCCAAATGTCACTGGGGGATGAGCGCAAGCTCGAGAGTGGCTACGAGGCGTTTCGACCCAGTCAGTCACAAAGATCAGATTCCCAAAAATCGAGTAAAAAGAGTTCCGCCAATTTGAAGCCTGAAAAAGCCTCAACGATAGCACCGAAGGGAGCGGCTCAGTCGAAAGCCATGGTCTCTTCGCACGATATCATGCAGCAATTGCGCGATCCCCAAACATTGAGGATGGCGATCATCGCTCAAGAAATCCTCCGCCGACCATACCAGTAGATCTCGCAGCTAGAATAACCAGCTCTTCGAGACTGTTTTTTAGCACCCGGTAATTCTCCGTCTTCCATGACGATCCAACGCATTCTTTGGTCCTACCTTTTTTTGCCGCTGACATGCGCGCTAGCTGGATATCTTCTGGTGCAAGGTATCGAGGCCCGATCGGATTATCTCTGGCGGGAACAGCAAAGCGTTGCTGCCGTCGAGGAGGCCAAATTCGTCACGCAGATCCTCCGCGATCGTGCCGTCAGCGTCGATCCGTCCGCGAAAGAATTGGCGCGGGGAGAGTCGGGCGATGTCCGTATCTTGAGCGATACGGACGTTACCGAACGAGAACGGGCAACGATGAAAAGTTCCCGATTGCAGTGGCTTGAGGAACCGGATGGATACTATCGTCTCCGAGTGGCGCGCGAAGTCTATCGCCCTCCCGAGCCATTGCACTGGGTGATCCTTAACAAGCGACTCCCACCGCGACAGCCTCTCCCCACGTTCCTGCGACATGGACTCGTATGGCTATTTGCATGTGTCGGATGCTTGGTCGCGTTCCTGCAAAACCGCAGGCGAAAGAAAGTTACCGATACGATTCGCGCACTCCAATTGCTGCGGTCCCAAACGAAGCAACCGATGGCGAGGACGGAGTTCCTGGCCATGATTCCCGATGGAGCGATCTCGGACGAGATCAGCAAGCAGTTAATGAGTTTGCTCGATAGCTACCATCAAAACTACTACTCTATCCACACTGGGAAGGGGCAAGCGGAAACGGTTTTGGCTGCGATGCCGGTAGGCATTCTCGCTTTTACATCCGATTTAAAACTATGGTTTGCGAATCGCGCTGGGAGCGATATGCTCGATTTGCAGACTCGAGTGAAGGACAAGTCGACGCTGGTCGAAGTCATTCGAAATCCTCGCATTCTGGAGTTGATTTCTGATTCTCAGCGCAATCTGCAGGCGATGGATCTCGAATTGGAAATGGCTTCTCCAGCCACAGTATTGCGAGTACGAGCAACCCCTCTTTCGCACGCGAGTTTTTCCGCTCCTCCCGGATCCCCTCCTCCTATGTTGTTGGTGGTCACTGACGAAACTCGGTTGAGGCAGTTAGAGAATTATCGAAGGGATTTCACAGCCAACGTATCCCACGAACTCAAGACACCTTTGGCGGCGATCAAAGCATATGCAGAGACGCTGCTGATGGGAGCACTGGAGGAACCGGATGCTCGTGAGAGATTCGTTCAGCGCATCAGCGACCAAGCATCGCGACTCGAAGATCTGATCATGGATGTGCTGCGATTGACGCGATTGCAAGCCCTTCCGGAAAAAATCGCATTGGCACCCATAATGCTCTCCGAAGTGGTGAGGACGCTGGTTGAGGAGCAACAGCCGATTGCCAGATCGCGCAATGTAAAATTGGTGAATCAAGTGTGGGATGATACGATCCGCGTTATGGCCGAGCATGAATCGCTCCGCACCATCATCGGCAATTTACTGAGCAATGCTATTCGATATTCGAAACCCAATGGACATGTCTTGATCGTTGCAAGCGTGGACGTGGATGTCGTCCAACTGTCGGTCATCGACGGTGGCATCGGAATTGCCGAAGCGGACTTGGATCGTATCTTCGAAAGGTTCTACACAGTTGACAAAGCTCGTACGAAAGGCACGGCTGGAACAGGTTTAGGCTTATCCATCGTGAAGCATTTAACCGCGGCGATTGGGGGGACGATTCATGTCCAGAGCAAGTTGGGAGAGGGGAGCGAATTTCACCTGCGATTGCGGCGCGGATTTGAGGGGATGGATGGGAGTGTGCCTATGAGTGCCACCTCAGATTGAGATGCACGATAGCGAACCACGAGAGGGTGGATTCAATCAGGATTGGATGCGACAAGCGTCGTGCACCGCTTGGCAAACCGTATCCATTGTTTGAGTTGAGAGACCTGCCACGTTGATCCGGCCGGTGCCAACGATATAGACCCCTTTTTCCGTTTTGAGCCAATCGGCTTGCATGGCATTCAACCCGGTATAGGAAAACATTCCCTTCTGGGATGCGAGGAAGCGAAAGTCGCTCCCGAGACGGCTCATCCCTTCAATGAACGAATTTCGCATTTCGGAGATGCGATAGCGCATCGCATCCACTTCGCTTCGCCACAGTGTCGATAGTTCGGTATCGGCCAAGATCGTCGCGACAATCGATTCACCATGACGAGGTGGATTGCTATAGTTCGAACGAATCGACGATCGTACTTGACTCAAAAGAGCGGCTGTATTCGTTGGCGATTCCCCGATCATGATCAACGCACCAACGCGTTCTGAGTAAAGTCCAAAATTCTTCGAAAAGGAAGCGCAAATCACTGCGTCGGCGTTGTGCTTCAGAATGGCATGCAGCGGCAATGCATCTTCATTCAACCCTTCTCCGAATCCTTGGTAGGCGAAATCGATGAACGGCACCAAGTGTTTCTTATGAAGCAATTCGGAGATTGCGTACCACTGGTCTAGGGTGGGGTCGATTCCAGTTGGATTGTGGCAGCATGCGTGCAAGCAGACCAAATCCCCTGCCCTGCCCTGGGATTCCAGGTCGTGCATCATTGCGTCAAAATCGAGTCCCGTTTTGCTGCTGTTCAGGTACGAGTACGTCAGCGGTTCGATACCAGCGGCCTTGAATATCGCACCGTGGTTTGCCCATGTAGGGTTACTCAGCCAAATGCGAGCATGATGGTGGTGGCGAGAGATCGTATCTGCTCCCACACGCAACGCACCGGTTCCTCCCGGGGTGTGAGCTACCGCGACTCGACCTGGTTCCATATCGGGTCCGAGAACGAGCTTGTGAACCTGGCGGTTGAAATCTGCCCCCCCTTCGATAGGCAAGTAACTCTTCGTCTTTTCAGACTCGAGCAATTTGGCTTCTGCCCGATGCACGGATTCCAAGATCGGCGTTCGACCTTGTTCATCCTTGAAGACTCCTACGGTGAGGTTGATTTTGTTTTTCCGAGGATCCTTTTCAAAGGCTTCAGAAATACCGAGGATGGAATCAGGCGGAGCTAGCGGGAAGGACTCGAACATGGGATGAGGGAATCGCGTTGGGGTCAAGTGAATGGCCACGGTTCGCAGCCGTGCGTTCGCTTTCATGATCGCTGTGTGGCTGGATAGATCGTGGACGTTGGAAGAATGGTTCCATCCGAACACTGGACTGTCGAAGTTACCCACAAAAGCTCAGCATGAGGAGGGGGTTAGGTGGCGTGTGGTTCGAAAAAAGAAGGGCGATTTCGAAAAAGTCACTGTGCAGACCGCCATCCCTGGTCTGTCGCAGTGATGATACCGCGACCGACAAGAAATCGAGCGGTTGCATTGATGTCGAAATCCACCGGGCCGACAGACAATGTATTGAGCAATGCTTCGCAGTTTGCATCCAGGGACTGCAACGAATGTGGTCCGGCCGAGGGGTCCTTCCACATTACGTAAAGGAGTACCAACGCTTCACATAGCTTTTGTTGTTCCGCTTCATCCACTAGTCTCAAAAGAACGCCCGCGTTGTTCGATAGTGTTTGGTAGTACAAACTCTGAGCTACATTGAGCATCTTGCGATTGCGCTCGTGACGATAGGAGAAGAATACTTTGACTGAATACCAAACCCCGGCAAGAACACACGCTGCGATAAAGGTCATCGATGTCAGGAGTTGCATTGCCCCCACTAGCGCCAAAAGCCAAATGTTCCGAACCAGTTTCGAGACGAGCAAGGCAAAACCCCAAATGGTGGGGATACCGATCTTGCCTTGTTCCAATAAAGACATTCGAACGACTCCGGGTAGCAACATATCGACGTCCAAGTGCGGGACGTTCTTAAACATTTTCAGAAAGAGCGACGTGTCCAGCTCGTTTGCTTCCTTTGCTATGACCGTGTCCGCTTCTTGGGTTTTCGTTTTGGCTTGCTTTGGTTTGGGGCGAGCCAAGCGTTTTGGCGTCGGTTCGTACATGATGACCAGTTTCCGATAGATTGGCACATCGACTTCCCGAGGAAAGTACAGCCTCCACCAATCATTTCGTGTGCGCTGGATGCACGCATCGCCCCGAGCATAGACCCGCAGTTTGCGGAAGTCGCGAAAACGGATACGCAAACGAATGCCCCATGCGCTGGCCGTTTGCATCGTCTCCTCAATCTGACTCGGTGTAAGCCTGTAATAGTTGGCGGCTACGAGTAGGTTTTCGATGGACTCCAAGACTTCGCCAATCGAGGCTTGTGGAACGCTCGACACGGGGGTGGCATCGCGATCGGGATCGAAGCGGGAGTAGCGATACGATAGTCCCAAATGTTTGCGGCGAAAATCTGAGTGGATCGTTTCGGATAGCGATTCGTACTGGGTTCGCAATCGATCCAAGATGGCGGGTTCAACACCCGGAAGGGTTTCGAGTTGGGCAATCAACTCTTGTGGATGAAGAGGGATAAATGCTTCCCGAATCGGGTCCGGAGCCTTCGTGGATTCTTCAGGATTCGTTGGCGAATCCTTGCGTAGAAAGAGTGCTCGCATCCGAGGGGACCTTGAAATTCTCTCACCCCC
>Ga0194055_10004715_pt1 | contig 10129 bp, 12 predicted proteins | sample SepL449m_MetaG_FD_155482 | JGI IMG/M metagenome (GOLD analysis project Ga0194055, IMG submission 155482) | Anoxic zone freshwater microbial communities from boreal shield lake in IISD Experimental Lakes Area, Ontario, Canada - Sep2016-L442-9m | ecosystem: Environmental > Aquatic > Freshwater >... | reverse complement strand
GAAAGTCACCACCCCGACGATCGTCATGATGATGGCGATCACCATCGAAACAATCGGCCGATTAATGAAAAATTTTGCCATAATCAGTTACGGTTTAACTGGCGGAACCACTGGACTCCCAACCGCCGGAGGAACAACCACTGGACTCCCAACCGCAGGCGCTGGAACAACCGCCGGCGGAACAGGCGCCGCGGGCGAAGGCGGATTCACCGCCGCGGGCGAAGAACGCAACGCCGGGGCGGTGGGCGCTGGGGTCGCGGTGGGCGCAGGCACCCACGGCTGCGTTTTCACCAACTCACCGGGAATCATTCTCTGCAACCCCTCCACCACCACTTGCTCGCCTGGCTTGAGCCCTTGCGAAATCACCCACATCGTTCCCACCCGCTCTCCCGTTTTCACCGGGCGCGGTTCCACCTTACTATCCGCCCCAACCACCGCGACGAGAAAGCTCCCCTGCGTTTCCGAGACCGCCCTTTGCGGAACGAGCAACGCTCCTAAATTTGAGGAAACGGTCGCACTTACCTTCGCAAACTGCCCAGGCCGAAGAATGTTTCCTGGATTAGGAAAGGTCACCTCGATAATGATCGTCCCCGTCTTGATCGAAACCTGACGATCCACTGCATACATCGTCCCCTTATTCGGGTAAACCTCTCCATTAGTTAATAGTAAGTCCGCCAAGGGCTTCCGCTCGGCAAGCGGCTTCTCCACACTCGCTGCCAGATCTTTCGCAAAGGTCAAATATTCATCCTCACTGATCGGAAACCTCGCCTTAATCGGATCCACCGTCGACATCGCGGTCATCGATCCCGTCGAAGGTCCAACCAGATCGCCCACCCCGACATTGGCAATTCCCACCACCCCATCGACAGGGGCGGTGACTTTCGTAAAGAAAAGATTCAGCTCCGCTTGCCCCACCGCCGCCGTGGCTGCCTGAACATTCGCCACATTGGCCAGATTCGTTTGAGTATTATTGTCAATGTCTCGCTGGCTCACCACCCCTTGCTTGAAAAGCGTCTGGGTCTTGTCCAGCTCCAGCTTCGATCGCTCCTGGACCGCTTGCGCTTGGCTCAACTGAGCCTTCGCCTGCGCTAAAGCCGTTTGAAAAGGCCGCGGATCAATCAGAAAAAGTTGATCGTCTTTCTTCACCGCCGCCCCTTCCACATAGTTCCGCTCCATCACATAACCCACCACCCGAGCCTTGACCTCCGCATTCGAAAAACCCTCCAGGGTCCCAATCCAATTCCGAACAATCGGCACGTCCTGCTGAACCACCGAGGTCACCGACACCATCGGCGTTGGCGGCGCGGTCTTGGGAGGCGCTGGCTTGCAGGCACCAAGTGATAGGATGCAAGTAAGAGCGAGGAGGTTGCGGACTTTCATAGTTTTAAAATCAAGTAAATAATCTGGGATGATCTCGGGCTTTTTCATCGAGGGCCAAAAATCAGCACCCCACAAGTCGAGGAAAGAAAAAGCGACTTCAATCACTTTACCACTCCCCGAACATCCTTATCAAAGAATTCCCGCAAGTTGAAAGCCCAATCTGACCACGCTTGCCAATCGCCCAATTGTTCCCCTAGTCTGCCCTTTCGTCTTATGAATACTAAAGTCAAAGCACCCTCGAAAAAAGCCAACCTCCATAGCGCCGTCAGCCTCCACCGCGAACACTCCAAACTCGTCGTCGATGGCGCCGAACGCGCCGCCAGCCGCGCCATGCTTCACGCCGTCGGCTTTGCTCGCGAAGACTTTAAAAAATCCCAAATCGGCATCGCCAGCACCTGGTCGATGGTCACCCCTTGCAATATGCATATCGATGGCCTCGCCCGCCAAGCCGAAGCCGGTGCCAATACCGCCGGCGCCAAAGGGGTGATCTTCGGAACCATCACCATTTCCGACGGCATCTCCATGGGCACTGAAGGCATGAAGTATTCCCTCGTTTCCCGCGAGGTCATTGCCGATTCCATCGAAACGGTCATGGGCTGCGAAGGCTTCGATGGCCTCGTCGCCATCGGCGGTTGCGACAAAAATATGCCCGCCTGTATCATCGCCATGGCTCGCCTCAATCGCCCCAGCATCTTCGTCTACGGTGGCACAATTCTCCCCGGTTGCATCACCGGGGTCCTCGCCGAACGACGCCTCCGCAGCGACCGACGCGAGCGCTTCGCCGATAAAAATCTCGACATCGTCAGCTGCTTCGAAGCCGTCGGCGAACACGCCAACGGCAAACTCGACGACCGCGAACTCGCCCTCATCGAGGAAAATGCTATCCCCGGCGCTGGCTCCTGCGGAGGAATGTATACCGCCAATACCATGGCCAGCGCCATCGAAGCCCTCGGGATGTCCCTCCCCAATAGCTCCGCCCAAAACGCCACCTCCCCAGCTAAAGCCGCCGATGCCCGCGCCGCTGGGGTTGCGGTTTTCGACCTCATCAAGCGCGGCATTCGCCCCCTCGACATCATGACCAAAGAGGCCTTCGAAAACGCCATCACTGTGGTCATCGCCCTCGGCGGCTCCACCAACGCCGTCCTCCATCTTCTCGCCATGGCCCACGCCGCCGGGGTCTCACTCCACCTCGATGACTTCACCCGCATCGGCGCCCGCGTCCCCGTGCTCGCCGACCTCAAACCCAGCGGACGCTTCCTGATGAGCGAACTCGTCGCCATCGGCGGGATCAGCCCGCTCCTCCGCACCCTCCTCGATGCCGGTCTCCTCCACGGCCAGTGCATGACCGTCACCGGCAAAACCATCGCCGAAAATCTCAAACGCGTAAAACCCTATCCCAAGGGCCAAGAAATCATTCGCCCCCTCGATAACCCCATCAAAAGCGACAGCCACCTCGTAGTCCTCTACGGAAACCTCGCCCCCGGTGGAGCGGTCGCCAAAATCAGTGGCAAAGAAGGACTCACGTTCTCCGGCAAAGCCATCGTCTTCGAAAACGAACAAACCGCCCTCGCCGCCATCCTCGATGGCCGGGTCAAAAAAGGCCATGTCATCGTCATCCGCCACGAAGGCCCCGTCGGTGGTCCCGGGATGCGCGAAATGCTCTCCCCGACCAGCGCAGTCATGGGCAAAGGCCTCGGAAAAGACGTCGCTCTCATCACCGATGGACGCTTCAGCGGCGGCTCCCACGGCTTCGTCGTCGGTCACATCACCCCTGAAGCCGCCCTCGGTGGCCCGCTCGCCATAGTCAAAAATGGCGATGTCATCGTCATCGACGCCACCCAACGCACCCTCCACCTCGACATCCCTGCGGCCGACATCACCGCTCGTCTCGCCAAGTGGAAAGCCCACAAACCCACTTATACCCGTGGGGTCCTCGCCAAATACGCCAAGCAAGTCAGTTCCGCCAGTCTCGGTGCCGTGACCGATTAACCGCTCCACCCTTGCCGGTCCCAACGACCGACCCAAGCACCGCGCTCCGAAAAGTAATCTCGCTCCACCACAAACCGGGCTTGACAAACTCGCACCCTTCCCCGTTGGTCAGCCACGAGAAATTCCTGCAACCGCTTTGATCTCCGCTCTCCGCTCCACTCTTTTCGCCGAAAATCATCGCCCAACCCCCTGGCTCGCCCGCTTCGTCAGCTCCACCCTGACCTTCGGCGTGCTCAGCCTCGTCTGCTTCGGCTTTCTCTCCACCCTCAGTTACCACTGGGCTTGGTCCCCAGTCCTCTCTTATTCCCAACTCTTCTGGTCCGGTTGGCTCACCACCATCGCCATCGCCGCCCTCGCCCTCCCACTCAGCTGCGCCATCGGCCTCGCCTTCGCCCTCCTTCGCCGAAGCTCCTTTCTCCCCCTCCGCTACCTCGCCCGACTCTACGTCGAAATCACCCGAGGCACCCCTCTCCTCGTGCAAATTTACTGCTACTGGTATATCTTCGGCCAAGCCCTCTCCCGCGACTTCCGCTTCCTCGCCGGTGCCCTCATCCTCTCCCTCTTCAGCGGCGCCTATCTCAGCGAAATCATCCGCGCAGGCATCGAAGGCATCGGCAAATCCCAACTCGAAACCGCCCAAGCCATCGGCCTCACCCGCTCCCAAACTTACCGCTATGTCATTTTCCCCCAAGCCTTTCGCCAAATCCTCCCTCCTTTCGCCGGCGAGTTCGCTTCCATCATCAAAAACTCCTCGCTCCTTTCCGTCCTCGGCATCGAAGAGTTTGCCCTCGCCGCAAGCTCGGTTAGCTCCTTCACCCTCAGCTACTTCGAAAGCTATCTCCCCGTCGCCCTCGGCTATCTCCTTCTCACTCTTCCCATCTCTCTCTGGACTCAGTCCCTCGAAAAACGGGCCCGCTTCGATACCTAATCCCCCATGCACCTCACCCTCAATCACCTCTCCAAATCCTTTGCCGATCGCCCCGTCCTCGATCAAATCACCATCGACTTCGGCCCTCTCCGAAGCCTCGCCCTCATCGGCCCCAGCGGTGGCGGAAAATCTACCCTCCTCCGCATCATCGCCGGCTTAGAATCCCCAGACACCGGTTCTCTCACCCTCAACGGCGTCACCCTCGACTTCACCGACGAAAATCAGCTCCGCCTCCACCGCCGCCAACTCGGGGTGGTCTTCCAATCCTTTAACCTCTTCCCCCACCTCACCGCTCTCGCCAACCTCATCCTCCCCCTCGAAAAAGTCCACGGCCTCTCCCCCTCCGACGCCCAGTCTCTCGCCCACCACTCCCTCAAACGCTTCCACCTCGACGATCACGCCCACAAAAAACCCGCCCAACTCAGCGGCGGCCAAAAACAGCGCGTCGCCATCGCCAGAGCCATCGCCACCAAACCCCAACTCCTCTTATTCGACGAACCCACCAGCGCCCTCGATCCCGAAATGACCGCCGAAGTCCTCGAGCTCATCGAAGAACTCAAAGCCGACGGCCTCAACTTCATTCTCGTCACCCACGAAATGGGCTTCGCCCGGCAAGTCGCCGATCATGTCGCCTTTCTCGCCGATGGAAAAATCATCGAAAACGCTCCCGCAGAATCACTTTTCACTTCACCAAAAACTCCCCAAGCTCAGTCCTTCCTCAGCCGAATCCTCAAATATCATTAGTCCATCTCCCCCCCTACCGACTGGGCGTCGATTGCAAGCGCAAAAAGACCAGCAAACTCTGGAAGTCATTCGCCTCCATCACCTCCCCAAAATCGTCCATTAAATCTAAGCCGCGTCCCGATCCGGCTCATCATCATCGCCCTTTGCCGGAGCATCCCTAGATTGACGAAGACGACGATGCTCGTCTCGCTCGCTTAATTCCCTTTGCAGGGCGCTTTGTCCAGAGGTGCTATCCACTGCCATGGAGCTTTTCTCCTTAATGGCACTCGGGTCGGCAAATTGGTCAAAAATCAACTGCTTCTCCGCAATTAATTGGACTAAATCTTCATCCACTGAATCTAGAGCAATTAGGCGATGAACCATGACTTTCCGGCTCTGCCCCATTCGGTAGACTCTGGCGATTGCTTGAGCTTCCGTCGATGGCTTCATCTGCGGCTCCATCAAGATCACGACCTGAGCCGCTTGCAAATTCAACCCAATGCCACCCGCTTCCACCTGGAGGGCAATCACCGCGAATCCCGGCTGGCTTCCAAACCGATCGATGATCGCTAATCGTTCACCAGAGGAGAGGTCTCCGTTAATCTCGGCGCAGTTTCCCGAAAAAGCGACGACGTCGGATAGAACTCGCCGAAAAAACGAAAAAATCGCCACCTTTCTTCCCTCCGCCTCATACACTTCCAGCAATTCCTTCAGCCTTTCGTACTTTGCGGAGTATCCATTGCTCGCGCCGATCGTCGTCGCCAAGCGCCGATTCATGAGGTCTGACTTTTGCGCAGCTTCTGAATTGAGTTCCTCCGCAGTAAGGGTCACATATTCGTCGACCTCAGTTTTTTCAGGAAGTTCCACCAGCACATCCTGCTGCTTCCTTCGAAGATACACAGGGGCCACCCTCCGCCGCGCTTCTTCGGGATGCGGAAAATCACTGTCGATGAGGTAGTCGACCCTCGATTTGATTGCCGGCTGAACTAATGTCACTAAGGCATGAAGTTCCGAGAGGCGGTTTTCCAAGGCCGTGCCAGACATTAAAGCCACAAACTCCGCCTTTTCAATGACTCCGCCGACTGCGGCGGTTCGCTTTGCTCGACGGTTTTTAATCAGATGAGCCTCGTCCACTGCGACCATGTCCACGACTCCCATATCCTCGGCAAGCGCACCAATTGTTCCGTAAGTAGTGATCCCCACCCCCCCGCTCCTTTTCCACTGCTCAAGAACGGACTGTCGGTTCGACCCGTGGATAATCAAGGGGACCAATTTGGTATGCTTGACGACTTCACGCTCCCAGTTGATCAAGACGCTTTTGGGGGCTATGACAAAAAAGTGTCGCTTCCCCTGTTCATAAAGATGACACATCGCGGCCAGCACTTGGACGGTTTTTCCGAGACCCATATCATCACCCAAAAGTGTCCGCTTTTGCTGAATCATATACTGCGCTCCAAACATTTGATACCGCCTGAGTGTGGCGAGAAGGGGTCCCTTGTGGAGTTTAAGTGACTCCACCCCAGAGGCAATGGCCTGGGGGAGCTCACCGTAAATTCCCCCCCTAGAAAATTGCCATGACGGCTCATAGGCTGTCTTTTCCGTGGAAACAACTCGCTCCACCTCTTCTCGATCATCGCCACCGCCTGATCGACCATTCCCTCGTCTAATTCCTGATGAAGATCTTTGCTCGGCCTCTTCTCTTCGATCACCTCGGCTAGACTCTGCTCGCCCCTCTCGCCTTGGCGAAGAACCTTGCCGAAATTCGGGACGAGATTGCTGCCGCAGACCAATCGCATCCAGAATAGCAAAAAACCAAGCGGAGTTGTCTCCAAACCGTTTCGCGGCCCCCACTCCGCTGGTCTTCGCCCCGTCGCGAATTTTCCCATCAGCCAGTTCAGCCTCTCGCCCAACCCTCCTCACATCAGGGGCGATCTGGTCAATATAGTCGGAAACTTCTTTCTGCTTCGCCTTTGAAGTCATCATCTTTAGCGGCTTGGCGTGACCCCGAATCCACCCGATCGCTTCGTCGAGCTCCTTCCTCTGCTTGGTTACACCAGCGATCAGGTCTGGCGCTTCTCGGGAAATATGATCGTAAGTGCTGACGGCTTCTAAAAGATGACTCTCCGCTGGGGTAAGGCGGTCAGGATTCATCTCAAGGGAAGCGGTGGTGGTCGTATGCTCCTTGAATAATTGATAGGCGCTTAAGGCTGCCGTCGATGTGACCTCTCCAACGCCGTTAAGACGTTCCAAGGAAGTCCGCGTTTGACGCTCCATCTCAACTGCATAGACAAATCCATTGGCAACCAGGGGCTGAACTCGCGCCCCGTAATTCGCCAGCACGGAGACGGGGGCGGTTCGTAGCTTTCTCTCGATGACCTCTTGAGTCGCCCGTTCTCTCGCCAGAATGATGGCTTTTTCTGCATGCTCCGAGATCCCCATTAGCGTCGCCACGCTTTTGTCCGTGGCTCGACACTGGGAGAAAAACTGCCGAGCTTTCTGATTAACTCGATAAAATTCCAGCACTCCAGAAAGAAGACTTTTTAGCTTGTTCAGCATCGAGATGGAGAAAGGTGAAATGGCATCCTTAAAGAAACGACGAGAGTCACGACAACTACCCTCAATCCTAAGCCAACTCACCGAAGGATCAAAAGATAAAATCAGCAGTTCAAAACCCAGCCCACTCTTCAGATTTTTCCCTAAAACACTTTGATGGAGGACGTCTTATAGACTTTGATTAATGCCCTTCCCCCAAATTTCAGGATTAAACCTTCCAGTTCGTTCTCGGGAATTTACCTCACAGTGCCTAAGCCACGCGGGGTTTGGATGATGTGGTTCGCGTCGTCAAAGTATTGGCCCCATCCGTAGCCCTCGCTCCCCATCGCATTCATGATCGACTCCGAAAGCTTTCCAAAATGATCTAGAGAGGCACCACGAGTCCCTCCACCTCAGCGAGTTTTATCTGATTCTCGTCAAAGGTGAGGAACTTTGTTGCTCCCAGATGGATGGCCGAAGCTACATGAAGAAGATCAAAACTGCGATGCCCTCCGGTTGCTGTTCGCGTGAAGGCCAGCCTCTCGGCAATTTTGTGGACGTCAGCCCAGTCCACTTGCCCCTGCCGAAACACTCCGGCAGAGATGTTGGCTTGAAGTGTGGACAATGCAGTTTGGGCGATGCTCGAAGGATAACCTTTAGTGGCATCTTTTGCGTGCCTAAAAACCTGCAATTGGACGGATTGAGGCGGACCCGAAAGTTCGACCATTGAAGGGCTAAACTAAGCTGGAGTGGCGGGGTGCAGGAAAAAGATAGGAAATCATGAATGGGGTCAAGGATGGAGTGGTGAGGGCCTCGCTTTTGGGAAGCTGGGAGTGAAGTGCGGAGCCTGGAACGGAGGCTTCCCAAAAGCGTCGCCATGGGGGATGTCCATGTTCATGCGGCCTCCGGGGTGGTCGCTCCAGATGCCTTATCAGGATTGCTGAGAGCGTTTTGATAGAACATCGCAGGGGTGAGGTTGCCAAGCGTCGCATGGGGCCGCCAGTCGTTGTAGCGAACGAACCATTTCCCCACCCCCACCCGTAAGGTCGTGACCGTGGAATGCTCGAACAAATAGATTTCCTCGTATTTAATCGTTCGCCAAAGCCTCTCGATGAACACGTTGTCCATCCACCGTCCGCGGCCGTCCATGCTGATTTTTATCCCAAGATCCAGCAGGCGTTCGGTCCACTCTGCGGAGGTGAATTGGCACCCTTGGTCGGTGTTGAAAATTTCCGGGATCCGACCGGTGGCGGTCAGCGCGTTTTCCAGAGCTTCCAGACAGAAACCGGTTTCCATGGTATTGGAAATGGCCCAGCCCAGCACCTTCCGCGAATACCAGTCCATCACCGCGCACAGGTAGGCGTGGCCGCCGGGCATCGGCACGTAGGTGATGTCGGTGCACCAGACCTAGTCGGGTCTGGTAACCTTCAGATCCCGGAGCAAGTAAGGATATTTGCGGTGGCCGTGGTCCGGAATACTCGTGCGCGGCTTGCACCAGATCGCTTCGTGACCCATCTCCCGGCGGAGTCTTTGCACGCGCTTACGGTTGATGTTCACGCCGTGATCGCGCTGGAGAACGATCGCTAATTTACGGCTGCCAAGGCACGGATCGACCATGTAGATTTCGTCCAACTAGCGCTTGATGCGGATGTCTTCTGGGTCTTCGGGCACGGCCTGATAGCTTACTGAGGAGCGGGCGACACCGAGGAGTTCACATTGTTTTCTCCTACTCAGTTTGGGATGATTTTTTTGACCAACTTGATGAGATCCCTCACAGACCGAGTTGTTTTGACTTTTTTCGCAGGAAGTCCACCTCGATGGTCAACTGCCCGATCTTGGCATGTAGTTCATCGCGCTGGCGCTCGAAATCCTCGGTTTCGACCTTCGCCCGACCGGCGCCGAAGACGCTACTGGCACCAGCGGCCATGGCCTTCTTCCAGTCGGTAACTTGCATCGGATGGATGTCGAAATTCTTGGCGATTTCCTGGATGGTCTGGACGCCCTTGAGCGCCTCAAGCGCCACGCGGGCTTTGAATTCGGGTTCGTGTCTTCTTCGTTTGGCTTTCATTTTGGATGGTTTAGGTTGGATTCAAGACCCGCTCCCGACCACCACAATCAAAGCTTAACCCCTGGCCCGAATTTCGGGGTCCACCTCAAGCCTTGGGTCATTTGAGCGCTTTCAACGAAGAAGTCGATATCGCTCGCTGGGCCGAACGGCTGGCCGGTCTTGAAGCTTGTTCCCGTAACTGAACTGCCCCTCACTCCAATCGTAGCATCGGTGACTCCATGTGAACCCAAAGCTGACCGAAGTTCCGCTGATGCTTGGCTAAACTGCTGACCCGACGCGAACCCACGCGGCACTGCACTATTTGCGGCAAAGCCGCAGCGGCCAAAATTACCACGCTCCGCCAACGCGACCGCTCCGCCCATCGTAGCCCACAGCAGGCTCAGCAGAAGCAGAACCACCCATCGTGGTATTCTTTATCCACAAATTTAAATCTGTCTAAACCATTAAAAGCCAGTGACTTATTTAGCGAAAACAGCGCAAAAACTGAGCGAGAGAAAAGGCACCGGTGC
>Ga0194055_10004714_pt1 | contig 10131 bp, 5 predicted proteins | sample SepL449m_MetaG_FD_155482 | JGI IMG/M metagenome (GOLD analysis project Ga0194055, IMG submission 155482) | Anoxic zone freshwater microbial communities from boreal shield lake in IISD Experimental Lakes Area, Ontario, Canada - Sep2016-L442-9m | ecosystem: Environmental > Aquatic > Freshwater >... | reverse complement strand
TACTTGGCCTCATCAATGATCGTAGCTTTTCCTGCGCGGGAAACCCCTGCAAGATTAAAGTTATTAAAGCCAATTGCTTCAACACCAAAACGATTATCGATGGCGCAATAACACTCCTCACAAATAACAGCCCAACGGAAGGTGGTATCCTCCTTATACGAAATAAAAGCTGCGCTATCAGGGCCACCCAATCGAGGATCAAAGTTTTTTACAACCCTCAGCTTTACCTTCCTAGCTTTGGAAATATTAGACTCACAAGCATAGCATTGCATGATTAAACCCCTTAAAAAAATTACGGAAGGCCCAATGGGCGAATGGGCCTTCCTTTGATACTTTAGAACAAATCATAATCCAATAAATTTATCATTGGATTCCATGCATTCCATCACCAGTTCTTCCATTTGGGCATAAACATTAAAGGCCCTAGCAAGAAACTTGATTGCATTATCTTCATCACTTTCTTTCTCTATTAGATTGAAAATCTGGAGAACAGTTCCCTTAGAAACACCATGTTTCCGTTGAAGATCTCTGTCTGCTTTCTTAACGCCAGGTGCCAAAGTTGCAAGCAATTCAAAATCGCTTGGAACATCGATGATCCAAAGCAACCAGTGTGCAGTAATAAACTTGAAGGTTTCCTCAGATTCCAGATACGAAGTCTTTTTCATAAAACCCTACTCTTTCATATGTAACATAAGCCTTAGAAAATAAAACACGGCATTAAAAATCGTTGTAATGATTTCTATTCAATGCCATACACATTATTAATTTACCGAACCGAGGTGGGGGATTTTCCCCACCTAAGAACAGGAATGGGGAATAGTGGTACTAGATTTGAAGAACTGCCTTGATTTATTGCACACTAAAAACCATACAACCAAAATGGCTATTGGCACAGACAACCACAGCAGCTACCGCTTTTGAGAACAGTGTTTTTAATTTGATGGTGACAAAATATTAGACCGCATTCATTTGATAAATCTATGCTGTAACCCTTTTCATTAAATGTTTCCCACGAATTTACAACTTGATTTTTAACAAACGAAACAGATCCCTTAAGTTTTCATGAAAATCCCTAATGCTGCTTAAAAAAGCTATTAGTTCCTTATTCGAAATTGCTTTGTTTTTAATTGCAAGAAATAAAATATTTTCAGCATTATTAGTAGAGATTTTATGGCCTACCAATTTATATTTTTGATCATTCTGATTTACTGGTTCTGTGAAATATTTACAGCTTTCACTAATGGTTGTATAACTTATCTAAACATTTTATTCTTGGCTATTCTCATTTAAATCATTTTTTTTCGAGGTTAATCGATCCTAATTCATTTCCAACCATGGCGTGCTCTTATTACTTTAGTTCAATAATTGCTCAAGTTCATTAAAATAAGATTCCAACTCTGCGGAGGTATAAAGCAAATCAATTATAGCTCCAGAGGAAGTTAAACCAAGCTTGACAACGATCTTATCAGGCCGTTTATCCATTGGGTATTGCAAGTACAAACCCAACGCATAAAGCTTCATCTGGTTTTCATAATTTTCTTTGATTTTCTCTAAAGGATCGCTGTCCGTTTTCCAATCCACGATCAAGGGTGGATTGTTATCAGGATATATCCTGTCGAAACGACCATAAACTATACAGTTTCCAATCCGCATGGAAAAATCTTTTTCGATAACCGCACCTTGCATATCTTGGGCTAGAGCTTTTAAGTTTAAAAACTCAGGTTTTTCAAGTTTTGAAATAATGGTCATTACCTGTACGGCAATAATTCTGGCAGAATTCCCAACACCAGGCCTTTCTGAATCATCATCCTCCCTTGCAGCTAAAAGGGAAGCTGCGATGGATTCTAGGAGGAATCGTAATTCTTTTTCTGATTTTGGCAGAATGTCGCCAAACTCAAAGATGCGATGAATAATCAAACCGATGATCGGCCCCATGTTTTTTAGGTTGTATTCAGTTGCGCTTGACTTAACTGTGGAGGGTATTTCGCCTGCATACATAGAGATGCCCCTTCGTAGGAAGGAAACAGCCTGTTGCTTTTTAACGCTATCAAGTTCCAGTGCATTGATCAACTTGGTAACTGGAATACTCCAGATATGTTCATCTTCCAAAACTTGGTGGTAAGAAATTGCTGGAGTAGATGCAATTGAAGGCGTATAGCCATAGCTTGAATTGTCCCTTACAACTTTCACAACACCAATCTTATTTCCTTCGATATTAACTTCATGATCATATGTTTCATTAGCAAGGAAAGGTGCCAATCCCCAAGCATCAACAACTTTATTGAACCTGCTAGAATCTCGTTCTGATGGGCCATTCACTTCGGGTTCATCTGCAAAAATCAAAACAGAAGAAGTACGGGTCATTGCAACATGAAGAACCCTCAGGCTCTCCTTTTCCATTATCTGCTTGTTAATTCTTCCAACAGCACTTTTGAATTTTGAAAACCCATCTTTGATATCAGTATAACCGAAACTCAGTGTTCCTGGTTCTTCTTTCAAGGTCAAAAGAGGTAGATTCAATGCCTCTTCCAAAAGACTTATTGGAACATCCAGTTTGAAAAAACAGGGATTCAAAATCATTTCTGAAGGTTCTCTATCAATCTTTTCTGAAAATTCAATCAATGCTACAACTGGCTTTTCCAAGCCTTTCGCACCATGGGCAGTCATTAGAGCAACACAATCTTCGTCAGGCCCTAATTCCATGTAAATACCTTCAGCACGCTGTTTTGTGGCCCTATCTTCCAAATGCCTTGCAAGCCTCGCAAGAGGCAGTTTTAATTCTTCATCAAAAATTGACACCAAATCAAAAAAGTCATTGATTCTTTGGGCAGCAAACTCAAAACTTTCGCCCGGAGTTCGAATAGGAATAATCGATGCAAAGGCTGCCCAAGCGCTACTTTCATCCACCATCTTTTTAATTAACAAATGATTGGGGCATCTATCGACCGCCTTGCGCCAAGAGCCTTGGGTGCTTAAGAACCCTGAAAGTTTTAAGATTTGTTCTTTTTTATATTCAGGCAAACCAAGTGTTATTTTTTTAAGCTCAGCGAGCAATTCAGGTTCGAATCTTTCAATACTGGTTTTAACCCAGGCGTCTTGATTTTCCGGATCGTTCAAAAAAAAGGGAAACAAGGAAAGCCCCTTCCTGAGATTTTTATTCCCTAAATTTGCAAGGAAAAAAATATCGCCATCATCCAAACGACCAATTGGGCCCCGCAAGGTTGCAAAAAGCGCAGTTTCTGCATCATCATCCGAAACCGCCCTGGCCAATTGAACAAGATCTATTATTTCCTGATATTCCCAAATGGAAGATTTATAAAGAACCTTGAATGGAATCTCATTGGCATGAAGTGCGTTTTTTAAGTGTTTGGAAATATCGATAAACGAATGGGCAAGCACAACCATTTGTTTCCATGCAAAGCCCATTTCATGCTGCCTTTTGAGTTCTCTTGCAAGAGTTTCCACCTGGAATTGTTTCGACTCATCATCAGAAAGAACTTTCATGGGATCGCTTATCGGTTTCAAATAAACGACCTCAGTTTTTTTTCGAAGTTCTTTCTGCTCAGGTTTAGACATAGATTCATCATTAGGTGATTGAAACACTTGGTGATCAGATGATCCCAAGGTGAATTTTGAAACATGATCAATCAGCCGAAGAGTGGAAGCGGGAGTTCGCCAATTTAAATCAAGGACAGAGATTCCAACTTTTTCTTTCCCCTTGGAAGAAGCAGCCTTAAGTTTGTTTGTATTAATACAAGAATCATACCAAGTGTCTTTGGGTACTGGATTTGAATCAATCCATTGCTTTTTAACTCTTTCCATAAGCATAGGATCGCTATTTCGGAAAAAATAAATTGATTGTTCGGGATCGCCAACAATGGTGAGGTTTTTCCAGGTTGAAGCATCCTTGTAATCACCACCAGAAAGGAGACAGGCGAGTTCCCATTGTTTTTCTGTATTATCTTGAAATTCATCAACCAAAACTCTGGCGAACGGAAGCTCAGGAATATGCTTGAATTTTTCTTCCTTGGGATAGGAATAGAAATAATCAAGAAGTATTTTTTGAACCGCTGCAAAAGTGTATACTGAAAATTCCCTGTATAATTCATCTGCAGTTAAAAATATAGCTTCAAGAATGGTGCCATAATAAGACCAATGCTTAAACGTGATGTCACCAATTTTAATGTCCGCTGCAGATAAGATCACACCTTTCAGATCTTTAACTATAGGAACAAAAAGATCCTGTAAGTTTTCGGTTGCAAAAATAGTGCCTTCTTGCCCATGAAGCGAAGGAGAAATTATTTTATTCACAGACTCCACTTTAGCACTTCCCGTAACTTTGTTTGCTCTAACGGCCTTGGTATGCCCCCTAAATCCAGGCAAAGCATATTTTGTAAAATCTTTTTTTATCATAAATTGAGGTGCTAAAACAACTTCAAGCAATTGATTAATATTAAATCCAGCAGGATTGGTTTCTTCATCGAACAACCCCTTGGCTAAAATATCAACAAGTTTTTCAAGATTTGCAAGTTTATCGGTATGATGATCATCAAATTTTTTGGCGTCAAGTTGAAAATTTTTATAATCAGAAACCGCCTCCGCTGCACGAATTTTTATTAGCTCAAAATCGGCTTGCAATCTTGACCATGCAGCTTGCATTTTTGTGTCATTAAGCTGACTACAAATTTCAAAAAGTTTATCAGATCGATTTTCATTGTTTAAGATTCTAGCTATCGCAGCCTTGCCAGAATCACCAAAATTATATTTATCGAATAAATCCAAAACACTTTTAAAAAAATTGTCTTGCTGGGTTTCAGTAGTGAGATTATCCAAGGCTTCTTTAATAACAGGGTCTGTTGAAAGAAACATTCGTTTCTTGATTTCAGCTTCAACAAACTTTAATGAAGGGGAATTGATATCAATGCAGCGAAACCCTGGATGAATGCCTTGTAATTGACCGTTTGAAACCAATTTATTGATTATTTTTTGAATGATTGCATCAATGGTGCCGATGAATGCCTCGGGGATTTCATCTCGAATCTTCTCCCACCGACTTTTTAAAGACGAATCTGTCGCACATTTTGAAGATGAAAGGATTGTTTCAACTTCCTGTGCAAGGCGAGATTTTATTTCACCCGCTGCTTTTCTTGTAAATGTAAAAAGACAAATTCGTGATAATAACAAGTCCGGATCATCAAACATCATTTTTAAAACAAGTGCAACAAGGGTTTTCGTTTTCCCAGAACCGGCAGTAGCATTAATGAAACGGAAAGAATCCGTTTCTAAAGCATGACGCTGACTGTCGGTCAAATCGGAGAACAAACTGGTTTCTTCAAATTTCATCAGCGATTCCTAAATAAATGGTTTTTAAGTATGATTCTATTCGGGATATTTTTAACCGAAAGGTTTTAGTACACCTTCTGAAGTACGACATGCCTTGCGCATACTACAATAACTATTACAAGGGGATGCTGATGCCTTGATTTCAACAGGGGAAGTATAGTTTGAATGATAAGGAGTTAGTGAAATCAAGCCTTTCCGAATCGCACCCACTTCATCAATCACCTTCTTGGCAAGATTATCCCCCATCAGGCTAAATGCTGAAATTTCAGATCCATCTGCTAGCTTGATTTTTTCATTTTGATCAATTAAACTGACATTTATTTTATATTTGTCTTTCTTACCAAGGTAAACATACCGAAAACTCACATCAATTTGTTCACAAGGAGAATTATTGTTGTTTGCCTCATTTAAAAGAGCGTGTGCATAAGCATGTGCATATAGTGGCAACTGAATCATCATAGATTGAAAAGCCCTCTTGGGCAATTCTGGCTTATATTTTCCGGTTTTGTAATCCTCAATCATGATTTGGCGCACACCTTCCTTTATTTTTTCATGAATGGAATCCCTCTGTCCTTTGACAATAACAACTTTTCCCGCATCATCAAATCCCAGTTCGCAATCGAAATCCTGTTCGGAATTTGTTTGAACATACCCCTCATTCTGCAATTTTAAAAAGTTGGGATCATTGCTAAAAGCGGCAACAACCAAGTTTGCTTTATGCATGAAATAAGGTTCCAAAATATTTTGATAGCTTTCCTTGTAAGAGTTCAATATTTCTACGAGTTTAACAGGATCATAAAGGCTTCTCGATCCTGGATTAGATTTCCAGTCATTAAAATTATCCTGAAGTACAGAATGAATCATATTTCCAAATTTCATATGCTGAAAGTTTTCGGTTTCTTCTTTTATTCCCAGCGTTGTCTTGCCAAAATAAATAAAAGGACATTCAAAATGTTTTTCAAGCTTTGTAACCGCAAATGTTGCCTCAGGCTTATAGAGTTGGCTGAGCAAACCATGATATTCATTCCCGATTTGGAATGGTAACCGTTTGACGATATTTTGTTCTCTTTCAACAAAATCGTCTAGCAATTTGTCAGTTTTACCTGTGAATATACTTTTTGCACTAACATAAATTCCTTTGGTTTCAAAAATATTACCATCGATGTTTTCTGAAACCACATTTGATTCAGCCGGTAGATTTTTAGCTAATTTTCCCCATATGGTATTCGGGAGTTGTATTTCATCGCGTTTTTTTTGTGCCCGAACTACGATAAATCGACTGGAAGGCTGAACAACATGCTGTTCAAAAATAGCAGATGATTCATGCCCAAGCCTTTCAGCTTCAGCAAGTGGGACAAAATACAAAGCCACTTGACCTGATAAATCTTTCGGAAATTCCCCATGGTTCATACCGAGCCAATAAACCAGCGGGGTAATATTGCCCATGAAATTTCTAGGGGATACTATCTGGATACCAGTTTTATCAATTGCCCGAGTCTTATACCCCACCATATCTACTATAAGATTGAAAGCGATTTTAAGATCGGGGGTACCATCATCCAGCACTGGGAAAATAATATCAGGAGCTAAACTTATGTCTTCCACCAAGTCTTTAAGATTTTGCCATGCTAACTGTTCAGATTCCCATTCCTTATCAAAAACCAAAGAAATCGTGTCGTGAAGCGCAAGTGCAGGGCTTAACCATTTGTCAAAAGCAAGTTCATTAAGAATTTTTCCAAGGTTCTGCGCAAGAGTAGCTCCAAGATTTGATCCTTTTACAATTTTAAACACTTCTGAAAACATTTCAAAAATCTTGGCAATCGAATCCACCAGTTCAAGCAATTCTTTTTCGAGTTTTGCAATTTCAGCAGCAGAAGATTTTTCTTTTTTTCTTAATAATTGTTCTGGAATCACTATGTTTTTCCAGAACTCCAACCACTCCTTATGTTTTTTAGGTTTCAATTGTGGAAGGGAATCATTCTCCAAATAATGCAAGCGAAACCCATGGGTCAGCATTTTGTCAACCCGCGAATTCTCCAATATGCCAAACAATTCTTTTGCATCAAGGTCATCAACATTCAAACCAAGAAACCATTTGAACAAACGAATTATACTTGAATCACCAAGCTCATGAGTTCTTGCTTGTTGCGAATTCGAAATGCCGAACCTATCAAGTTCTTCTTCCAATAAAGTTGCATATTCCTGCGTTGAAACAACCACAGTGATATCAGATGGATTCAACCCTTTATTACCTACCAGTTGTTTTTTAATCAACCCCGCAACCGTTGTAGGCGTGTTTTTAGAGGTAGCCACTTCGATTAAGGATAAATTAGACGCTTTAGTAGAAGTAGTCGCATCAACGAAGACACTTGATTTAATTCCAGAAGAAAACTGATTTTCAATGGCCTTTAATAACTGACCTTTAAAACAATCTGGTTCATAAACCCAAAGCTTGACTTCTAATATATTCGCCAACTTTTCAATTAACTGTGCTTCAACCTTTGAAACCGAACTAACCCCATCAATAAAAAGATTCTTAAAGGTGTTACTCAAATGGTTTTTCAGCACATTAGGATTTGAATCAGACAATTCATTAATCACTTGATCGATAATGCTGATCTCATCCCAAACACCATCATCTGACAGTTTTTTCACATAAGATTCAATGATTTTACCTACGAATGTTGAATTGGGGGGGAAGTCCTGTTCTGTTCCCCAAGAATATCTTGCTTTGCAACACCTTTTAATTAATTCTGTTGAAACTGCTGAACTGCCAACCCCTGTTTCAATTATGGCTTTTCTCATCCTGAATGCTTGCTCGAGCTTTGAAATAACTGACTGCGCTTTGCAAGTGAACCCTAGAAGATGATTGAATAACGACCTAAAAGTGAAGGTCGGGGCCAATAGCATGCCACTACCTTTGCAAAGGTTTGACCTAATCTTCCTTTTAATTTTATCATTATGAACAACCAACAAGGTCTGGTTGGATTCAAGAATTCCATTAAGGTCATTCACCTGACTTGGCATTGCCAATCCAGAGTTCATCCTCATCTCAAAATTTGGAAATCTTGATACTATAATGTTTATCATGTATATTTTTCCATTGTAGATTTAAGATCCATTTACAGTTTACCGCGAATGTTTTAATAATAAAGCTATTACACTTGTATTTTTGATCAAAGATTTAAAAACCAATGAAAATAGATGGCTTCAATTCATATTGAAATCTGCAAGAATCTTGCTTATTTTCTTTTTATCACGATATACCTGCCCCAATTTCATTCCTCCTTTTTCGGATATCTCCTTAGGGGAAAGTTCTTCAACCGCCAAGCATTGCAATACAAAAGCTAGCCGATTTTTAGTTGTCGGCCTCGCTTTGCTATTATTAATCGTTTGCAACATCTTGTTATAAGTTTCACCCGCAATTAAATCATCCCCTGGGGAACTCATGTTTGACTTTCGCCCTATTTCTTTAAGATGCTCTTTAAAACTTTCTTTTTTCGATTCATGACTTTTGTTCTTTCGAAACGCATCCACATTTTTATGCTTATAAATACTTACTAGCCAAGTAGTTGGATTTGATTTTGCTTTATTCCATCGATTCTTCTTTTGTTTAGCAGAAGTAACAACTGTCAGTCCAACATCTTGGATCTGATCTTCAATTTCACTTGGAAGTTTAAGGCCGAGAACCGAATAAGAAACCGCTTCAAGAACCGATTTTACTCTCTTCATTAATTCATTCCCTACAAGGTCATCCGGCCCGACTATGCCACCACGATCATGTTTCTTATAATAACTTGTCATCAAGTGCTCATCAGTGAAGCTGCGCATACTTGGATTAACTTGCTTGTTTTGTTTTTTCTCATTGCTTTCGTTTGTCATTTTCTGCTCCTTTTCTATAGGGTTGAACTAACATCCAAATCAGACTATTTTTCATTGGCAATTGGTTGAAGATGACCAAATCACCTTTACAACATCACCTTTACAACAAAAGTATTGGCTTGTTCCCCAAAAATATCATCGACTTTAATGGGTGAACCCCCGGCAAAGTCCAAAAGACTTATTTTCTCAAATAGTTGGTTAAAAAGTATAAACAGGCCTTCCAACATGGGCAGAGTAAACATTTCACATGGCTCCTTTTTCATAGGGTTAAACCAGCCTTAAAGTCAGATGCTTTTTTAGTAAGGATGCTTGGGGTAATTTCCCCACCCTGCCCTTCTAAAATCTCAATTATGTTGAAAAGTAATCAATTCTTAGCTAACCAAGCGTTTTCCTTTCTCCAAATAACAATACTGCGATTTATTTCAAAGTAAGGTAAGTTCTTCAAAATAAACAAATTAGTTTGTGGGGATCATAGACTTCAAAGATTTAGATCACTAGATCGCTATTTCTAATATGGGCAAACGAATCAAAACGGAAGGAAAGCAGAAGAAAAAGATAAAATTATTTGGTTTTCAGGCAACAATTTAATGCGGCAGCCGAACAACTACTTGTACAAAGGTGATAATAACCTTTAAAGGCAACGCTCAAACAAGGAAAAATAATTATGATAGCTAGCGAAAATACAATTAACAAAACAGATGATATGCTAAATTCTCACATAAACTTAGCCTTAACCATCAGTGATCCTAATGTAATCAAATATCTGGCACAATTTGACGAAGAAACAAGAATGGCCAAGGCTGCGGAAGCATTAAAAGTGGGGGTGATAGCAATTATGAGTGCAAGCCCTAGCCTTGATATGCAAATCGTAGAGGAAAAATTTACAGATATCGAATCACGCCTGGC
>Ga0194055_10004713_pt1 | contig 10132 bp, 13 predicted proteins | sample SepL449m_MetaG_FD_155482 | JGI IMG/M metagenome (GOLD analysis project Ga0194055, IMG submission 155482) | Anoxic zone freshwater microbial communities from boreal shield lake in IISD Experimental Lakes Area, Ontario, Canada - Sep2016-L442-9m | ecosystem: Environmental > Aquatic > Freshwater >... | reverse complement strand
GGCAAGCAACCGAATACCAAGACTCCACCATGTTCCTCGTCCCCCTCGCCTGGTTTGCTATCGGAGCAGTCGCAAGTTTGTTGCCACTTTACAAAAACAATCGCATAAATAGTAAAGAATCGTAGTTCGAAATTCCGATTATTTTAACATTGAAAGCAAGGATGCTGGAAAGTTACTGATGGGATACAACAACGGAGCACAAGCGTATCGGCAAAATGCCGTCATGGGGGCATCGCCTGTTCAATTGATCGTCATGCTTTATGATGGAGCATTGAGATTCATTGAAGAAGGCAAGCAGGCAATGCTTGCCAAGGACTATGAAACCAAGAACTTGAAATTCCAACGAGCGCAGAAGATTGTCATGGAGTTGATCTCGACGCTCGACATTCGCAACGGAGGCGAAATCGCCACCAATCTGCTCAGCCTCTATACTTTTGTACTCAATGAGCTAGTCGAAGGCAACGTTACGGACAAGACCGAACACATCGACAACGCATTCCGCACCATGAGCGAACTGCGAGAAAGCTGGGTTGAGATTGAACGTACCCCAAAGACCGGAGCAGAGGTGACATCTCATGCAGCATGAAGAGATTTCGACTTGGTTCATTTTGACTCTGTCAGCCGAGCAAGCCGCCCTTGATCATGATTTTGAACACCTCGACGCATTGCTCAATCGTCGCGAACAGCTATTGACCCAATGGGACAAATATGGTGCGCAAATCTCCGAACAAGATATTCCGCAGCTAAAGAGCGCCGAAGAACGCCTCGACTCTGCCTTGCGACGAGTCCGAGACGGATATGGTCAAGAACTGAGAGTGGTTGAACAACGAAAGCTGGCCGTCGGTCGGTACAAAACGGGCTAGCAACTTTCGTGGGCTGAGTAAATCTGGCCACGAGTCACAAAAGGAGGCAGGTCAGTTTTTGATTGCCCACGCCACACAGGTTAAGCTTCACTTTGCTAACCTGCCCCGTCCACGAAGTCGCTTGCCAAAAAAAGAAAACTAAAGGAGAATATGCCCACCAATCCTGGTGGGCATGCCTGAGGCGTTTATGCGGGCATAAGAACGGTGTCGATCACGTGGATGACGCCGTTCGATGTTTCGATGTCGGCGGAAATGACCGTCGCATCGTTGATCTTGACGCCTTCGGATGCATCGATTGCAACAGTTCCACCTTGGACGGTTTCCGCCGAGGTCATACCCGCGACGTCGGCGGCCATTACCTTGCCTGGAACGACGTGATACGTTAGGATTGAGATCAGCTTTTCCTTGTCCGCCAGGACAGCATTCAAGGTTTCGGCAGGAATTTTGGCAAAGGCTTCGTCGGACGGAGCGAAGACGGTGAACGGGCCAGGTCCAGACAAGGTTTCGACTAGGCCAGCCTCAGTGACGGCAGTTACAAGAGTATTGAACGATCCTGCTTCAACTGCGGTTTCAACTATGTTTTTCATGTATTGTATTCTTTGCGACCAGACCAGGCTGGCGCATCCCTGTACTACGTTGCCAATATCAAACCCAATGCACGTTTCAAAAATTAGCTATAAAAGACAGGACATCTTAACATTAGGAGGATGACATGTTAAAATTTGAATGTGTCCGCAACTCGTTGTCTGTCCCGGCGAGCCACGTAGTGGGCTGGGTAAAACGCCTAATCTGGGCTAGCCACTTTCGTGGGCTGGGTTATCTTGTTGTGGCACTGCCTCCGACCTCTGGCTCGAATGAAATGAGCCTGCGAGAAGGCAGTGGTTGAAAGTGCTTAAATGACCATGTCCTAAGCTTGAAGTTGACCTGTCCGCACGTAGCATGGCGAAGGAAGGTGCTATCAGCGAGAATGGGTTTCAATTGATGTATTCAAAAGTCAAGATGAGTTACTATTTATAACCGAGAAAACCATCCCGTGCTCCACAAACTCGCCCCATACATTGATAGGTTGCGGACGAGCCTGAACCAACTCTGGCTCCGGCGCACGAGGAAAATTACTAAGACCGCTCCAAGTGCGGTGGCAAGCCCCTATCGTGGGCTAGGTTATCTTGTTGTGGCACTGGCTCCGACCACTGGCTCGAACGAAGTGAGATGCTGTAATGTCATGTCAAGTGGTTATGCAGTATTTCTTCGCGTGTCTGCTTGGATTTGTCCCTCCAGGGTAGAAGACGGGTCTTTCTTCTAGGGTTGCTTTGGCAATTGCCCAGACAATCATGAGGAGTTTTCTTGCCACGGCGGCAATTGCCTGTTTGTGCTTCAGTCCACGTTCTCTGAGGCATTGGTAGAAGGCTTTGAGTATTTCGTTGTGCCGAGCTGCCGAATTTGCCGCGCTGATGAGCAGGGATCGTCCATCTGCATCGCCTGCTTTTGATAGCGTGGTTTTTCCGGCGTACTTTCCCGACTGATGTTGTCTTGGATTGATGCCAAAGAAGACGGGGACGACTTTGGCATTTTCGAACTTTAGAACGTCGATGCTCGCTAAGAGGAGGGCGGTCTCGGGTCCAGCTCCTTTGAGCAATGTAATGGCGTTGTAGACATCGCGGGCCGGCTTATACTCAGCCATGATTTCCCGGATATGTAGCTCGACTTGTGCAATCTGTTTTTCCAGAAATTCGATATGGTCTTGAATTTGTCGAACACTTATTTTAGAGAGATAGCAATTTTCGAGACGGTTTTCCTCTCTTTGGATGTCCTGACCAAGTTGTCGGAGGCGAGAACGCATACCATCGAGTTCTCTGCGGGAGGCATCTTTGAGAATCCACTCACGAGGATTCAGGGCCTGGGCGTAGCGGGCGATGCAATACGAGTCGACTTTGTCGTTCTTGTTTTTAAGGTTTGCCGCGATGGCGAAATGTTTGATGCGTCTGGGATTCTCAACGCTTAGGCAGTCGCCTTGCTTGGCAAGAAAGCTTGCTAGTCCGAGATGGTAGCAGCCAGTTGACTCCATGCAGAAATGAACATCGATGTCTTGAGTATGCTCGGTTACCCAAAGCCGAAACTCTTCAAATCCTTTGGGCTGGTTCAAGAACTTGCGGTACTTAGGCTTGGAGTTTGTCAGGAGAAGGCAGCAGTCGAGAGTGTCTTTAGAAACATCAGTTGATGCATAGGCTTTTAACATGGGATATCCTAGATGGACCCTCCCGTCTCATGCTTGTGCAAACGGAGCTTCGTTCGTAGTGAAATCCAAGATGCTGTCCGAGAACTTGGGAGGGTACTGGCTGGAGCTCTATCTCACTTACGAGAACTTGGTCTCTGCCTGCGAACGAGCACATTTCCAACCAGACCCATCCAATGACATCTTACAAGCCTGCGAGAAGCCAGTGTTAAAGGATTGTCAGTATGAGCGCTTGCGTCCAGCGAGGTAAAACCTTAAAATGGCTACGGAAATTACTGAGAAACAAATCATTAAAGAAGTTTTTCCGGGGTGCTATTTCACCGGCTCTAATGACGCCATCGTGCCGGTTGAAAAAGGACTAGTTGTTGGACTATATCTGCAAAAAATGCGATATCGACCAGATTACGTTAAGATCCATTTGTATAACAAATTGGCATTGAATTTCGATACGGCAGCAATGCTGAATGTGCACATTATTCGATTTGATCATGATGAAGCATGGCTCAGGTCTAATCTACTTGACAATTTAACGCTGGCGAAGTCTAAAATCGCCGACGCAATGGCAACAATGAATTCGCTAGAAAAATTTTCTTCACAAGCCATGCATAGATATGCCAGCAATTCTGGAATTCAAGGTCTTTACGAACTAGTTGCCTCGCATTACTTGAACAGTAGCTGCAGGCTGCCAAACATTGCACTAACAAAAGCTGATTTGATTTGCCACCTAAACATCACTAGGAAATTCGAAGAAGACATGGTCGAGAGAGTGATTTGTCTTGCAAGTGAATGGAATGACTCTGATTTCATTGTTAAACGAGATGCAAAAATTCAAGAGTGGTTAAGTGTAAACAAATTGCCCTCGAATTGGTTTAACATGTTGTGATTGCGATTAAACCGGCCACATTCAAGCAGAGTCAAGTTTTATCGGCCCACGCAGTGGCTCACCGCTGGAGGTTTGCTTGGCTCGTAGAATGAATCATGAATTTTGAAAAACTAGACAATCTGAGGGGCTATATTGCTGGGTCAAGAGACTTAGTTGATTTTAGTTCACAAGGTTTACCTAAGGTGCCATTCAAAGACGATTTACGAATGGGCAATATTGGAGACCTTAAAGTAGAAGGCATGAAATGTCCAGGTTTAGGAGGTTCCATCTTAATCTTGTGGTTTGGAAGGGATATGTCAATCCAAACAATATTTGCCATTGATGACCTGGAGGAGAGTGAAATTTATCGAAGACTAGGAATGTATCAAAATCTAGACAAAATGGTGGAAAAATTGCTGCAGCATGGAAAAATGGAACAAAGTTACCTCCTCTTTCGGAGTGATCACGAGGTCAACGATTTGAAGTATATTCGTCGAAGAGAATCGTTGGCGTACCAAAGCTTCTGTGCCAAAGCTCGAATTTGTGACGAGTCTGGAGCGTGAACTGAGTGTCTTTAGCCAGTCACTTGAAGAACAAAGTCCTGTTCGGGAAAGCACAGGAGGCAACCGTCGCGTTGGAAGTATTGAGACGCGAATTCGACGTTGTTGAATTAGATTTTCTTTTAGCTGCCTATAGTCGGCGTCGAAAAACGATCGATCGAATAGAAGTAATAGAAATGCTTGGAGATGTCCAGTCCGAAGCTTCTATCAATGCATTGAAAAATATCGTATTGACGTCGTCAGTGCCATTGGTTCGGTACTACGCATTTCGTAATTTGATTGAGTCAGGTATCTCGATTAATCAATTTGTGTCACGACGCTCAAATTCCTCTTTTTGGCTGTCACTAGAGGCTTACGAGAGATATATTAGAGGCAAGATCACAAAGGATCAGCTTAAGAAAGCTGCTGGGGCTTTTGCCATTGACGGCGACTTCAATTGGGTATGGTTGGCAGAGATTTAGTGCACTCTGGCCACCTTGACCGCGAACCGGCGAGGCATCTGTGACATCTTCAAAGCTGGTCCTGTCCACCGTAGCAAGGCGAAGGAGAGAGTTGTCAGTGAGACAGGATTTCAATGGAGGTGATCAAAATTTAGGATGAGTAACTTATATGAACCGTGACAACCCGCCCGTGCTCCGCAAACTCGCCTCATACATACAACAGTTGCGGACGAACCTGAACCAGCTCTGGCCCCGGGGCACGAGGAAAATTACTAAGACCGCTCCAAGTGCGGTGGAACGAAGAGTTTTTGACTACAAAACCCTCTGGCCCTGTATCTATCAACCGCAATCTCTAGAACTGGAGCGTCAGGCGTTTGACTCGATGCACTTGGTTAATGCGATGAATGGGATGGGAAAGGTTACGAACTGCGAGTTAGTTCTGAATCTTCCTGGACCGATCTATGTTTTTGCAGTCAATATCTCGAAATATCACGGTGGGACAGAGTCTCAATTCGTGATCACCGGCTGTCTTACTTTTTTCAGAATAGATATTCCTGGCGAATATGATTTAGAAACCGATGCGAGAGACCGGGTCCTTTTGTATTTTGGACACCTACTGCTATATTGCTTTTGTAAGCCAAAGTATAAGCCTCCATTCCTGATGCGGAAAGGGCTTGATCGCTCCAAGTATGAAGACAATTTTCAGACAAAGAAGCATCTTCACGATTCAATCATTGGTGCGTTACCAGCCTTAGGATATTCGAGCGTCACCGACTTTATGCCCATACTGAAAGACTTGGAATTAAAGGAGGATGGAATGACTTATCTTGATGGGCGATACTATCAGCAAGCTGTAGAAAACCCAATTGATATTGACAATTTCTTGAATTTTCACGACAGCCCGGCGCCCCATTTAAAGCCTCATTTGTTCTCATACAAAAGGAAGAAAGTCTGAAGCAATCAAAGTCCATAATAAGTTCAACGTGATTGACATTACTCAGCACAAGTCATTGGTCAACAAAATTTTTCGAGCTACCATGAGCCGTCACGGGATCAGGAAGTCCTTGCTTGAGAACGACTTGTTGAGGCATCGCTTCTATGTGGGCATTCGCAAGGATTACAACTGGATTAGGTTAGAAGGTGACTTTTACTGTCCAGAGCTTTGGAAAGCCATAGGGAAGCCAGAGTACGCGGAGGGGCCCTTGGCGCAATACATTGTTGGCAATTTCTTTCCTAAAGAAAGCGGGGAGCTAAGGTTTGAATCGGACGACTTGGATGTTTCAAGAATTGAGGAATACTTTGAATGGCTGATTAGGGATGCCGTCGTGCCAATTGTGACGAACATGCAAACTCCAGCTCAAAGCGTTGAATATTTTCGGAACCACGGATCTCTTTTGTTATTTAGACCGGAAGTGATAAACAAATACATGTCACTTTGGACCGAGAAATATGGCCTTGAGAAGTATGTACTTAAGGATTTGACAGAGACAATGGCAATCATTGACCGCGTCAATAAACTTATTGATGGATTGGGAAAGTAAGTGACCGGTCACCATTTTCGTCCCAACCTGCCGTTGCTTGTGCGACGCGAAAGTGTATGGTCAAACTTCCTCAGAGTGAACCGCGGAACTCCCAACTCCCGACTCCCGACTCCCGACTCCCGACTCCTAACTCCAAACCCCCGACTACATTCTTTGACAACTGAAACCTGAACTCAATAGCCCCTCATTGAGCCCCGCCCAATGGTAGACTCAAACCATGCTATCTATGGAACAGCATGAAGCGCTGTCTAAGGCTCGTCCGCGCCTAGACGCTATTGGAGGTCATCTTTGACCTGCATGCACTTCAGAAGCAAATAAAAGAGCTCGAAACTCAATCGGCACAACAAGAATTTTGGGACGATCCCGCAACCGCTAATAAGGTGCTCCAGCGCCTCAGTCGGCTAAAAGATGTCCTAACTCCTTTCGCGGAACTAGAAAAAACAGAAAGAGATATTGCCGAATTGTACGAGATGCTCAAACTTGAGCCGGATGCTTCCTTAGAGAGTGAAGCAGATAGCATGGCAATTAAGCTTATCGAAGATCTCGATGCTTACGAGCTAAGAACTCTTCTCACTGGAGAACACGACTCGCGCAATTGTTTGCTCGAAATCAACGCCGGAGCCGGGGGAAGTGAAGCCTGCGATTGGGCGGCAATGCTCCAACGCATGTACTCTCGATGGGCAGAACGCAAAGGATACAAATGCGAAATCATCAGCGAAACTCCCGGTGACGTCGTCGGCTACCGATCCGTCCAAATGCAGATCACTGGGTTGAATGCCTATGGCTTTCTGCGGTCCGAACAGGGCGTTCATCGCTTGGTGCGAATCTCACCTTTCGACGCTGCAGCAAGGCGGCACACGTCCTTCGCAAAGGTCGAAGTCCTGCCCGAAGTCGAAGAATCTGAAGTCACCATTAACCCGGATGACCTCAAAGTAGAAACCCTCCGAGCGGGTGGTGCGGGTGGACAGCACGTCAATAAAACCGAGTCTGCCGTAAGAATTACGCACATTCCGACCGGAATTGTCGTAAATTGTCAGAACGAAAGAAGTCAACACAAAAACCGAGCGAGCGCAATGTCGGTTCTTTTGGCCCGTCTAATGGAACTAGAAAGTGCGCAATCTCAGGACCGAATCAACGAGTTGAAAGGCGAAGGTGGTCCGGCAGCTTGGGGACGACAAATTCGAAGCTACGTGATGCAACCGTACACCATGGTGAAAGACCATCGACTCGGCCACGATACCGGAAACGTGACCGGAGTATTAGATGGAGACATTGATGGCTTTATCGAAGCATATTTGAAACAAAAACCGTCCGAAGACGCCTACATAGATTAAGAAATGATTATTCCTGCCCTAATTCTTGCCGTAATTGGCACTGAGCAAGACTTCAAGATTCCAACTGAAGCATCCACCGAGTTTCGGAAACTAGCTGTGAGTATTCAGGATGCTTACGTTGAAAAGAATTTCGAAAAGGGCTCCTCGCTCATCGGCATGCTTCCCAAAACTTCGGTAACGCTCAAGGCAGACCTCACCAAAGTAACAGCTGCCCAGAAACCTGCATTTGCGACCGCAATCTCAGCCTCTACCAAGATGTGGCAGACCGCGATGGATGGATTAGTCACTTTTGACTCCAAAAGCATCTCGAATCCGGATATCAAACTGACTTTTGGATCGATCGCTACCCCAACCTGGAAGCTTGAGCCAAATTCAGCTCCACCAAAATGGAGTGGAATGGTGCCTGCCGCCCTTGTAGATGCAACTTATTTGTGCAATCTGACTTATGCAAAGTACCTCGGGCTTGGGACGATATCGAAAGGTAAAAGTCTGTCGGATAAAGATATTGCCGCCGCGAAAAAAATTCTTGGCTTTTCTCGTCTTTTGCAGGATTCAATTCTATCCATGGCACCGGACTATCGCGTTCCGGGCGGGACATCCAGCGAATACCATCACCTTATTCTTGACATCAAGAAGGCCCTCGGTGAAAAGGATTTCGGAACTGCGAATCAACTAAGTGCTTTGCTTCCGAGACCTACCGTCAGTTGGAAGTTGAGTACTGCCAAACTCAATGCCGACCAAAAGGAGCAGTTCTCGCAGTCGGCTGAATCTGCAATGAATGCTTGGACCAAGGTACTTGCCGGGCAAGTTGAATTTAAGCAAATTCAATCTGGGAATGCAGACATTTCTATTAGTTTTGAGCCTGTACTTGCCAAGAAAGTCGATACCAACGAGCTTGCAGGAGCGGCAACTTTTCTTGGAGTCGATCCAACCCAGACGCGAGTCGAAACCGTCATCGGTCTTAAGCGTGGAGCCAAACTTCAAGGCGTGTTGGCGCGAGAAGTATTTAATGAATGTCTGTTCACATTTGGACGATATCTTGGCTTAGCCCCGAGTCCATTGTTAGGCTCGGCAATGGGAAGGATTGAAGGGCAAATGAATAACGTCAATTCTGTTTCGCCCCAAGATATTACAGCGGCAAAGAAGATGTTGATGCTTTCCAGCCAACTCCGCGCCGCTATCCAAAAGAAGCAGTCAATCGAATTGAGACAACCTATATTAAGTATCGATCAATCGAGTTTGGTGTTTTCACCCAAGTTTCAAGGCGATGAGGGACGAGCCTCCATTCTGGTTACGAATACGGGCACGTCGCCGCTTGAACTCGATGTTAGAGGAGATTGTGGATGCATCGGCGGGACCGTAGAAGGTGTATTGCAACCAGGAAAGTCCACGATGCTCACGGGCATATTTAATACGGTTGAGTTGACTGGCGATGTTCATCACAATCTCATTCTCAAGACCAATGATCCGGACAGACCTTTGATTGTTATTCCTTGTAGCATCATGGTCAATCCCCGAGCGGAGATCGTCTATCCTGAATCAAATACTGCCTATATGGATGAAGGCGAAAGAACGTTCACATTCTACATTCACTCTGCCGAAGAAAAACTGTTCAATATTATCGATGTCTCCGTCATTGGGCACCCACTAACCGCAAAATTTGAACCATTCGAAGGCGAGGTTAACAACTTCCAGAAGATGGGTCAAAAGCAAAAGGTTCGTGGATACAAAGTCATCGTTGACACTTCAAATGTTCAAACCGCCGCCCTGTTTGGTCGATCAAGCGGTTCGGTATTCATCCGAACCGACAGTCCGAAAGTTGGCAAAATCAGTGCTCAATTCTTTGTCCAAAAAGGAATTGTTAGTCTTCCCGAAACTGTCTATTTGGGTTCACCTCAAGGCATCGCTGATAGTAACTTCGTCTTGGTTCGTCCCGGACGACCATTTTCAATCAAGAAAGTAAGCTCGGATTCAGCTTATTTGACCTTTGAGATAACTCCAAACCCGCCGACGAACCCTTCGGCCTATACTATCCGGGTTATCTACAACGGTAAGGCACCTGGCCACCGTGTAAAGGGCACGATTACCGTAGAAACGGATGATGCTAAGCAACCCGTCATAAAGCTGCCAGTCCAGACAAGCCAGCCATGAAGTGGCTCCTTCCCACCATTGCTTTTGGCTTGCTCGGATTCGGTTTCAAAGGATCCGATAAACCTCAAACGGCGGCGGAAGTTACGGTCATCATTTCTGGAGGAGCCAAAGGTCACCTTTCCCCTTGCGGATGCACGAAGCCTATGAG
>Ga0194055_10004711_pt1 | contig 10136 bp, 8 predicted proteins | sample SepL449m_MetaG_FD_155482 | JGI IMG/M metagenome (GOLD analysis project Ga0194055, IMG submission 155482) | Anoxic zone freshwater microbial communities from boreal shield lake in IISD Experimental Lakes Area, Ontario, Canada - Sep2016-L442-9m | ecosystem: Environmental > Aquatic > Freshwater >... | reverse complement strand
GGATCCCGCCATTGGCAATGATCAGGGTCCCGTCGGGCATCAGACGCAGGTCATGCGGGCCGATGCCGTGGCTGTCCCATTCGCCTATTCGGGTAAAGCCCTGCGTTTCCCACAGGCCGATGCGACCGGCCGAGCTTGTGGCGACCACTTCGGACGTCATCAGAACCGCGCCGTCGCGCGAAAAGGCCCCGTGTCCGTTGAACTGGCGACCAAGTGGCGGCGTCAACTGGTGGCGGGTGGTGCCGGTCGCGCAGTCGATCACACATGCAAAGACGCCGGGGCGGCGTGCAAAGGCCACGGCCAGCGCCTGTGTAGGATGTGCTGCGGCGGCGTGGCCGCGGGCGGGCAGGGCGATGTGGAACAGACTTTGACCCTGCGCAGTCAAGCCGTGCAGCACATAACCGTCGCCGGCCTTGCCCGCGGCGAGGTAGGCCGGGCTGCCGATTTCGGCCCATGCGACGCGTGGCAGGCTTGCGGCGGCAAGGCCCGCCAGAAAGGCGCGGCGGGTGGTCATGTCAGTCCCCATCGGCGGCGTTGAAGCCCTTGCCGACCTTTAGCGCCGTGCCAAGTTCGGTCACGGCGATATCGCGCAGGGCGGCGATGCGCTGATGCAGGATTTCCACCTTTAGACGGCCTTGCGGATCAGCAACCCCGGCGAGGACCGGATCATCCAATAGGTCGGCCTGATGGAGAGCTCTGTCAAAAGCAGCGAGGGTCAGGGCGGCGTCAGGGGTCAACGTTGTGACCATCGTGCGTAGGGCCCGCAGCGATAGGCGGAGGTTGGTCAGGCTACGGCCCGAGGCCACGGCCTCGGCCCGTTCGGGATGCGGCGCGTCAAAGCTGCCCAAAGGTCGGGCGAGCCGCGCATCCAAGTCAAACGCGAGACCCGATATGATTGCGGTGAACATCGCCTGACGGGCCTCGGAGGGATGCAGATAGGTAGTGTTGCCCTGCTGGCCCGCCGTCAGAACGGTTTGGGCATAAGAGGCAATCCAAGCCTGATCAACCCGTTGCGCGGTGGCGGCAAGATCGGTAGCCGTGGCGCGGATCAGGGCGCAGGGATCGGCGGGAAGGTCCGTTTTGGGGTAAAGCAGGCGCTCCAACCCGGCCAGGCCGCGGGCGGCCACAGATTGCTGGGCAAAGGTAGTCGTCTGCAACTGTGCCGCATCCCCGAGCAGCAGAGCGCGCTGCGCCTTGGCACCTGAGCCCTTGGGGTCGGGCCAGAACAGGATCGCCAGATTCTGACCATCTTCCATGACCGGGCCAAAGCGCAGATGTTCGACGCCAAGCCAGGCGTCATATGCGGCGTTGAAGGCCGGGCGTAGGGCATCGGCGCTGCAATCTACGGCCGCCGTATCGGCGAGGGATTGGGTGGCGGTGGCAAAGGCGGCGTAGCTTGGCAGGATATGGGCATTGACCGTTTCGGTGACGTCCGCGAAAGCGGCTTGGGTGCAGGCGGCGCAGGTCAGGGCGGCGCTGGCGATCAGGGTCAGCAGCACGACGGCGGGGCGCATGTCATAGGCTCTCCAGGTAGGCGATCAGGGCGGCGCGGTCGGGTTTGGGTAAGGCGGCCACGGCGTCGCGCTGCGCTTGGGCCTCGCCGCCATGCCACAAGATCGCCTCGAGCAGATTGCGTGCGCGGCCATCATGCAGGAATTCAGTGTGGCCTGAAACCTGTGATGTCAGGCCAATGCCCCAGAGCGGCGGCGTCTTCCATTCCTGACCGGTAGCGCGGCCCTCGGGGCGGTGATCGGCAAGACCCGGCCCCATGTCGTGCAGCAAAAGGTCGGTGTAGGGCCAGATCAGCTGAAAGCTTTGCTCGGGCTGGTCTTGCAGGCGGTCGGTCACGTATTTGGGCGTATGGCAGCCGGTACAACCAAGGTCATAAAACACCCGCTTGCCCTGCAAGACTGTGGGGTCGCCGGGGTTGCGGCGTTCGGGTACGGCCAGATTGCGCGCGTAGAATGTCACCAGATCCAGGCTTTCACGGTCGACCTCTAGCCCGTCGCGAAGGCCGGTTTCTTGTCCGTTCGGCGCCGCATGGCAAGCGGTTTGCGCCGCAGTACAATCGCCCCACGGGTCGGAATGCAGGGTGGTTGACAGACCCATGTCGCCGGAAAAGGCAGCGGCGGATTGGTCCATTATGGTTGCGGACCCCGCCTTCAAGCCAAAGCGACCCAGCATGGGTTGGCCCGTCTGGGCGCTTGGCACGATGCTGGCGCGACCCGATATGCCATCGCCATCCGTGTCATCCGGGTCTTGGCGGGCCAGAATATCGTCAGGCGCAATGGCCTCCAGCAGGCCGAGACCGATCATCTGCGGGGCGATGCGGGGCGAAATCATCACGGCAGGGCTGAGTGCCGCATAGCCCGCCTTCATTACTGCATACTGCGGCACCCGCAGGCTGGCGGTTTCGCCGTTCATTTGCACCGGCTGTTCGGTATAGGTCAGCGCCATCCGCCCTTCGGCAGACACATCGGGGGTTGAGAAATTTTGCAACTGTCCGCCATAGACCGGTTCAGGAATCGTGGCGATCCAGTCCTTGATGCCCGCCGGGGCATCGCCCCCCGGCACTGACAGCCGTAGGAACAACGACACGGCCGTCTCGCCCGGTGCCGGGACATGGCCGCGCCCGTCCTTGAGATGGCAATCTTGACAGGCGCGGGCGTTGAACAACGGCCCCAACCCATCCGAGGCGAGGGTCGAGGCAGGTGCGGCGACCCAACTCTTGGTGAAAAGAGCATTGCCGAGGTTGAAATTCATTTGCCGTTCAAAGGGCATGGTGGCGGAATACTGCGAAAAGGCATCTGTACCGGGTCGCTGCCGGACAGTGGCGGCCCCGGCAGGTTTGGCCTCGAACGCTTCAGCCTTGGTGAAATCGCGCGTTAGGGTGGTGACGGCAATAATGCGGGCGGTTTCTTGGGCCGTGCGGGGCACGACCGTCAGCGGCGAGTCGGCCAAACTGGGGCCCGCTGCCCAGAGCAGCGTCAGCAGAACCCGCAATGCCGTCATTGAAACACCTCGGCCGGGTCGTTTGCGACGGTGAAATCGGCCTCGGTCAGACCCAGAACCGTCATCGCACGCTGGATCGAGGCGGTCTGGGTGACCAGAGCATCGACGGCCTCCATGATAACTGTCTCGCCTTGGCTGTTGCCAGGGGCGAGCATCTGGTCATAGGCCGTACCCGCCTCGCCCGCCGACTTGATCACGGCCAGGGCCGTCACGCTGGACGCGAGGTCGGACGTCAACTTGGCGTCAACGGACGGGTCGGCGGAGGCCACCATTTGCGACAGTGAGGGACCCGATATGATCGTGCCGTCGGTGCGGGTGTATTGGCCAAGATAGACGTTCTGGATGCCGACGGCGTCGTAATACAGGCTGTTGTATGTATTGTCGGAAAAGCAATCCTGCTCCTCTTCGGGGTCGTTCAGCATGAGGCCCAGGCGGATGCGCTGTCCGGCCAATTCACCGTAAGACAGGCTGCCCATTCCGGTCAGCATCGCAGTCAATGCGGAATTCGGGTCCTGGATGATGCGGTTTGCGGCCGCGCCGCCCGGGGCCCATTGGGCGGCCATATAGGCCATGTCATTGACCAAAAGCTGCGTCACTGCGGTCAGATAAGCGGCGCGGCGGTCACAGTTGCCATTGGTGCAACCGGGCCCCTGAACAAAATCTGTAAAGGGCCGGTTGCCGGCCCCTGGTCCCGTGCCATTCAGGTCCTGACCCCAAAGCAGAAACTCGACCGCGTGATAGCCTGAGGCGACATTCGCCTCCAGTCCGCCGGCCTCTTGCAAGGTGCCCGAGATCAGGTCCGGCGTGAGTTGGGTCGCGTCCACTGTCACGCCGGATAGGGTAAAGGTCGGATTGGCAACGACATTCAGCGTGGACAGCGGGTTTTCCTCGGACTGGCCATAGGCGGGGTCGACATAGTCGATCAGCCCTTCGTCCAGCGGCCATGCGTTCACACGGCCTTCCCAATCATCGACAATGGGGTTGCCAAAGCGGAACGCCTCGCCTTGGGTATAAGATGGGCGGGCGGCAATCCAGGCGGCGCGGGCCGTCGCCAAGGTCGCCTCAGACGGGTTGGCGATCAGGCCGTCAACCGCCGTCTGCAACGCTTTGGCGGTGATCAGCGCATCGCCAAAGGTCGCAGCGCCAATCGACACATAAGTCTGTGCCACTTGGGCTGGGTCAGCGGCCAAGACAGGCAATGCCATGGCAGAACAGGCAAAAGCGGCAATGAGCGACAGGTGCATGGCGGTCCTCGACGAGGCAGTTCAGACAGCGGCATAGCGCTAGTCTCTTACCCTAGATTGATATGTTGACTGATAGAGTCGGAAATGTAAATCCGATTCTTTTACTCGGTCTTTCGCAACGCCGTCAAATGCCGGATTTTGCCCCGGGATCGGTCTGTCAACTTCAAGAAAAGCGATAAATGGTGGGCGACCCTGGAATCGAACCAGGCGTGAGTCGCCTCGGGGGAGTTACAGTCCCCTGCCACACCTTGTAGCATGTCGCCCAACCTGATTGGGGCAATAGCCAAGGCGTCTGGGGGCGTCAAGGGCGGAAATCTTGCGTTTTGGCTTGCAACGTCACCCCCGCCGGGTGACATGGAAGCGTAACAGATCGAAGGCTTGAGCATGAGCGGCACCACCAAACCCACATGGATCGTTGACAAGGAACGTGCCAAACGGGCCGAGGCCAAGGAAACCGTCTGGCTATTCGGCCTGCATGCCGTGCGCGACGCTTTGGTCAACCCGGCCCGCGAAAAGCTGAGGCTGGTGGTGACAAAGAACGCGTTGGACAAACTGGCCGAGGCGGTGGCGATGTCGGGGATGGAGCCCGAATTGACCGACCCGCGCAGCTTTGACGTGCCCATCGCTGAGGATTCGGTCCATCAGGGGGCGGCGCTAGAGGTCAAATCCTTGCAATGGGGCAAGCTGGCTGAGGTTTGCATTCAAGGGCAGGGTGCACCGCTGGTGGTTTGCCTGGACCGCGTGACCGACCCGCATAATGTGGGGGCTGTTCTGCGCTCGGCCGAGGTGTTTGGTGCCCGCGCTGTTATCGCCCCGCGTCACCATTCGGCACCCGAGACCGGTGCCTTGGCCAAGACCGCCTCGGGGGCGTTGGAACGCCAGCCCTATCTGCGCGTCACCAATCTTGCCGATTCCATGCAAGAGTTGCGCGAGATGGGGTTCGTGCTGATCGGGCTGGATGCAGATGGCACGGTGACCCTGACCGAGGCTTTGACAACGGTGGGACGCCGCGCGGTCGCACTGGTGTTGGGGGCCGAGGGGCCTGGCCTGCGCGACAAGACGCGAGAGACCTGCGATGTGGTGGCGCGCATCCCATTTTACGGCCCATTCGGCTCGCTGAACGTGTCAAATGCGGCAGCGGTGGCACTTTATGCTGCCTCGACACGGTGATGTGAAAGCGAGGGGCTGGAATACCGCAGAACAGTACCCATATTAAAGGTGAAGGTTAGGCTCGGAACGCCACCTTCAGTTGCACTGTCCCTCGTTCCGTCCTGCGCCCGTCCGACTTTGACGGGCGCTTTTTTGTGTAGGGCTTGCGCCGTCTTTCGCGTTTTGCCAAGATGATGTGCATGATCAATAGCGATGATACCCTGCGCCACATTCTTACGACGACCAATGTCATCGCCCTAGTCGGATGGTCGGCCAATCCCGCCCGGCCCAGCCATGGGGTGGCGGAGTATCTGGTTCGCAGGGGATACCGGGTTATACCGGTCAATCCCGGACTTGCGGGGCAGGTGACAGCGTGGGGCGAGACTGTGAAAACAAGTTTGACCGATATCACCGACCCTGTCGACATGATCGACCTGTTTCGCAATTCCGAAGTGGTTGGGCCGGTGGTGGAGGAGGCTTTGATGGCGTTGCCAAGCCTGAAAACCGTATGGATGCAGCTTGGTGTGGTGAACCAAGCGGCGGCGACAGTGGCGCGCGCGGCGGGGCTGCAGGTGGTGATGGACCGCTGCCCGGCCATCGAGATTGCGCGGCTGTTGGGGTGATACATCGCTGGAATCGGGTGGCGTAGGCTGCGGTCTTGCGCTATCGGATCGCGATCAACCCCGCGAAACAGGATTGCCCATGAAGGCTGCTATCGTCACCTTTCCCGGATCAAACTGCGACCGCGATCTTGTGGTGGCGTTCAAAAAAGCCGGCTTTGATGTGGTGCAGGTCTGGCATAAGGATGTGACGCTGCCGCATGGCGTGGATGTGGTCGGCCTGCCCGGTGGCTTTTCATTTGGCGACTATCTGCGCTGTGGGGCCATTGCTGCGCAATCACCGATTGCGGCAACGGTCAAGGCTCATGCGGCGCGGGGTGGATTTGTGCTGGGCATCTGCAACGGATTTCAGGTTCTGACCGAGATGGGCCTGCTGCCGGGCGCCCTGATGCGCAACGCCGGACTGAGATTCATTTGCAAGACTGTGCAGTTGCGGGTTGCCACCACGGATAGCGCATTTACCTGCGGCTATGGGCGCGGGCAGGAGATTGCTGTACCCTTGGCCCATCATGATGGCAATTACACGATCGACGCCGAAGGATTGGCCCAGTTGGAGGCAGAGGATCGGATTGCCTTTACCTATTGCGCAAATCCGAATGGCGCGATGGCCGATATTGCGGGCATCCTGTCGGCAAATCGCCGGGTTCTGGGGATGATGCCGCATCCTGAACGGGTGATCGACCCGGTGCTGGGCGGTGTCGATGGCGCTGCACTGTTTGCCGGGCTGATGGGCGGGATGGCGCTGGCCTGAGCCAGCTTGGCTTGAGGTGCGCCCAGTGCGACCTTAAACTTGTGAAATGGAAACCGTTGCCCGCCCCAATCAGGACCGCAGTCAGCGCTGGTCGCTTTGGATCAAACTGGCCGTGGCCGGACTGATTCTTGTTGCGGTCGGCGTTGTCTTGGTGACCAATCGCTTGCTGACCGAACGGTTCACGGAAACGACCCGCAACCGTGCAGAACTGCGTCTGGCGCTGTATTCCGGGAACATGATTTCCGAACTGCAACGCACGTCGGTCGTGCCTTTGCTATTGTCGCGCGACCCGGCGATTTCCGAGGCGCTGAGCAGGGGTGATTTTTCCCGCACCACGTCGCGGCTGGTGCAGGTACAGGCCGATATCGGCGTGGCGTCGATTCTGTTGGTTGACAACAATGGTCGTACCGTCGGGGCAACCAACCGCACTCTTCTGGGGACGAATTACCGCGGGGACAGTTTTTTCATCGACGCGCAGCGATCGATGGACACGGTGTTCACCTCGTCTGTCCGGCCGGGGGGCGGTTATGAATTCACCTACAGTCAGGCGATCTTGGCCGAGGGCCGATTGTTGGGTGTGATCGCCGTGGCGGTCGATCTGATGAAATATGAACGCGCCTGGGCCGGATTGCAGGACGTCGTGCTGGTGACGGATTCTGAAGGCAAAATTGTTTTGGCGACGGAACCGCGTTGGCGCGGCTATACGATCGACGAGGCGACGGCGAGCCAGCAGGACCCTTCGTCCCTGGACCGCGCCATGAGCCAGGCGCTGAACGTCACAGCCGATTGGACCAAGAACAAGCCGGACGCCTACCTCAAGGGCATCGCCTTTCTGAAGACCGATGCCCGCGTGCCATTTCGTGGTTGGCGTATGGTCACCTTTACCGCCTACGATTCAGTGCGTGAGCGGGTGAATGGCATTCTGGCCCTTGAAATCATGGGTTTTGCCATTCTGATGGCGCTGACCTTTTATGCCCTGTCACGCCGCGCCTGGTCGCAGACCCTGTCGTTCCGTCGTGAATCTGCTGAACTGCGCCAGTTGAACGCCCGCCTGCAACGCGAAATCGCCGAAAGGGAAAAGGTTCAGAAAAGTCTGGCAGTGGCCGAGTTGACGCTGGCACAGTCCTCGAAACTTGCGGCTTTGGGCGAGATGTCGGCTGCCGTCAGCCATGAGTTGAACCAACCCCTTGCCGCGATGAAAACCTATCTCGCAGGGGCGCGTCTGCTGATGCAACGCAAGCGGCCCGAGGAGGCGCTGTCGTCGTTTCAGCGGATCGACGATCTGATCGACCGCATGGGTGCCATCACAAGGCAGTTGAAATCCTATGCCCGTAAGGCTGGCGAGGCGTTCGAGCCGGTGGACCTGCGGCTGTGCCTGTCGTCGGCGCTTGCGATGATGGAGCCGCAACTGAAGCTGCGCGTGGTCAAGATCACCCGCGCCTTGCCACGTCAGCCAGTGATGGTCATGGCAGACCGGCTGCGGCTTGAACAAGTTTTGATCAATCTGTTGCGCAATGCGCTTGACGCCATCAAGGATCAGCGACAGCCCCAGATCGACCTGATCCTGTCGACTGGCGAGACGGCAACCCTGACCGTGCGCGACAATGGCCATGGGATTGCAGACCTCGAGAACCTGTTCGAACCCTTTTACACCACCAAGTCGCCGGGCGAAGGTGTGGGACTGGGGTTGGCGATTTCTTCGGGAATTGTCACCGATCTGGGGGGAAGGCTAACTGCGCGCAACTCGGATCAGGGTGGTGCGGTGTTTGAACTGCAACTGCCGATCCTCGGCGAAGACGTCAAAGCAGCGGAATGAGGTTCTGAATGGCACGGGCAATGAAAGTGGCGATTGTCGATGACGAGGCCGATATGCGGCAATCCATCAGCCAGTGGCTCGCGCTGTCAGGGTTTGACACCGAAACCTTTCCGTCGGCGGAAGAGGCGCTGAAATCCATCGGGCCGGAGTTTCCGGGAGTAGTGGTGTCGGATATCAAGATGCCCGGGATGGATGGCATGGCGTTTTTGAAGCGCCTTATGGGGATGGATAGCGGCCTGCCGGTCATCTTGATCACAGGCCACGGCGATGTGCCCATGGCGGTCGAGGCGATGCGAGTCGGCGCCTATGACTTTCTCGAAAAGCCTTTCAACCCTGACCGCATGACCGAATTGGCGAAGAAAGCAACGCGGGCGCGACGGATGACACTGGACAACCGCGCCCTGCGCAAGGAGTTGTCGGACGGCACGGTAATCATGAAAAAGCTGATCGGGACCAGCTTGGTGATGGAGCGGCTGCGCGAGGACATTCTGGACTTGGGTCAGGCCGATAGTCATGTGCTGATCGACGGCGAAACCGGCACGGGCAAAACACTGGTGGCCCATGCTCTGCATGCGGTTGGCAGCCGAGCCGGCAAGAAATTCGTCTCGATTTCTTGCGCGGCTTGGTCTGAGGATCAACTGGCCGCCCGCATCTTTGGCCCGGGTGAGGAAGGTGCGATCCCCCTTGTCGAAGAAGCCCGTGGCGGCACGGTCTGTCTGGAGGATATCGAGGCCCTGAGCGTCGGTTTGCAGGCCAGGTTGCTTACGATGATCAACGATCAGGGCACGCCGCCCGAAACCCGTATCATTGCGATTTGTAACGACCACGCCCCGGACAAGACCCTCGAGGACGCGCTGCGCCCGGATCTTTATTACCGCCTCGGGGCCATGACAATCGTCCTGCCCCCCTTAAGGTCTCGTGGCGAAGATATCCTGACCCTGTTCAACCGCATGTCGGAGCTTTTTGCCGAGGAATACGGCTGCGACGCCCCGCAAGTCACCGCGCAAGAGGCCGCCCAACTGTTGCAGGCGCCTTGGCCGGGCAATGTCCGCCAACTGGTCAACATTGCCGAGCGCGCCGTGTTGCAAAACCGCCGGGGTTCGGGCTCGATTGCGTCGCTGCTGATGGCGGACAACGAGGCCGCGGGGCCGACCCTGACGACCGAAGGCAAGCCCTTGAAAGACTATGTCGAGGCCTTCGAGCGCATGTTGATCGACAACACGATGCGCCGCCATAAGGGGTCGATCGCTGCCGTGATGGAAGAATTGTGCCTGCCACGCCGCACGCTGAACGAGAAGATGGCCAAGTACAGTCTGAGCCGTGGGGATTATGTCTAGACTGCTAAGGTCTGTGGTCGTCCCGCCGCGCTAGAGCGGGTTGCACTCAATCTGATTCAGATTGAGTGCAACCCAAGACAGGCAAGTCGTTGGTAATGTTGCGAGTTGCGTTCAATCCGAGGCAGATTGAACGCAACCCAAGACTGGCAAACCGTTGGGAATGTTGCGCGTTGGTCTTGCTCCGGTGAACCTGATCCAGAGCAACAC
>Ga0194055_10004708_pt1 | contig 10140 bp, 9 predicted proteins | sample SepL449m_MetaG_FD_155482 | JGI IMG/M metagenome (GOLD analysis project Ga0194055, IMG submission 155482) | Anoxic zone freshwater microbial communities from boreal shield lake in IISD Experimental Lakes Area, Ontario, Canada - Sep2016-L442-9m | ecosystem: Environmental > Aquatic > Freshwater >... | reverse complement strand
ACAGCATCCCGAGATCCATGGAATGGATTGGCGGCATCGATGGGCACCTTCGTCTTTTAGACCAAACCCTTCTACCGATTGATGTTTGTTACATCGATTGCATGGATATCGCCACGGTTCACGAAGCGATTCGAAGCCTACGGGTAAGAGGTGCACCTGCAATTGGAATCACTGCAGCAATGGGGATTTTAGTTGGGCTGAAAAATATTCCTTCCGGGGCTTCCCTTAAAAAACACTACGAAGATACTGACAATTACCTACGCACCAGCAGGCCAACAGCGGTAAATCTTTTCTGGGCTCTCGATCGGATGAAAAGAAAATTCATCGAAATCGCAGAATTGCCCGATCAACGAAACATTCTTTCAATTTTGCTTGAAGAAGCACTCTTGATTGAAAAAGAAGACCGGGCAATGTGTCAATCCATTGGCAAGATTGGAGCAAATCTTGTCCAAGATGGATTTGGTATTCTCACCCATTGCAACACCGGTGGCCTTGCAACGGCAGCATATGGCACAGCTTTATCTGTTATTTTTACTGCTTACGAGCAAGGCAAATCCATCCATGTTTTCTGCGATGAAACTAGGCCCCTCATGCAAGGCGCTCGTCTCACCTCTTGGGAATTATTACAAGCTGGCATTCCTGCAACTCTTATTTGCGACAGCATGGCTGCGCAAGTCATGAAGGAAGGCAAAATCAATATGGTTATCGTCGGGGCGGATCGTATCGCAGCCAATGGCGATTCCGCAAACAAGATTGGAACTTACGGGCTTTCTGTTCTTGCTCATGCTCACAAAATACCTTTTTATGTAGCTGCGCCATCAAGTACCTTTGATCTCACTTTAAAAGATGGATCTGGAATTCCTATTGAACAGCGAAACCCCAAGGAGATCACCGAACCCTTCGGCAAACAGGTTGCTCCCACGGGTGTTTCAGTTTACAACCCAGCCTTTGATGTAAGCCCTGCCCATTTGATTACGGGCATCATTACTGAAAAATCGCTAATATCTCCGGTAAACGCCAAAAACATTAAAAACTCCCTTTGAATTGGCAGTGTTTAAACAAGTGGAAAAACTAACTTGGAATTGGTCTTAAACTCTATTACAATAATTCTAGTGCTGTGATTGTGATCCATGTGGATATTTACCTACCCGTAGCTTCAAGGAACTAATATGAAATCGATTGCCAGAATGGGCCTTTTCTTTACCTTTTTAACTTCTGTTTTTGCTGCATCAGCAGATGTATCATTTGCACAAACTTGGGGCACGATCAAAGGCCAAGTAGTATTCGCAGGCGCTAGCCCTACCCCTGAAAAACTTAAAGTTAACAAAGATGAACAGCACTGCCTTTCCAAGGGCGATATCCTTTCGGAAAAGTTTGTAGTCGATCCTAAAAGCAAGGGCGTGCGTTGGGTAATGGTTTGGTTGGTTGATAGCAAAAACCCCAAGGCTCAAATTCCAATTCATCCTTCTTTGGAAGAAGTTAAACAAAAGGATGTTGTTCTTGATCAACCTTGCTGCGTATACGAACCCCATGTACTTGGTATGCGAGCAGGGCAAGTTCTTTTAACCAAGAATAGCTCCCCCGTTAACCATAATGTCAACATCATCAGCACGGGAAACAACCCCAGTCAAAATCTTCTTATTCCCGCAGGAAAAGAAATAAAAGTTGAAGGTTGGGGCGCTGCTGCAGCACCCACTAAAATCGAATGCAATATTCATCCTTGGATGACCGCTTGGGTCAGGGTTTTCAATCACCCTTACTTTGCTATCACCGATAAAGATGGAAACTTCGAAATGAAGAATGCTCCCGCTGGAGAGTATAATCTTGTCACTTGGCAAGAAGAAGTTGGCTGGGTTAAGGGTGGTAAAGTTGGTGTACCAATCAACATCAAAGCTGATGGTGTAACCGATGCAGGAAAAATTGAATTAAACCCCGCTGCCAATTAATCAGCAAGTTTATCTGCAATAATTTGAACCCTTCCAAAGGCAACTTTGGGAGGGTTTATTTTTTGACCGCAACTTTGTTTTCAAGATAGATACCACAGGCTTTGACAAACCCTTGAAACAAAGGATGGGCACTGGTTGGCTTGGATTTGAATTCAGGATGGCTTTGAACTGCTAAAAACCAAGGGTGGTCAGCAATTTCGATGGCTTCAACAAGGTTGCCATCCGGACTGGTACCGGAAAACACCATGCCATGCTTCTCATACTGGCTTTTAAATTTATTATTGAATTCATATCGATGCCTGTGCCTTTCGTGAACAACAGCGGCACCATAAGCACTATAAGCCTTGGATCCTTCCTTTAACTTGCAAGGATAAGTTCCCAGCCGCATGGTTCCCCCCATATCTGTGATGCTGTATTGATCATCAAGCAGGCAAACCACAGGGCTTTTGCAATTCTTATCGATTTCTGTGGTGTTAGGGTCTTCAAGCTTAAGAACATTTCTACCAAACTCGATCACCGCACATTGAAGACCTAAGCAAATACCAAAGAAGGGTATGTTCTTCTCGCGGGCAACCCGAATCGCTTCGATTTTCCCTGGAACACCCCTGTAACCAAAACCACCCGGCACAAGAATTCCGTCAACGCCTTCTAGCTGACTTTCTGCACCGTGTAATTCGATATCCTCACCTTCGATTTTTCGAATAATGATCTTGCTGGTATTAGCAATACCGGCATGATCAAGTGATTCGTAAATCGATTTATAGGCATCGTTATGGCGAATGTATTTTCCAACGACAGCAATGGTAACTATGCGTTTTGGGTTACGCAGTCTTTGAATCATTGATGTCCAGTCTGAAATATCCAATGGCTTTGCTTTCAAAGAAAGCTTTTCAACAATCAATTCATCAAGCTTGTTTTCAACTAAACTTAGTGGGACCTCGTAGATACTAAACTCTTTATCGCGTTCTTCAATTACAGCTCTGGTTTCGACATTGCAAAAGAGAGCTATTTTCTCGGGCATATCCTTGGGCATTTCGCGCTCAGTCCGGCAAATCAAAACATCAGGTTGGATACCAATCTGCCTGAGCAGGCCAACACTATGCTGCGTAGGTTTAGATTTTGCCTCTCCTGCCGCTTTTAAATAGGGGATTAAAGTAAGATGAATATAAAGACAGTTGTTTCTGCCTACATCAAGGGCGAATTGCCTGATCGCTTCAAAAAAGGGTAACCCTTCAATATCGCCTACCGTCCCGCCTATTTCTGTGATCACTACATCAACATCGGGTGTTGCGAGTTTTAAAACGGCATTTTTAATTTCATCAGTCACATGAGGAATGACTTGAACCGTTCGGCCCAGATAATCGCCCCTGCGTTCTTTTTCAATAATGGAAAGGTAAATCTTACCTGTAGTAAAATTACAATCCCTGCTGAGTGGAGCATTGGTAAAGCGCTCGTAGTGCCCCAGATCGAGATCTGTTTCAGCACCATCATCTAAAACATATACTTCGCCATGCTGATAAGGGCTCATGGTGCCAGGATCAACATTGATATAAGGATCGAATTTTTGCAACCTGACTCGAAGGCCCCGATGCTCGAGGAGCATACCAATGGAGGCGCAAGTAAGGCCTTTACCAAGGGAACTAACAACACCACCGGTTACAAAAATATGTTTTGCCATTCTGGCTTCTCTCGCGATCTAAATCCATAAAGAACAAGAACATCTGCACAAAGCAAAAAATGTTCTATGCGTGGATTTATACGACCCAATCGCTGTAAAATCCAGAATAATGTTGGATAAAGTTTTAAGCAGCACTAAGGCGCTGAAAACGCCTATAATCTGCGAGAAATTTTTCGTAGTCTTCGCGGGTGTCCACGCCCATGGTTCTCTCTTCAACAATTCCAAGATTGATGGGAAAACCAGCACCTAAAACCCTTAATTGCTCTAATTTTTCAAGCTTTTCAAGCGGATGCATCGGAATTTTAGCCATTTGCATTAAAAATGACCTGCGATAGGCATACATTCCAATATGAAGCAAAAAAGGCGAAGGCCTTTGTGAAAAATCGGGCTTTCCATCTCGAACATGGGGAATTGCGCTGCGACTGAAATAAAGTGCCCGCCCCCTCTCGTCTTGCACCACTTTTACGCAGTTTGGATTCATCCAGTCTTTTTCATTATTGATGGGCGTTGCGAGTGTTGCCATCGGCACATCGGGGCTTTCAATCAACTGCCGAAAAAGCAAGTCGATGGAATTTGGATCAATTAATGGCTCATCGCCCTGAAGATTAAGAAAGATGTCGCAATCGAGGTTTTGCGCTACTTCGGCAACCCGATCGGTACCACTTTGATGAGATTTTAAAGTCATAGCGCAATTAGCGCCAAAATTTTTGGCAGCGGCTTGAATGCGAAGGTCATCGGTTGCGATTATGACTTCTGAAGCAATCTTTGATTTTTTAGCTTGTTCATAAACATGCTGGACCAAGTATTTGCCTGTCTGTTTTAATAAAGGTTTCCCGGGTAATCGGGAAGAGGCATATCTAGCAGGAATAACTATTGCACACTTCATTGTTTAAACGCTCCAGAAGTTCATAAAACTTATTTAGATGAACATTGAAACGGTTTCTGCGAAAATATGCAAGATTAGCCTGCTTTGTTCAATCTTATTCAGTAGCCTTCAGGAGTTTAACCATGAGCGATTCCTTGGATTATTTGATCATCAGCCCGCACCCAGATGATGCAGAATTAGGGGTTGGGGGCACTATAGGGGTTTTGAAAGCTGAAGGCGCTTCTGTGGGTATTCTCGACTTAACCAATGGGGAACCAACCCCACACGGCACCCCCTCAATTCGGGGCAAAGAAACCGAAGAGGCAACGAAGGTACTTAAGCTAGATTATCGCAAAAATTTAGGCTTAAAGAACCGAGAATTAGTTTCTAATCTTGAATCAAGAACTTTACTTGCAGAGGAAATTCGGCGAGTTAAACCTAAAAATTTGTTCGTACCATACTGGGAAGATGTACATCCTGATCATGTCGAAGCGTACGAATTGGCACTTGGCGCACGATTTTGGAGCAAGCTTAGTAAAACTCATTTGGCAGGCGAACCCCATTTCCCCTCCAAAGTCTTTTATTACTTTAGTATCCACCTCAGAATTCACCCCAAGCCCTCATTTATTTTAGATATTTCCGACCATATTGAAACCAAAATGAAAGCTCTGGCTTGTTATCAATCCCAATTAATTACGGGTAGAGATACTGCTTTCCCAACCCTTTTAGATGATGTCAAAGATCGAAACCGCTACTGGGGATGGGCGATAGGAAAAGCCTATGGCGAACCTTTATTGACCAAGGAAGAAGTCGGATTAAAAAGCCTAGGCAATCTGGCTTAAGTCTTCCTACAAGGTAAACCAGCAAACCTTTTCCGCACTGCTTGCCCTTCTATTAAGAAGCCTACCCCCGCAACTTCTTTTCTCCTTTTTGGCTTGGACTATTAAGCCGATAAGCCAACTACCGAGGATGTTTTTCCTCAAGGAGAGTTGTAATGCATAACAAGGATTTCCATGTCCTGGCACTGGTTAAGGGTGAGCACCAATTTGTCTATATTTTTGACGAAATGGGCTGGGAAGAACTCGTGGAAACACTTTGCCAGCAGGCTGAAGATCCAAGCTTAGAGTTTAGCTGGTTTGATGCTGCTTTACTTTCGCATCGCGCTAAAACACAAATTGAATCTGCAAATGAAACCAACACCGATGTAACTGAAACTATATCACCAGATAATGAAACCGAATTAGATACTAATGCCCCTATAACTTCGCGCTTACCAAGATAATTTACAAGTTTTCACACAGAGATATTAGTTATGAACCAGGCGCTAGCAGGATACCTGCGCCATCTTTCTCTGGAGAAAAACTCTTCCGAACTGACGGTGAAGTCGTATCGCGAAGATTTGACTCAATCGATAAATTTTCTGCGTGGCCATACTGCGCTTGCAAACCTTTCCCCCAAGCAAGTTACCACGAGGCATGTGCGGGCATTTATCGCATGGCTTACAGAGCAAAACTATTCACGCGCAACAATCGCACGAAGAATCGCGTCCTTAAGATCGCTTTACCGTTATCTGCAAAGGCAACAAAAGGTTGATCGAGATCCCACAGATGGTTTGAAAGGCCCAAAACTTGATCAGAATCTTCCGCACTTTCTTTCTCAAGAAGATATCGACAAACTCTTAAACGCGCCCCAAGGCGAAACATTAATGTGCCTGAGGGATCGGGCAATTTTAGAAACCTTATATTCCGCTGGCCTTCGAGTCAGCGAACTGGTTGCACTTAACCAAGAGTACTTGGATTTAAATGATGGAACTGCAGTGGTTCGAGGTAAAGGGAAAAAAGAGAGGATCGCCCTTTTGGGCCCCCAAGCATTAAAGGCAGTTGAGGCTTACCTTCACGAAAGGAAACTTCAGAAAAGCTTAAAAGTTAAAGAAAACCCTGCTATATTTTTGAACAAAAATGGCACTAGGCTAACCACCCGAAGCGTTGGTAGACTACTTGAAAAATACATCAAGCTTGCAGGAATGGACGCTAGAACCACACCGCATACGCTAAGGCATACTTTTGCAACGCATCTTCTAGATGCAGGCGCAGATATCCGGGGCGTTCAAGAACTACTTGGGCACAGCAGTCTGGGAACTACTCAGATTTACACCCATGTTACCACCACAAGATTAAAAGAAAGCTACCAAAAAGCCCATCCACGGGCCTAATGGTTTCGAATGGAGTCGATCAATGTTCACAATTTGTATTCCTAAAAACAAAACCCTAGCAACAATGCTTCTTTTCGCTTTGGTTTTTATGATGGAAGCCCCAGCGATTGCAGGGGAAATAGAATGGCGCACAGATTACATGCAAGCCAGGCAAGAAGCTGCGCAAAAAAATCTACCCATTCTCATCGATTTTTACACCGACAATTGCTTTTGGTGCAAGCAAATGGATCATCGTACATTCAGGGATCAAACGCTGAATCAAACGCTGATGGGAAATTGGATTCCCCTTAGAATCAATGCAAGAAAAGAACCTGTTTTAACAGATGCCTTAAAAATCAGATCCTTTCCCACCTTGGTATTCGCTGGGCCAGATGGAAATATTCTGGGCTTTCTCGAAGGTTTCATCGAAGCCCCAGCCCTCGTTTCCCAACTCGAACAACACAAAGGCGACTCTGTAACCCCGGATTGGATGAACCTCGAATACAAAGAAGCAACAGTTGCAATTGCATCGGATGATTACCCAAAAGCTGTTTCACTTCTCAAAAAAATCACGGAAGATGGGAAACAAAGGCCGATTCAAAAAAGAGCCATGATCATGCTCCAAGACTTTGAAAAACAAGCGACCGAAAGAATAGTCAAAGCAAAGAAGAATCTAGAACAAGGAAACACTTCCGAATCGATCCAGCTATTCCGGGAAGTTTCCAGACAATATGAAGGCACAAACGGGGCCAAGGAAAGCACCCAAATTCTCGCAAGCCTTGCCAATAGACAACCCAACTCCGAACCATTTTTAATTTCAAACAACCTTGCAAAAGATGTGCTTGCATTGATCAGACAAGATTACAAAAGTTCAAATTACCTTTCATGCCTCGATCGTTACGATTACATGACTGCAACTTTTGCAGAGGCCATGGAAACCCAAGAAGCAGGTATTATCATTGCAGAAATAAAAAGTAACCCAGAATGGATGAAAGCTGCATGCGAGCAAATGGGTGAAAAACTTGCAAGCCTTTATCTATCACTTGCTGATTCGTGGACAAAAAAAGGGCAACCCCAACAGGCAATCTATTATCTTGAAAAAACCTTACAAACATTCCCGGGAACAAAGTACGCAGAAGCTGCTCAAGTAAGGTTAGCGCAACTACTAGGGCCGTCGATTAGGGCCGTCGAATTGAAAAACAATAAATAATTATTAGCTTTCGAGCAAACCAACAGTCTTTGCAAGAGCAGCAGAATGAAGATAGCCATTGGTTGCAAGCATTCCTTTGGTCTGCTTGAAACCAGGGGCGCCATACACAACAGGGTTGCCCGAAAAGTCGGTCAACTTCCCGCCTGCTTCCTCCACAAGAATATGGCCTGCACAAATATCCCAGTCATGAAAAGCTGGGTAATTGTTGGCATATAAATCACCTTCACCTCGGGCAACGATTGCCATCTTCAATCCTGCAGAATAAGTTTCAAGCACTGACCCCGGAGAAAAAGCGGCCTCAGCCTTGCTGGTTTTCCCAGGCTTCGCATGGCTTTGAACCAATATCGCTTTACTTAAATCAACGCAGGTTCGAACTTTACAGGCAATAGTTTCCTTACCATGTTGCATCAAAAAACACCCCTGCCCCTTAGCAGCATAGGTGGTTTTTCCCGTTGCAGGCTCATGCACAACTCCAACCACAACTTTGCCCTGATCCATCATGGCAACCATGACAGAAAATTGATCGTTCTTCATTGCAAAGCCACGGGTGCCATCAATCGGGTCGACTACCCAGGTTCTGGTTGCACCCGTAGGTGATTCAGAAAGGGTAGTAGTTTTTTCTTCAGCACAAAGAGAATCCGAGGGAAACTCTTCACGCAAAACTTTAAGAATAATTTCTTGAGATTGCTTGTCTGTTTCAGTGGTGAGATCAGCGGGGGCATTTTCATAAGGCTTTAAAGTTTTATACACTTCAGAAATCAAATCGCCTGCCTTATGAGCAGCACTCAAAGCAACTGCCAATTCTTTCCTATACATAATTCTCTTTTCTAATTGCGATTACTTAGCAACCATGATTGCTTGCACGGGATTATTAAAAAATTGGCTCTTAAGCTTAGCACTTTCAATATCAATCTTACCGTCTTGCAGCCAGATCTGATACTTAAGCTTCAAAGGTTTTTCCTTGGTGATCTCGGTTACAAAATAAGACCCAAACCTACCGTAAGGGCGCTCACTAAACCGCGCTTCCTTGGGGTTTGCAGGATTATCAAGATACAAAGCAGTGTATCGTTTGTCCTTAAGAACAAAGCTCATGGCATTCCAAGGAAGATTGATATGGGTTTTTAAATCAGGCCAATTCCTACTAGCGCCCGGTTTATCTTCACCATCAGGCCTAAGGTAGATGGTTTCCTTGGAAGTTTTTTCAGAGACTTCGTTGGAAGCCCGAAAATGAAACCCAGCATGCTGCGGATCACCATCGAGTAATACAGGACCGCCGGTGGTTCGAACAACGGATTGAAATTCAACAAGTTGCCCACCTGGGACTTTGTAAACAACAAGTTGCCTTTCTTCGACAGCAAAGGTTTCCTTGTTTTTACCATTCCAAGCAATCTGGTCTTTTTCAGAGGCAAGAACAGGGCCGGATTCCCGCAGCAACACTTTTTCAAAAGCCTGATGAGTATCACCGCTACAATGCCAGATATCAATTTTTACATTATTGCCATAAGTCACTTTGCTGAATCCGAGAAAAATGCCGCGATGATGAGTGAATTGCCCACCAGAACCTTTGGTAACCAAAGTACCAGAGTTATCAAAAAGATGATGAAAAGGCTTATAAGAAGCTTCCCTTTCCTTGCCTTCTTTTAAAACAGGATGCACGAACTGAAGCACAGGTTTACCTTCTAGGGTAACCTGGCTTAGCTCAGAGTTTTTATCCTCGAAAGAAAAACTAGTGGAAGAAGTTTTAGCATCATCTGCCAACCAAGTGCCAGCCAAAGTAGCGCCATTATCTGGTATGCTTAAAGTTGGTAAAACCACAACAAGATACTGTTGCTTTTCCTTTGCAGTCAAATCAGCAGTGAATTTTTCGACCACTTGCCCAATAAGGTTGGTAGTTCCAGCCCCTGACAAAAGGCAGGTTTTACTTTTAACAATGATGCCTGCGGGAATTGCAATTTGCACCGGAGTGCCTGCAGGGATTTTAGCAGGGCCTTTTAATTCGACTTGGAAATCCTGAGCTGCCAACCCTGACAATAAAACCGTGATAACATTTAGTAAAACATTCATCTGTTATTCGCCTTGTAAAAAATATCTCTCAACAACCTCAAAGCACAACCGTAATTAACACTAAGCAAGCCCATAAAAACGCACTGCATTATCATGAAACAGCTTCTTTTGTTGTTCTTCCGAACGGGATTGAACCACCTGTTTCAAGGATTCAACCCATTCCTTATAAGTCGCAGCAAGGGTACA
>Ga0194055_10004707_pt1 | contig 10142 bp, 9 predicted proteins | sample SepL449m_MetaG_FD_155482 | JGI IMG/M metagenome (GOLD analysis project Ga0194055, IMG submission 155482) | Anoxic zone freshwater microbial communities from boreal shield lake in IISD Experimental Lakes Area, Ontario, Canada - Sep2016-L442-9m | ecosystem: Environmental > Aquatic > Freshwater >... | reverse complement strand
CTCATTAAGCGCTCAAGAATCTAAAAGAAAAAAATCAATCATTGTGTTTTCACTCGGTTCTTTTGAAAGCGCTTTTAAAGCACGAGACGAATGCGAAGCTCGAAAAAAACTTGATTCTTCATTGTTTGATTCTTTTGAAAATGTTTCAAAAGATTTTAAACTCGTTTTGAAAGAAAATCGCGAAGACGCTTATCGACTTAATAAAGAAACCAACCAAATCATGGAAAATACTATTCGTGAATTAAACTCTTATTGTGAACTGACTCCCAACATTGAGATTCGCTTTTCTTACAAACCTCAAGACATCAATCAACTCTCTTGCGATGATCTCAGCCCTCACGATGCCTTCCATCCTGGAAAAAATGAAGCTCAACTGATTGCGAACCTCTTTTATGAAGAAGCTCTTAAAAGCCTAGATTTTGTTATGCATTAGAGAATTCGGGGGTTAAAAATGGCGCATCCAGCTGGGATCGAACCAACAACCTTCAGATTCGTAGTCTGATGCTCTATCCAATTGAGCTATGGATGCGTAAACTAAAAAAGAGCCTTCAGAGGGGCAGCTTTTTTCGTCGAATTAAATATATAGACGAAAAACTGCAACCCTGCAGCAAAAATATCGAGTGATTACGTGGGAGAGAAAACATGTCAGGTATCCTTGAAAGCCTCTATGATAAGATAGCGCCCGTTTATAATTGGACTATAGGCCCCTCTTTAGAGGGAGCCCGCAAAAAAGCCATTGAATTTGCTAACATTCAAAAAGGCGAAAGGGTCCTTGAAGTAGGGGTAGGGACAGGGCTTACTTTTCGCCATCTACCTCCTGAAATTGACTTCGTAGGCGTCGATCTTTCAGAAAAGATGCTCGCTCAAGCCCTTAAAAACGAAAAGAAGCTGGGCCTTAACTATGAATTGCTTAAAATGGACGCCTCAAAGCTCAGCTTTCCTGATGAAAGCTTTGATTTAGTGATTAGCGCCCATTTTCTAAGCGCCACCTCCAACCCCATTCCTGCCATATTAGAGATGAAACGCGTTGTAAAAAAAACAGGGCGCGTTTTGCTTGTTAATAATTTTCCAAAAGCCGAATACCTCGCGCATCTCATGGAACCCCTTGCACATAAGCTGGGTTTTAGTATGAAACTTAATCTTGAGGAGCTTTGCGCCAAGACGGGCTTTCGAGTGCAAAAAAGAATAAGTGCCAGTAAAGTCCTCCCAATTGATGCAGTTCTTTTAATCCCTTAAGCCTTATTCAATCTCAAGATTTTTTTGGATGGAGGGCTCAAAAATTTCAAGCTCTTTAGGAATTTGCTTTTGAGAACGAACCCCAAATTCTTTCAAGCGCTCTGATTGGCGCAATAAATTTCCCTTTCCATCACGAAGTTTTTTTATGGCTTCATCATAGGACCCTTGAGCACTTTGAAGAGACTTTCCAATAGACATTAAATCTTCACAAAATAAAACAAACTTGTCATAAAGAAGCCCTCCACTACGAGCAATCTCTAGAGCATTTTGATTTTGTTTTTCATTTTTCCAAATAGACTCTACAGTTTTTAAAGTTGGTAAAAGAGTTGAAGGGCCTACTAAAACAACTTTTCGATTCCAAGCTTGTTGAAAAAGATTTGGATCATTTTCGTACAAAGCAATTAAAGCTGTTTCAATTGGAAAGAAAAGAAAAACAAAATCAGGAGAGCGAAGATTTTTTAAGTTTTGATAATGCTTATCTCCCAAGCCCTGAACATGCATTCGAACTGCCGAAGCAAAACTTTTTAAAGCCAATGCTTTTTCGTTTTGATCAGATGTATTCACCCATTTTTCAAAAGCAGAAAGACTCACTTTGCTATCAATAATCAAATGTCTGTTCTCAGGTAATTGAATAATCACATCGGGCTTAAAGCGAGCGCCTTCTTCGTTCTTAAGCTGAAGATCTCTTCCTTGAGTCGAATATTCGTGCCCTTCTCGCAAACCTGAAGCTTCCAAAACCTTTTCAAGAATCACCTCACCCCAAATGCCTTGAGTTTTAAAATCTCCACGAAGAGCTTTTCCTAGGTTGTCGCTTGTAAAAGCCATGCGTTCAATTTCTTTTTTCAAATTAAACCTTTCACGGGCTTCTGCTTGATAAACACTTTCAACTTTATTTTCAAAATCTTTTAATTTTTCTTTTAGAGGTTTTAAAATATTTTCAAAACTTTTAGAGGAAGAAACTTCTAAGTTTTGCTGACTTTTTTTCATCAAATCATTTGCAAAAAGCTCAAACTTTTCTTGAAAGAGCTTTTCTTTTAAAGCCGCTTCACTCTTAATAGATTCAACTTGAGCACTTAAAAGAGTTTTTTCTTTTTCAGCTTCAAGCACATATTTTGCATGCTTTTGATTGATTAAAAAATACGCAAAAAGAGCGCCAAGAAGGCACCCCCCTAAAATTAAAAAAAGGCTCAACAACATAGGCCTTATTCAAGCGCTCTTTGAATGAATTCACAATTGTTAACTTTGGGTTAAGGTTCCAAATAAAGTTTTCATCTTTAATGATCGTTAATTACGCCGAAAGAATGAATTATGGGCTCTTATTCTAAACAATGTCCTTGGCATTCATTCATGCAAAGAGACGATCGATCTTTGCTAAAAGATCTTGCCAGTCATCAATGGTCCTCAAATTATATTTTGGAAAAAATCCCAGGGATTGTTTTTGCTGCACTCAGATCCCTCCACTTTTCACGTTCTCATAGGTGGGGAGTGGCTATATCTACTGAAAAAATGCGTCCTATTGCAATGCAATTTTGTGAATGGATGAGAACCCATGGAGAATGGGAAAAATGTGAAAATTCCTGGTCTAAAAAAAGCAAAGGACCATGGTCTTTGCCTTTTCAAATCTTTAGATCTTATTACAGGTTTCGACGTGCTGAATATCCCAAGGGCATCAAAGGTGAAGTGAGTTATTCAGGACAAAAAAGCCTCCTAGACATGGAGGGAGCTCCTCTTGAAAACGCTCTCACCGGGCCTTTTTTGGAAGCCTTTTCTTTTATTACATTTTCTCTTCCAGAGCCGCTACAACTCCCTTACCAACTTCACCTTGAAGGTCTATTGCCTGATGAAATTTCTAAACTCTTAGGAATTCAAGCAAACAAAATTGATCAAGCTATCCATGCTGCAAAAGAAATCCTAAGCGCAGGCTACATCAAGGCGAAGGAGTCGGCATGAAACAGGCTAAACAAATTACTCTTGATTTTGAATCCCACGATATGGATTCAGTTCTTATTCGATGGCTTCTCGAAGGAGTTAAAGAGGAAGAAAAAGAAAAATTCGAAAAAACTTTGCTCTTCGATAGACGATTTCGTGAGCATTTCTGCGAATGGGTGAAAGCTATTCGAGAACCCGCTTGGGCATTGAATGCCTCACAAAAGGAAGACAAATGAACAACAAACAACGAGAACTCTTACTAGATTGCCTGAGTCAGCTGTGGGCTCTTTCACGCAAAGCCGAAGACTACTGGAAACACGTTGCTTCACTTGAGTGGGAAGAAAGCCTCACTCTTTTTAGTTCTCTCCTAAAACATCCACAACAAATTGAAAATATTTTTGGTATTTTCAGTGAAGAAGAAAATAAAAAACTCAAAGACTCGTTTGATTCAATTTTAAATAGACCAAGATCTCAAAGCCCTGGTTTCTTTCATGTCGCAGTTTGGGCAAGTGTGATCGAAGTTAAGTCTCAAACTTTACGTCGTGAAATCTTTAGAGCCGCACTTATTCTGGATCAGTTGTCCCGAAAAATGATTGGATCTCCTGTCGACATGTCCTTAAAAGAACTGACTCATTACTTAGATTTGTCTAAAAGATTTATGACTCTTTCAAAACATATTCATCCAGCCTTTTCTCATTCTGATTTGCCCATGCCATCAAGCGTGAGCAAAAAAGAAGCGGCGGGTGGTTAGAGTTAAGGAATTAGATATTCAGAAAGTCTTTGAAAACGAGCTGCCTGATAATCTTCTTTTAAGCCTGATGGCAAAGAATCAAGATAATTTGCAAGGCTTGTGTATTTCACACATTTAACTTCGGCCAAACCACAAACTCTTTTCGCAAATTGTTTTAAAACGCGATTGTAAACGCCTCTTTGATAAGGAAAAAAGTGATGTCCAATACTTAAAGGAGCACGATTTCCAAAATAATTTGCTTTGAAATACTTCATATATGTTTGCATCATTTCATCGGCAAACTTATCTTCATTTTCTGGATCATTTTCTGGATTTTTTCTGTCTTTGCTTTGATTCACAAAAAAGTTGTAATCCATAGAAATAGACTTATTTCCATTCCCCACAATGGTCAGTTCAAATAAAGGAAATTGCCATAATCCATAAGCGTTCTTTTTAGGCCAGAGTCTATAATCTGCTGAATCACTTGTATCGTATCGATAACCTAAGCTCTTGAGAGCTGGAAAAAGCCCTGCACTTTTATCTAAATAAGGAGCTCTGAAACCCACTATGCTTGATGCAATTTTTGAAGCATCTTTATATCCAAAGGATAAAAAATTATCCGTAAATATTTTTTTAAAATTGAGAAGCTCTTCTACCCAGTCTTCTTTGCTCCACTGAGTTCCGCTAAAATGTCCAACGGCATGTGAAGCAAGCTCGTGCCCCTCAGAATATAATTTATGAACATAGGCCGTTCTTGTTTCGACATCTTCAAAAGATCCACCAAAGCCAATATTGGAAGCTCCTTGTGCGTGAAGGGGACCTTTATAAAACTTTCTTTTTTGATCAGGAATAAAATTGACTCCACTTAAAAAGAAAGTGAATTCAATATTTTTATCTAATTCCCGCATCTGTTTAGAAAAGGAAGCAAGGTCTTTCCAGCGCTCAGTTTCCGTACAGTTATCAAACGCAAACATAATAAATTGCGGAGGGCGAGTTTTTGAAGGCGTGGGAATAACAGGTGCAGGGACAATAGGAGTAGGAGAAACGATGGGAGCGGGAGGGATAAGGGCAGGAACAACCGGAGCTGGAGCAACAGGGACAACGGGAGTTGGTCGAACTTCTTGAGGATGAACAGGAATGGCCTTTGGTGGCGGAGTTTCTTCAATTACTTCAGCTTTTTCTACAGGAGTCGGAGCTGGAGGGTTTAATAAGATCACTCGAGGAATAATCTCTGTTGAAGCCTTCAAAACCGGAGTTTGCTCAAGAGCTTGATCCTGCTCTTTTAATTCCTTAGTTTGAGCGTTTTTTTGGGCGCAAGAAAAGAGACTTATATTAAAAAGGACAAAAATTGCCCAGTATGTAAAAGAATTCTGCCCTTTAAGTTTCTTCATCTTCTTACCATGAACACCTTTAAGCGTTCCTGCTGAGGCTTTTAAAACCTCATAGCTTTTTAAAGCAAGCAATATGCCATCTTAAGAGAAGTTTTAGCAACAAACTAATTCAACAAATATTCCAAATAATCAGCCAGTGCCGTCGCTCTTTCTTCAATGCTTTTCATTTCAATAAATTCTTCTTTGGAATGAATGGCGCCTCCTCGAGGACCAAGCCCATCAATGATTTGTAAATCTTTTGAAGCAAAATAGCAGCAATCAGAAGCTCCCCCACCGGCCTCTAAAAGTACCGAATTTCCTTCAATACTAGAATAAATTTCTTGAGCCTTCTTTAGCTCTTGGGTCACTTCACTTTCAAAAGAAGGGCAATCATCTATTAATTCCATTTTGATAGAACCCATATTTTTATTGTTAGGAGAAAAAAATTGAAGCTTTCCTAGCCCTTCTTCTAAGCTTGAATGAAAAGATCGAGCATTGTCGTAATTCTCAAAGCGCATATCCATAGTCACAAAAATTTTTTCGGAGCTCATATTGTATTTAAAAGGAGTACTTTCAACACCATTCACACTCACGCTGAGATGTGGATAAACAAGGGATAACTTTTGAATAAGTTCATAAAGCTTTACAAAACCCAAAGTAGGATTGGCTGAATCTTGAACGTCTCTGCCCGTATGAACAGAATTTCCGGTAATGGTAAATTTATAATAGCGATTTCCCCTTCGCTTTCGAATTAAACTACCGCCCGGCAAAGCAGGTTCCATGCCTAAGACAAAACATAATTGAGAGCTCAATTCTTTGATGAATTTTTGGAATCCAGGCGAACCCATTTCTTCACAGGAAGAAGAAAAAAGATAAAGGGGCTTTTGAAGCTTATTCAACTTTCCAGAGGAAAATAATTTTTCAAGAGCTCCCAAAGCGATTACCATTCCACCTTTATTATCGGCAACTCCTCCTCCAAAAGCGATTCCCTTGGATGAATCAATTTCAAAAGATCTTAAATCTTGAGTGGAATAAACGGTGTCAGCGTGAGTGACAAGACAAACTCCTTTGCGAAGAGCAGCCTTACCTGTAACACCCCATGAAGCTAAAACAGAAGAAGAATAATCAGGATGTTCAGATTCAATCCAAGAAATTTTCGGATGAAAGAGTTGTAAGCGTTCAATGAGTTTTTTTTGAACAGCTTCAATACCTATGCGATCAGTTGTTTCAGAAGAAAGCTCTACGAGCTCCCTTAAAAAGTTAAGCATGGGACCAGACTAAATCTGAGCCCCATGCTGTCAAGTTTAGAAAATAAAGATTCTTTTCTAAAAAATTAGTGATTCCCTTTTTCAACGTTTCCACGTCTTAAAAAAGCAGGAATTTCGAGATCTTCATTGCTATTTGTGTGGAGTCCAAGATCTTGAGCAATTTTGCGAGCTTGTTGCAAAATATCCATAGATTTTGAAATTTTTACTTCTACTACTGGCTCTGGCGCAACTTCTACTTTCTCAATTTGAGGAGCTGCTTCCACAACTGGGCTTTTCACAAAAACTTCTTCTTCAAGAGAAGCTGCCTGATGAGTGGGCTCTTCAAAACTCTGAGTAATTTCTTGAAAAGGAGCCACCTCAACTTTTACTTCAACATGAGGAGCACTTGTAGGAGCAGCAAAATTTGTTGTCCCTTGTGAATAATCCGCTGTGAAGAAAGCTTCTGGTCCATTTTCAATTTTTGTTTCAATTTTTGGAAAAACATTTTGAGTAATGGGAGCTGCTACAGTCTGAATTACTTGTTGAGTAGCTTGCTGAACAATCGGTTGTTGAGAATCCATTGGCTGAACGTATGAACTTGCAACACCCATAGCATTGTTCTTATCTTTTTGATTAAAGCCAGTCGCAATAACAGTTACCTTAACAGCGTCACCAATTTTGCTATTGAAAACACTTCCAAAAATCACTTCTGCATCACGATCTGCTTCTTCTGTAATCAACGTTACGGCTTCGTTGATTTCATGAAGAGTTAAGTTCTCAGGTCCAGTGATATTGATGATAATCCCTGTTGCTCCACGAATAGAAATGTCTTCTAACAACGGACTTGAAATCGCTAAATGAGCCGCAGTGACTGAACGATTTTCACCTTCAGCAACACCTGTTCCCATGAGTGCTAATCCACGATTTTGCATAACAGTTTTTACGTCTGCAAAGTCGAGGTTAATGTGTCCAGAAATGTTGATCAAATCACTGATACCTTGAACAGCGTTCAACAAAACTTCATCGGCTCTTGAGAAAGCTTCTAAAACGCTTGTTTTCTTATCAATAATTGAAAGCAATCTTTGATTAGGAATTTGAATAAGTGTATCGACATTTTCTTTAAGAGTCGCAAGACCCTTTTCAGCAACACGTGTTCGCCTAGGCGCTTCAAAGATAAAAGGTTTTGTCACAACGGCTACAGTTAAAGCACCGATGTCTTTTGCAATTCTTGCAATCACAGGAGCAGCACCCGTTCCTGTTCCGCCGCCCATCCCCGCAGTGATGAAAACCATGTCAGCACCCTCGAGAGATTTACGAATTTCAGCTTGGCTTTCTTCAGCAGCTTGACGACCAACTTCAGGATTTGCACCTGCACCCAATCCTTTTGTAAGTCCCATTCCAAGTTGAATACGACGAGTTGCTAAGCTTTTTGCAAGAGCTTGGCGATCTGTATTTCCAGAAATAAATTCAACTCCTGAAAGTCCAGCTTTCACCATGGCATTGATTGCATTACAACCACCACCCCCAATGCCCACAACTTTAATTTGTGCGCCTAAAACATCCATATCTCCTACAGTAATTTCCTGTGAAGATGAATGCTCTTCATTTGTTAATCCTTGATTTTCTTCCCCTTCAATTGGCTCAAATCCCATAACGTCCCCCCCGTTTTTTTAAACTAAATCCGTAAACCAACTTTTGATTTGCTTACCTGCATTCAAAACTGGCTCCATCACATTGTTAGTACTTTTACGTTTCATTCTTGATCCGCGCTTTTGAACACTTACCCACTCAACAAGTCCCAAAACTGAAGAGTAAGAAGGATGAACAAACTTTGCATCTAAACCTTCCATTGCTGTTGGCAAAGATCGCTTAATCGGCAAATCAAAAACTCTTTCTGCAAGCTCTTGAGTTCCGGGGAGCATAGTTGCTCCGCCTGTTAAAACGAGTCCCGCGCCTAATTTATCTTGGTATCCGCTTTGAAGGATTTCTTTTTTCAAAAAGTTAAAAATCTCTTCAAGACGAGGCTCGACGATTTCGCCTACAAGTTTTTGCTGAATGATTCGAGGAGCACCTCCCCCAACAGGAAAAATCTCAAGCGTTGCGCCTTCATCAATATAGCTCTTAAGCGCACAAGCTTTTTCAATCTTCAATTTTTCAGCTTCATTTTGTGGAGTGCGAAGTCCGATTGCAAGATCTTGAGTTAAGTGAGTTCCACCTAATGCAATTCCACCTGTATGAACAAGTGCCCCCGCTGAGTAAATAGCAAAATCACTCGTTCCGCCTCCGATATCAATAACGGCCACACCCAATTCTTTTTCGTCTTGAGATAAAAGAAGACCAGAAGTTGCAAGACTTTGAAGAACGATTTCAGAGGAATGAATTCCTGCTTTATGACAGCAGCGAATTAAATTTTGAATTGCAGAACGTGAAGCTGTGACAATATGAACTTTTGCTTCTAAGCGCGTACCTACCATACCCAATGGATCACGAATTTCGTCTTGCCCATCAATTTTGTATTCTTGAGGAATCACATGCAAAGGCATGCGATCATTTGGAATCGCAAGTGCGCTTGCGGAATCGATCACTCTTTTCACATCAACCGGAGTGACTTCTCTTCCTTTAATTCCTGCAACACCTGAAGAATTGAGTCCTTGAATATGTGGTCCAGAAATTCCAATCACCGCAGAAGTGATTTTTGCTCCTGAATTTGATTCCGCTTCTTCTATAGATTCAGATAAAGCATTTACTGTTTCATCAATGTTTGAAACAAAACCTTTCTTTAACCCTGCAGACTTTGAAGTACCCACACCCAATATTTTATAATGAGCACCTCTCTCATTATTTTCTGAAGAATTTAAAGATGCCACAACCGTTGTAATTTTTGTGGAACCAAAATCCAATGCGACGACAATTTCGTCAGTTTTCATACGGACCCCCCCGTCAATACATCGTTCACGACACAATTCATGCATCGCGTTTTCTTGACTCTGTATTGCCCTAATATCTAATTTAAATGAGTATCAAGAGTTCTCAAACCGTTGACAGTGTCTATAAACTGACGACTGCTCGTTTATTGTATGTTGCGTCAATTTTTTTCGCACGTATTCCACGTGAACTCAAAAACTCTAACGACTGTTTTGCTTTTTTCCAATTTTCAAAAAAGTTTTGAGCCCCCAAAATAATCTTCGCATTTTTTAAATTTGCTTGCTCAACAATCACGACAAGCCCCAATTCCTTATCCCATGTCAATCCATTGACTTCTTCGGGATGCTCCTGATTGAGCCAATCAAGAACTGAAAGATAAATATCCCTATCCAAAGGAATAGGCCAAAAACAAGGAAGAGATCGAGGGCTCCTTGAAAAAGCAATTCCTTCTTTATCCACTTGCCAAAGCTGTTGTCCAATAAAAATAAGAGCCACACCTTCTCTTTCTTCAAGCTCAAGACGAAGCTTATGAGGCCAGTTTTTTTGAAAATGCAGAGTTTTTAAAATTTTATTCTTACTCAGAAGCTGTTCAGATATTTTTTCTAAATCAACTTCCCAAAGGTTTTCACCTACAACTTCTTTTACTTGAGGACGAATCAAATCCTGAGTTGCTCCATTTTTTGAAACAATCTCAATGTTTTGAAT
>Ga0194055_10004706_pt1 | contig 10143 bp, 6 predicted proteins | sample SepL449m_MetaG_FD_155482 | JGI IMG/M metagenome (GOLD analysis project Ga0194055, IMG submission 155482) | Anoxic zone freshwater microbial communities from boreal shield lake in IISD Experimental Lakes Area, Ontario, Canada - Sep2016-L442-9m | ecosystem: Environmental > Aquatic > Freshwater >... | reverse complement strand
GGTATGGCTGGGACGTGACGCCCCGTTTGGGCACCAGACAGTTCAAACCGCACTGCTCGTCAATCCGATTGCGGCCACATTATCGGTGATCCGATTCCCGGGCTTTCGTGACTATGACTTGATTCCAGGGCATTGGTGGTTCATCGGCATTGCGTCGTTCGCCAGTCTGGTCTTGCTGGTTGCACAAACCATTCGATTGTCTCGTCCCCAATAGAGGTTGACTGGGTTTTCCATGCGAAATGTCGTGAACCTCCTCCTGCTCGTGGTCGTTTCTCAGATCGCGAGTGGGCCTGAAATACGAGCGGACGAAATCGTCGTTGATCGTCTCATCGACTATGAACCCGATGAGAAACCACAGCCAAATCGCTGGAATTTCGATCCAACTCTGGTGCCACTCTGGCGCAAGGCCTTGGCCCGACCTGAGTCTGAATTGAAGCGAATGTCGTCCGAAGCACTGATTCAGGCACATGGATTCGGATACGAATCGGTGATGACTGCCATTCCCGAGCTACAGGCCGTTGTGCTTGAAGACCAGGTCCACCCCGCAGCACGCTATTCTGCCGCACGGGCTTTGATTGTTTTTAATCATCGAGAATCCGCCAGGATCTTGTTTGATGCCTCGCAGCAGCATGGGAAGGATCTACGGCAATTGGTGGAACCCGCACTGGCTGGCTGGAACTTTGAAGAGATTCGTCCCGTCTGGCGAGATCGAATTGCCTCAACGAGTACGCCACGTCGCGATTTGATCCTGGCAATCCATGGACTCGGAATTGAGCGTGATTCCAGTGCGGTCGAGGGACTCTTGAAACTCGCGATGCCGGGTGATGTCCCCGCAGATGTCCGTCTGGCGGCTGCGCGATCTGCCGGACTGGTTGTTCACGAAGGGAATGAACCGCTGGCCGAACAACTTCGTGCTCGCAAGGGGGCTTCGATTGTGGATTGTCTCTGCGCCGTCTCGCTGATTAGCCAACATCAGTCAGATAGAGCCGTGCAGATCGAGTTGGAAATGGCTGCGGATACCGAGCCAACGATCGCAGCCACAGCACTCCGTTCGCTGTTCGCCCATGATCCAAAGCTGGTACTTGATGTGGCGGATTCTGCCATGCAGAACAATGATGCCAATGTCCGCCGCGTCGGGATTGCATCGTATCTCAAGCTGCCCTCCCCTGAACGAATCGCAAGAGTTTCGCGGCAGCTCAATGATCCGCATCCAGAACTGCGTGTGACTGTTCGTAACGCCTTGTTCACCATGGCGAAGAATGGAGAACTCAAAACTGAAATCATTGCATCGACGATAGCGATCCTGACAGGTGACGACTGGCGCGGACAGGAGCAGGCAGCATTGGTATTGGGGGCTCTGGATCAAAAGCAGATTTGCGGGCGACTGTTCGAACTGATTGAGTCCAAACGTCCGGAAGTGATGGTGGCGGCGGCGTGGTCCCTGAGGAAGCTGGCTCTTCCGGAATCGGCCGCGCCCGTACAGTCCTACGCCGAACGCATCACAAAGGATGCGGCGACTACGACGATGCCAAAACATACTGATCGACAGATGGCTCACCTGTTTGAGTTGCTCGGAATCCTCAAAACCCGTCAGGCGATTCCACTGATGGAGACGTATATTCCCAAAAGCCTGACGTTTGGCATCGACTCACGTGCTGCTGCCATCTGGTCGCTGGGTGTTATTCAGGAGGGCGAGGTGAACAAAGCACTCGCTGACAAGTTGCTCGAACGAGTGATGGATGTCGCCGGAATTCCGCCGGAATTTGATGACGTTCGCCGCGTTTCAGTTTTGTCGCTCGGGCGATTGCGCGCCGAACAACAGGTTCTGGAACTGAAAAAAATCGTCGCTGGAGGTGTCGGAAACTTCCCGGTTGATCTGACGATCCGCTGGACGATCTGGAAGACGACCGGTGAAAAACTTCCCATTCCCGTCCCACCCACGCTTGAGAGAACGGGATGGTTTCTGGAATATTCTCCAAAACTGCAGCCATCTCCATGATGTCTTGCTGCATGCCGCCGCGAATCTGTCTAACTTCGACTTTGATCAGTCCATCCGAGGGATATTGAATGCAACAGTTGCTTCCACTTCATCGACTGCTTCCAGTGATTGCTCTGCTGTCCGTCTGCGATGGGTTCACACTGGCGGCGGAGATTCGTCGACCGAATATCCTGGTCATTGTTGCCGACGACATGGGATTTGCAGACGTCGGATTCAATGGCTGTCAGGATATCCCCACACCGCATATTGATTCGCTCGCTAAAAATGGAGTTGTCTGTACGAACGGATATGTCAGTGGTTGCGTCTGCTCACCGACTCGGTCTGGTCTGATGACCGGCCGGTACCAGCAGCGATTTGGTAATGAGTTGAATCCTCAGGGCCTCCCTTCTGCAAAAAATATTGATCAAGGACTGGCTCTCAGTGAAACGACGATGCCGCAACGACTGAAGAATGCCGGGTATGTCACCGGGATGGTTGGAAAGTGGCATCTGGGACATCGCCACGATCTGATTCCGACGAGCCGTGGCTTCGACGAATTCTTTGGCTTTCTCGGTGGGCAGCATGGTTATCGGCCAGTTCCAGACGAAAAGGGGCCGACTGCCATCCATCGGAATGGAGTGGTCGTGAAAGAAGAGGAATACCTGACGACGGCCTTTGGACGAGAAGCCGCAGCCTTTATCACAAAGTCCAGGCAAACGCCGTGGTTTCTGTATCTGCCGTTTAATTCGGTCCACACTCCATTGCATGCGACCGCAGAGAAGCTTGAGCAATTCGCTGAGATCGACGACGCCAAACGTCGCACGTATGCAGCAATGCAGTCATCGATGGACGATGCCATTGGCATGGTTCTGGAAACGCTGCGAACGACAGGACAGGAAGAAAACACGTTGATATTCTTTTTCAGTGATAATGGAGGTCCGCTGGAGGTAAACGGATCTCGAAACGGGAACCTGCGCGGCAAGAAAGGCGAAACATGGGAAGGGGGCATTCATGTGCCGTTCGTCGTTCAATGGAAAGCGAAGCTCCCGGCAGGCCAGAAGTGTGTGCATCCTGTCATTCAACTGGATGTCCTGCCGACGGCATTGGCCGCCGCGGGAATCGAGATTTCGTCCGACTGGAAACTTGATGGTGTAAATTTGCTGCCCGCATTGACATCAAATGACGCGGCACCTCCCCACGATGCTCTCTATTGGCGGAATCAATCCCGATTCGCGATTCGGGACGCGGACTGGAAGCTGGTAAAGTCGGGCAAGATTGCCGGGAAAGCCACAGTCACTGATGCCGAGCTCTATAACCTTCGTGAAGATCCGTCCGAGTCTCGAAATCTCGCAGCGGCAGAGCCGGAAAAGGTCCGTTCACTGGCGGACAAGTGGGAGGCATGGAACAAGACCCTCGTCCCTCCGCGTTGGGGAAACAAGCCAGATCCGGGGGGTGCGGTTGAAGAGCCCAAACCACGGAAGAAGAAAAAGCAGATTTAACGCTGCATTCTTGTGTATCAAATGTGTTTGTAAAACGCTCGTTCCAAAACCGGTTGCCATTCAAATGATCTTCCATTGTCGACATTCGATCGTGCGAATTATCGCACTGGTCATTCTGGTGGAATTGAATGGTATTGGGTTGTGTGAACTGGCAGCGCAGCCAGTCAAACTTCCCTATACCGATCCGACGAAAATGTTTGACCAGGTGTTCGCTGAGGACTCCGCAGCAGATCGGCAGGCATTGGAAAAGATCGTCGTTACTGTCGAAGAGGAACGACATCTTGGCAAGCAGATCCTGCAAAGTGGCCTGGCTTCGTTCAAGGACTCGGGAATCACTGTTGATTCGACGGGGCGTGATGTTGAGTACCTGTCGAGCCTGGTTGAAACCTTAAAGCCGCACATGAAGCACAAGAGTCGCTACCCGACGATTCAGGTGATGGTGGCACGTTCCCCAAAAATCGACGCTCGCTCATGCCCCGGCGGAACGCTGATCTTCTTTGATGGACTGCTCGACGCAGCGGGCAGTGAAGCGGCACTGATCGGGATCGTGGGACATGAATTGTCGCACCTGGATCGCGGTCACCAGTTAATTCCCATCAAGCGGATGAAACTCATGGAGAAGTCGTTCACCGCGCCACAAAATCTGAACCAATTCCTGCAATCGGGCCCCGGCATGATGAAGCTTTGGGCGAAACCGTTTCGTCCAGAAGATGAACGCGATGCCGATCTCGATGGAGTTGCCTGGTCTCTGGCTGCGGGTTACGACCCACGCGAAATGGCTAAGCTGTTTCAAAAGAAAGGGGGGAAGTCTCTCGCTGCGGAAGGCATGCCCTGGGTGACGTTTTTTCAATCGCATCCTGATAATGGTGATCGAGTCAAATCAATCCAGGCACAGTATGCAAAATGGTTGAAGATGAACCCGAAAGCCGAACCGTTGTTTATCGGACAGGAAAACCTCGCCCAACGATTCTCGCGCAAACAGGGGGATGAGGCTCAAAAGTAGCGGGTGAACTAGTGCCGCTTCACGGCTGATTAGCTCGTTCCGGCAGATCGATCGAGCCTGAAAACGAATTCGTGAGTTGGCACTAGTGGGCCATGATTGCGGTGAAGATGTAAAGCCCCGCGAAAGCCGTCCCACTCGCCACCGCCAGTCGAATTGCGTGCAGGCGATTCCAGATCACCAGTGGTTCGCCCGATGCCGTATGAATCCAGACCAGGTTGAGGTACGTCGTCGCAGTACCAATCAGCAGATATGTCGGAACGACGTAGCACCTGGACAGAGAGAAGATCGACATGCACCAACCCGCCACCATCGCACAGATGAAGGGACGCATGCGTACCAGTTCGTCGTTCAAGACGGGTTCAGGAAGTCGCCCCATCCGATAAAGCTGCATGCCGATGAAGAAGAAGCAGCCGAAAAACATTGTTCCGCCGAACAGGCCGAGTTCCACGTACGAGTGAATGTACGAATTGTGGGCCACCAGTCCCGCGATGTCTGGATACGATCCCTGTCCGGTTCCGAACAGGATCGCTGGCGATTTCAGTTCCTGAAGACCTTCACGCCACAAGGTCACTCGCTCGTGCCCCGTTCCCCCTTCTTCCAGATCGATATCGGCCTGACGACCCGCGACGAGTGGCAGGATCGAAATTGCCATGACTCCCGCCAGAAACGCGACACGTCCGCCATATCGAACGGAGAGTAACACCAGGCCCGCCACACCACAGGCCAGTAGTCCCCCGCGAGATTTCGTAGAAAGCAGTCCAATCAGCAAAACGATCATCGGCAGCAGCCAGAGCAGCCTGAGTTTACTGGCGGTCGGATCAACCAGAAACAGCGAGCAAATCACCCCGGTGAAACAGATGACCATCGCCATGTCGTTCGGGTCCTGGAAGATCCCGGTCCCACGCATGCGTTTTACGGTGATGATTTCGTCCTCGTCGGTCACTCCCTGCATGTCATCCAGGTGTTCAATGAACTCGAAATCGTACAGTTCGTAATAGTCGACCACGCAAAGTGTCACCATGGTCGAAGCACAAATCGCCACTGTCAGCAGAAATGTCTTCAGTCGGCTGGGTGAATTGACAGTCGTAATCAGCAGGCCGAAGTAAATCAACGTCTTGAGAAAGAGTGTTCCCGAATCGATTGCACCGCTGACATAGATGTACTGCAGGTGTGAAATTGCAATGGCCACAAACACACCCGCCACACAGAGCGTTACGGGTTGTCGGGCGAGCATGAACCAGCGAAAGTGTCCGGTGAACGACTGAAACGCCAACCCGAAAGACGAAAGAATCAGCAGTTCGTAGATCGGCCAGTCCGCCAGCCAAATAAACAATTCAGCCGGACGCAAAAACAGCGTCGCAGTCGTGAGAAGAAACAGCCCGAACGCCAAAACGGCAATCGACTTGTCTCGCATGATTCCTGCTGGGGAAGGCGCCTGGGGGCGGATCGCGGGGATTTCGGCGCAGTCACTATGCCGTGCCTCTCCCTTTACCATACGTCACGTCCAAGGCCGCGTGGTTGGGAACATCGTGTCGGAGTGTGAAGACTGCACATCTGCATCGATAGAACGGGTTCTGACGCCTTTGAGGTCTCCGGCGGGTGCGCCGAATTGGTCATCGATCGATACCGCTGTTAATTTTCAAAAGGGACTGGCAATTCCTGGCGATTGTTAACCTGCGGGATGAACGGTACACCGCAGCCGGGTTTCAGGAGTTCTCAAAATGCGTTGTCCACATTGTGGATCAACGTCGATCTGACGAAGCCAGTCTCCTATCTCGCTTGTTGCGATGCTGTTTTGCGTTCAACTCCGTTGTCGTCGCTGCTGGTATCGCTTTCTCGCCCCCGCGTGGTATCGCCTGACAATCCGTCCGACGTCGCGATTTCGGCAAACGCGGCAACGCACTGGCGCCGTCGCCTGACGATGCCATATGGCATCAATTCCCACGAGTTAATGATGCCGATTTGCGACGTTGTCATTCAGCGACGCTGACTCGATCGTGTCGCAATTCACGGTGAATTAACGTGTTGCAGAAATCGTTCGCATTAGCGGCCTGTTGGTCCGCGGTTTGCATTCAGTTCGAATCCTGCCAGACAGAAGTCTGGTCTTAGACTGATCGAATCCAAGCCGGGATCTTTCAAGCATGACGCAACGACACTTCAAACGAATGCTGATCGAAGTTCAAGACGAACTGCATCTCTTGCATGTCGGTGAAATGGACATCTGGGATGGTGCCGATCTGGCTCTGCTGCGAGACGGGCTGTTCATGCTGATCGAACGAGAACATTGTCGTTCCATCGCGATCGACATGCGTTTCGTAAAATACATTCCCAGCGGCTTTTTCGGGATGTTGTTCGACTGGACGGAAAAACGCGGAGTTCAATTTGCGCTGACGCCACCTCAGCCAAACGTCCAGAAGATGCTCTGGTTCCAACGCTTCTTCCATCTGAACGCAGCCGGCATGTACGACCTGCACACCGATTCTGTGGCACCAATGCCGATGGGTGGCGTCGAATTGCCTGATTGCCTGATGGCTGCGACTCTGTAAACCGTTCCAATCAAATCGACCCACATTCCGTGCGGCTTCCGAAGTTCGCGCCCCGCCGCCATGGCCTGCTGATCTGACGATTTCACCGACGCCACCGAGATCAGTACTGCTCTGGCATGTCTCTTCGCACGGCTCATGGAACATCAACGATCACATTGCCCCCGGAATCTGGTCGTGTCGCTGACATAGTGCCGAATTCAATCCGAATCTCGACGTCCAGACTGTGTCCGGGATGCCTCCCAGTGACTCTTGTGTCGGTTGCAATCAAGGCAAAATCTCCGAACGAAGCGCGACAAGTGAGGCGACTGCACCTAAATCCGGTCTCTTGTTCGAATTGGATCCTCGCCGAGCCACGAGACACAGAGACGGAAAATACGTCGCCGTAACTCGCTTGATGACCTCCGCGACTCCGTGAGAAATCAATTCATGAATCGCACAATGGCGGTCTCACTGCGGAGGATTGCCGAATGGACTTGCCACAGACTCGGCGGAAATCGACAATGGCGGGTGCCCACCTTGACCATCACTGAGTGATGGCCCACCTGAATGCCAGGGACGGTATTATTGCAATCTCCGCTTGGGATCATGACATGCTTTTAACATCGCTGATCCGATGTACCCTGATGCTTTCGGCAATTGCCGCTGCGATGACCCAAAGCTTGGCCTCTGCTGCGGAGGCTCCTGCAGATCCTGTCACGTTCGAGAAGCATGTTCGCCCGATTCTGAAGGCTTATTGCCTGGATTGTCATGGCGGCGGTGAAAAGCCTGAGGGAGGGCTGGATCTCAGGCTGAAACGCTTGATCGTCAAAGGGGGCGAGAGCGGGGCTGCAATTCGAGTTGGGGAACCGGCTGCGAGCAATCTACTAAAACGCGTCAAATCCGGCGAAATGCCCCCGTCCGAGAAAAAGGTTCCGGCGGCACAGGTCGCAATTCTCGAGAAATGGATCGCTTCAGGAGCGACCACGGCTCGCGATGAGCCAGAATCGATTGGACCGGGCTTGGGTATCACTGCGGAAGAACGTGCCTACTGGGCTTTTCAGCCTGTCCGACAGCCTGAACCTCCCACAGTTAAGGATCGAAGTCGAAGTCGATCGGCGATCGATCTGCTCGTTGAGCGTAAACTGGAATCTGTCGATCTGTCGCTCAATGTGGAAGCGGACCGGTTCACGCTGCTCAAGCGAGCCACATTCGATCTGATCGGCCTTCCTCCATCGAAGGAAGAAATTGAGCAGTTTCTAACAGATGCGTCACCCGATGCCTACGAGCGACTTTTGGACCGGTTGCTTGCCTCACCACAATATGGCGAACGCTGGGGACGGCACTGGCTGGATGTCGCGGGCTATGCGGATTCGGAAGGGGACGGCAGCGTAGATACGATTCGTCCATACATCTACAAGTATCGCGATTACGTCATCCGCGCTTTCAATTCCGACAAGCCTTTCAATGAATTTGTGATCGAACAACTTGCCGGGGATGAGCTTGTCCCTCAGCCGCATAAAAACCTTTCCCCAGAGTTACAGGAAAAGTTGATCGCAACTGGCTTTCTTCGCATGGCGGCCGACCCGACGGCGAGCGGGCAGGGGGATCCTGACCTGTCTCGCAATCAAGTTGTGGCCGATACCTTGAAGATCGTTTCGGCGAGTTTTCTGGGCCTCAGTGTCGGATGTGCTCAATGTCACGATCATCGATATGATCCGATTTCACAAACCGACTATTACCAGTTGCGAGCCGTCTTCGAACCGTCGTTGAACTGGAAAGCCTGGGTCACACCGCGCGATCGCGTCATCTCTTTGTACACGGATGAAGATCGAGCCAAGGCCGCCGCGATCGAGGCCGAGGTCGCACGACAGGTCGCCCTCTACAATGAAAAACGCGACAAGTTTGTCGCAGCAGCGTTTGATAAGGAATTGGAAAAGCAGCCCGCCGAAAGTCGGGACAAACTGAGAGACGCTTTCAAAACGGCTGCGGACAAGAGGACTGACGAACAAAAGATGCTCGTTGCCAGTAACCCGAATCTCAATATCAACCCGGGCGTGTTGTACCAGTACAATGCTGCGGCGGCGGAAGAACTCAAAAAGGACGATGCTGCGATCCAGGCGAAACGCAGTGAAAAGCCGATCGAAGATTTTATCAGCGTTCTGGCGGAACCGCCGGGTGCCAATCCTCCCACGATGCTGTTTCATCGTGGCGATCATCGCCAACCCAAGAATGCGGTAGTACCCGCCGACCTGACGATCGCCGGTCCGGAAGGTCACCGATTCATGATTGCCGAAGATGATCCGTCGATCCCAACGACCGGACGCCGACTGGCATGGGCTCGCCAATTGACCAACGGAACTCACCCGCTGCTGGGACGAGTTATCACCAATCGGATCTGGCTGCAGCATTTCGGCCGTGGAATTGTGGACACTCCCGCGGAATTCGGGCAACTGGGAACTCGCCCCACCAATCCGGATCTGCTCGATTGGCTGACCAGTGAATTTCCGCGTCGGGGTTGGAGTTCCAAGCAACTTCATCGCGTCATCATGACCTCTGCGACGTACCGCCAGACATCGATGCGGCGTGACAGCGATAATTCGCGCGATGCTGACGGGGCGCTCTATTCACGATTTCCTGTTCGTCGACTGGAAGCGGAAATTGTTCGTGACCGCGCCATCGCCGCTGCCGGACGCTTGAATGATGCGATGTTTGGCAAGCCCCTGGAGACCACCGAGGACTTTGCCGGGCAGGTGCACGTAAAAGACGATGTTCCACGACGAAGTGTCTATGTTCAGGATCGACGCAGTAAACCCGTTTCCCTTCTGGCCGCGTTTGATGCTCCCGTCATGTCCGTCAATTGCGAGCGACGTCCCAGCAGTACGGTTGCACCGCAATCACTGATGCTGATGAACGGCGATTTCCTGCTGGCTCAAGCGGAACACATGGCAAAACATTTGCGAGCGACCACTCCGCACGATTTTCAGTCAGAATTGACTACGCCATTTGTCGCGAATTTTTCAGGGCATCATTTCGCCTGGCAATACGGCTACGGAGCGATTGAGTCGCCTGCGGATGGGATGCCCGCCAACATGCGTCTGAGATTTACGCCGATCCCATTCTTTAATGGAAATGCATGGC
>Ga0194055_10004705_pt1 | contig 10144 bp, 11 predicted proteins | sample SepL449m_MetaG_FD_155482 | JGI IMG/M metagenome (GOLD analysis project Ga0194055, IMG submission 155482) | Anoxic zone freshwater microbial communities from boreal shield lake in IISD Experimental Lakes Area, Ontario, Canada - Sep2016-L442-9m | ecosystem: Environmental > Aquatic > Freshwater >... | reverse complement strand
GGCTACAGCAACCCACTGCCACTCGGCATGAACGACCACATCGCCGCGGTCGCGCTATTCGGCAACGGGACACGCAAGGTCCTCGGTCCGGTATCCGCCATCAGTCCGCTCTACGGCGACAAGACCATCGACCTGTGCACCGCCGATGACCCGATCTGCAACAACAATCTCGACCCGAACACCTGGGTCGACAACTGGCCGGCCCATCAGTACGGGGCCTACGTCGGTGCGGGCCTGGTCGACCAGGCCGCGGCATTCGTTGCGGCGAGGCTTTAGACCGCCGAGGAGCGAGGCGGCTCCGGAGGATCTAGCCGAGGCTGCGTAGATCGCGCGTCACGGCGACCCGCGCCGCGAGTTGGTCAGCAGGCGGATAGTCCACACCGATCAGCGTCAAGCCCCGAGCCGGCGCCGCCGCGAAATCGCTGGAGCGGGCAGCAGCGGTCAACAGCGTTGCGCACCAGGCCGGTTCGCGTCTACCTTCGCCCACCGCCAATAACGCACCGACCAGTGAGCGCACCATCGACCAGCAGAAGGCGTCGGCGCTGACATAGGCGGTCAATAGGTCGCCTTCGCGAACCCACTCCAGACGCTGAAGGTCACGGATGGTCGTTGCGCCCGGCCGTGGCCGGCAGAACGCGGCGAAGTCATGCAGGCCCAGCAGAATTCGGGATGCCGCCGTCATGGCCTCGACGTCCAGAGAGCGCAGCCACGGCGTGACGAATCTCGTCTGCTGTGGATCCGCACCCCAGGGCGCCAAGGCTAACCGGTAGGCGTAGTGCCGGCGCAGCGCTGAGAATCGGGCATCGAAACCCATTGGCGCGCGGGCTATGTCACGGACCCTGACATCCTCGGGCAGGAATTTGGCCAACCTGCGCACCAGCGGTCCGAACTCCGGATCTCCGGCGCGAAACTGGCGGGGGTATGCGTTACTCAGGGCGTCGCGAGGCACGTCGACGTGTGCCACCTGGCCGGTGGCATGGACGCCGGAATCCGTGCGGCCCGCAGCGAACAGTCGGACGGGAACGCGGAAGATGGTCGCGAATGCCGCATCGAGCGCCCCCGCGACGGTACGGTGGCCCTCCTGGACCGCCCATCCGGCGAAATCCGTTCCGTCATAGGCGATGTCGAGGCGAAGTCGGACATCGGGAGAAGCGGGAGAAGCGGGAGAAGCAACATGCCCGCCACCGGACTCGGTGACGGGCATGCTGGCGTCCAACGGATCAGGAGTTGTCAGACTCGCCAGCCTCGGCGATCTCTTCCTCTGCGACGGCGGTCTGCGCATCGGCGATGCCGGCGTCCTCGGCCTCGATGGCCTCTTCGGGCTCGGTCACCGGCTGCTCCTTCTGCGGAGCTGCCGAGGCAGCCTTCTTGGCCGATGACGCGGCCCGGCGGGCCCGGTTGGCCTCCGAGGTGACCGTCTTCTCCCGCACCAGCTCGATCACTGCCATCGGAGCATTGTCACCCTTGCGTGCCTCAACCTTGATGATCCGGGTGTATCCGCCGGCCCGATCTGCGAAGAACGGACCGATCTCGGCGAACAGCGTGTGCACGACGTCCTTGTCGCGGATCTTCTTCATCACCTCACGCCGGTTGTGCAAAGTGCCCTTCTTGGCGTGGGTGATGAGCTTCTCGGCGTAGGGCCGCAGCGCCCGAGCCTTCGGCTCGGTCGTCTTGATCCGGCCGTGCTCGAAGAGCGACGTGGCCAGGTTGGCCAGGATCGCCTTCTGGTGCGACGAGGACCCGCCGAGGCGGGGACCCTTGGTGGGCTTGGGCATTGCGACTTATCTCCTAGGTGAGCCCGATCGCCGTATCAGGTACGACCGGGGCGCTTCGGGCGGGCGAAGCTGGGTGGGATCGGATTCAGTTAGAGCTGTTCGGTCTCGGCGTAGTCCTGGTCGGCGTCGAGGTCGTAGCTGCTGTCGCTGGTCCAGGTACCGGTGGCCACGTCGTAGCCGGCAACCTCGGACGGATCGAAGGTCGCCGGCGAGTCCTTCAGCGACAAGCCGAGCTGATGCAGCTTGATCTTGACCTCGTCGATGGACTTCTGGCCGAAGTTGCGGATATCGAGCAGGTCCGACTCGGTGCGGGCAACCAACTCGCCGACGGTGTGCACGCCCTCGCGCTTGAGGCAGTTGTACGAACGCACGGTCAGGTCGAGGTCGTCGATCGGCAGCGCGAACGCCGCGATGTGGTCGGCCTCCTGCGGGGATGGGCCGATCTCGATGCCCTCGGCCTCGATGTTGAGTTCGCGGGCAAGGCCGAACAGCTCGACGAGTGTCTTGCCGGCCGATGCGAGAGCGTCCCGGGGGCTGATGGAGTTCTTGGTCTCCACGTCGAGGATCAGCTTGTCGAAGTCGGTGCGCTGCTCGACGCGGGTCGCCTCAACCTTGTAGGTGACCTTGAGCACCGGCGAATAGATGGAATCGACCGGGATGCGGCCGATCTCGGCACCCGACGCCTTGTTCATCACGGCCGGCACGTAACCGCGGCCGCGCTCGACGACGAGTTCGACCTCGAGCTTGCCCTTGTCGTTCAGGGTGGCGATGTGCATCTCCGGGTTGTGCACACTCACCCCGGCCGGCGGGACGATGTCACCTGCGGTGACCGCACCGGGCCCCTGCTTGCGCAGGTACATGGTGACGGGCTCATCCTCGTCGGAGGACACCACCAGGCTCTTGAGGTTGAGGATGATGTCGGTGACGTCCTCCTTGACGCCCGGCACGGTGGTGAACTCGTGCAGGACGCCATCGATGCGGATGCTCGTCACCGCCGCGCCCGGAATGGACGACAACAGGGTGCGCCGCAGCGAATTGCCAAGGGTGTAGCCGAAACCCGGCTCCAACGGCTCGATGATGAACTGCGAACGGTTCTCGGCGAGGACGTCCTCGCTCAGGGTGGGGCGCTGTGAAATCAGCATGGTTGGTTAATTCCTTTCGGACGTCCGCTATTTGACGTCGTTTTAGGGGGGTACTCGGGGGGCTTGCCCCCTGAGTGTTTACTTCGAGTAGAACTCGACGATGAGCTGCTCGGCGAGTGGCACCGAGATCTGGTCTCGAACGGGCAGCTGGTGGACCAGCACCCGCTGACGCTCACCGACCACCTGAAGCCAGGCCGGAATCGGACGATCGCCCGCGGTCTCCCGAGCGATCTGGAAGGGCACGGTGTTGATCGCTTTGTCCCGGACGTCGATGATGTCGTATTGCGACACCCGGTAGCTCGGGACGTTCACCTTGACGCCATTGACGGTGAAGTGACCGTGGCTGACCAGCTGGCGCGCCATCCGCCGGGTCCGGGCCAAGCCGGCGCGGTAGATGACATTGTCCAGCCGGCTCTCCAGGATCTGGAGCAGGTTCTCGCCGGTCTTGCCGGCCTTGCGGTTCGCCTCTTCGTAGTAGCGGCGGAACTGCTTCTCCATCACGCCGTAGGTGAAGCGGGCCTTCTGCTTCTCCTGCAGCTGGGTGCGGTACTCGCTCTCCTTGATCCGCGCGCGGCCGTGCTGGCCGGGCGGGTAGGGGCGCTTCTCGAATGATTGGTCACCACCGACGAGGTCGACGCCCAGACGGCGTGACTTGCGGGTGGCAGGTCCGGTGTAACGAGCCATTTCGTGTGCTTCCCTTTCCTGCTAGACCCGGCGCCGCTTGGGCGGCCGGCAGCCATTGTGCGGCTGCGGAGTGACATCGGAAATCGCGCCGACCTCAAGACCGGCGGCCTGCAGCGAGCGGATCGCGGTCTCCCGGCCTGAGCCCGGACCCTTGACGAACACGTCGACCTTCTTCACACCGTGTTCCTGCGCCTTGCGGGCCGCGTTCTCGGCGGCCAGCTGGGCGGCGAACGGCGTCGACTTGCGGGAGCCCTTGAAGCCGACATGACCCGAGGACGCCCACGCGATCACGTTGCCCTGCGGGTCGGTGATCGACACGATCGTGTTGTTGAACGTGCTCTTGATGTGCGCGGCGCCGTGCGGGACGTTCTTCTTTTCCCTACGGCGGGTGGTCTTGCCCTTCTTGGCGCCGGACGCGGCCTTCTTCGGAGGTGCCATTTACTTAGCCTTCTTCTTACCGGCGATGGTGCGCTTCGGGCCCTTACGGGTACGCGCATTGGTCTTGGTCCGCTGACCGCGAACCGGCAGGCCGCGACGGTGCCGCAGGCCCTGGTAGCAGCCGATCTCGATCTTGCGACGGATGTCGGCCTGCACCTCGCGGCGCAGATCGCCCTCCACCTTGATGTTGGCTTCGATGTATTCGCGCAGTTGGGTCAGCTGATCGTCGGTGAGATCCTTGCTGCGAAGGTCCCGATCGATATCGGTAGCCGCCAGGATCTCCTGGGAGCGGGTACGACCGATGCCGAAGATATAGGTCAGCGCGATCTCCATGCGCTTATCGCGCGGGAGATCCACGCCCACTAGACGTGCCACAGGGCTGTATTCCTTCTTCTATGCGGAGGTGTTGTTCCCAGGCCGTTCCCGTCGGTCCCAACAAAATCTGATGGGGCTTTCCGGGGCCCGGCCTCCGTTCCGGGCGTGGCGCGGGGCGAATCCCCGCGTTGGTTCTGGGAGGTCTGCATTCAGTTGTGTTGCGCGCCGGTGCTGAGCGTTCTGGTCAGCCCTGACGCTGCTTGTGGCGAGGATCGGGGCAGATCACCATGACCCGCCCATGCCGACGGATCACCCTGCACTTGTCGCAGATCGGCTTGACGCTCGGGTTGACCTTCACGGCTTGTTGATCCTGTCTCGTTCGGTGATTCGGTCGGGCTACTTGTACCGGTACACAATCCGGCCGCGGGTCAAGTCGTAGGGCGAGAGCTCCACCACCACCCGGTCCTCGGGCAGGATGCGGATGTAGTGCTGCCGCATCTTGCCACTGATGTGTGCGAGAACCTTGTGACCGTTCTCCAGCTCAATACGAAACATCGCATTGGGCAGGGGCTCGACCACGCGACCCTCGACCTCGATGGCACCGTCTTTCTTGCCCATATCCTCACTAGCCTGCGTTGGGTGGTGGGGCAGCGTTCGCCCGACTGCAAAACGTGAAGATCCTAAAAAGGTGTTCCAGGACTGGGCACGCAAGAGCCGGCGCGAGTACCGCACCGTTGCTCCACGATACCCGCTTCGACCTCGCACTCCAAAACGGCGGCGATACCGAGCACCCGGGCCCTGCCGAGCCGGTTAAGGTGGCACGATGCGGCTCTTGGTCACCGGCGGCGCGGGATTCATCGGGGCCAATTTCGTCCACAGCACCATTCGGGAGCATCCCGGCGTCCGCGTGACCGTGCTCGACGCGCTGACCTACGCCGGCAGCCGCGAGGCGTTGGACTCCCTGGGGGATGCCATCCGGCTGATCGAGGGCGACCTGACCGACAGCGCGCTGGTCGAGCGTCTGGTGGCCGAGTCCGATGCGGTGGCCCATTTCGCGGCCGAGACCCACGTCGACAATTCGCTGGACGACCCGGCGCTGTTTCTGCGCAGCAACGTCGTCGGGACGTTTTCGGTTCTCGAAGCGGTGCGGCACCACGGCGTCCGGTTGCATCACGTCTCCACCGACGAGGTGTACGGGGACCTTCCGATCGGGGAACCGATCCGTTTCACCGAGACCACGCCCTTTAACCCGTCGAGCCCGTACTCGGCCACCAAGGCGTCGGCCGATCTGCTGGTGCGGGCGTGGGCGCGGTCCTATGGCGTCGCCGCGACGATCTCGAACTGCTCCAACAACTACGGGCCCTTCCAGCACATCGAGAAGTTCATCCCGCGACAGATCACCAATGTGCTGACCGGTCGCCGTCCCAAGCTGTACGGCACCGGATGCAATGTGCGCGACTGGATCCACGTCGACGACCACAACAGCGCGGTGTGGCGCATTCTGCAAAACGGCGTCACCGGTCGGACGTACCTCATCGGGGCGGACGGCGAACGCGACAACCTCTCGGTGATGCGTTTGATCCTGACCCTGATGGACCGCGATCCCGATGACTTCGATCACGTCACCGACCGTGTCGGCCACGACCTTCGGTATGCGATCGACTCCAGCGCCCTGCGCGGCGAACTGGGGTGGTCACCCGCCCACACCGACTTCGCCGAGGGACTGCGCGCCACCATCGACTGGTACCGGAACAACGAGTGGTGGTGGGCGCCGCTGAAGGCCGGAGCAGAGGCCCGATACGCCGAACGCGCTCAGTGACAGGGCCGCGACTTGAACCGCGCTGAAGCGGGTCGCGACCCCGTTACGATGTGAACGAATCTTCGCGCGCCCTGGAGGAACCCCCATGACCACACCCATCCCGCACTTCATCGACGGCCGGCGCACCCCGCTGTCCAGCACCCGCACCGCGGACGTCTTCAATCCCAGCACCGGGGCGGTCCAGGCCCAGGTGCTGCTCGCCTCGGCCGCCGACATCGACACCGCGGTGGCTTCCGCCGTGGAGGCGCAGAAAGAGTGGGGGGCATGGAACCCCCAGCGCCGGGCCCGGGTGCTGATGAAGTTCATCGAGCTGGTCAACGCCAACGCCGACGAGATCGCGGAGCTGTTGTCCATCGAGCACGGCAAGACCGTCGCCGACTCCCTGGGCGACATCCAGCGCGGCATCGAGGTCATCGAATTCGCCACCGGCATCCCGCATCTGATCAAGGGTGAGTACACCGAGGGGGCCGGTCCGGGCATCGACGTCTACTCACTGCGCCAGCCGCTCGGTGTGGTCGCCGGCATCACCCCGTTCAACTTCCCGGCGATGATCCCGCTGTGGAAAGCCGGCCCGGCGCTGGCCTGCGGCAACGCCTTTATCCTCAAACCGTCCGAGCGTGACCCGTCGGTTCCGCTGCGGCTGGCTGAACTGTTCCTCGAGGCCGGCCTGCCGCCGGGGGTGTTCCAGGTGGTGCAGGGTGACAAGGAAGCCGTGGACGCCATCATTGCGCACCCCGACATCAAGGCCATCGGTTTCGTGGGCAGCTCCGATATCGCGCAGTACATCTACGCCGGCGCCGCAGCGCACGGTAAGCGCTCACAGTGCTTCGGCGGAGCGAAAAACCACATGATCGTCATGCCCGACGCCGATCTGGACCAGGCGGTCGACGCGCTGGTGGGTGCCGGGTACGGCAGCGCCGGCGAGCGCTGCATGGCGATCAGCGTCGCCGTGCCGGTGGGCAAAGAAACTGCGGACCGCCTCCGTAACCGCCTCGCGGAGAAGATCGGCAGCCTGCGGGTCGGCCACAGCCTGGACCCCAAGGCCGACTACGGACCGCTGGTCACCGGCGCGGCGCTCAAGCGGGTGCGTGACTACATCGACGCCGGCGTCGAATCGGGAGCCGAGATCGTCGTCGACGGCCGCGAGAAGGGCAGCGACGAACTGACCTTCGGAGACGAGAGCCTCGAGGGTGGGTTCTTCATCGGCCCCACCCTGTTCGACAACGTCACAACCGACATGTCGATCTACACCGACGAGATCTTCGGCCCGGTGGTGTGCATCGTGCGCGCCAAGGACTACGAAGAGGCCCTGCGACTGCCGACCGAACACGAGTACGGAAACGGGGTGGCGATCTTCACCCGTGACGGCGACACCGCCCGCGACTTCGTCTCCCGGGTCCAGGTCGGCATGGTCGGGGTCAACGTGCCGATCCCGGTACCGGTGTCCTACCACACCTTCGGCGGCTGGAAGCGGTCCGGTTTCGGCGACCTCAACCAGCACGGTCCGCATTCGATCCTGTTCTACACCAAGACAAAGACCATCACCGAGCGCTGGCCGTCGGGTATCAAGGACGGGGCCGAGTTCGTCATCCCCACCATGAAGTAGAGGCGATGAACTTCACCATTCTCGACGACGACGAACGGGTGATCGCCGAGACCGCCGCCGCTTTCGCCGCCAAACGCCTGGCACCGCATGCCCTCGAATGGGACAAGACGAAGCACTTTCCCGTCGACGTGCTGCGAGCGTCGGCCGAACTGGGCATGGGGGCCATCTACTGCGGCGAGGACGTCGGCGGCAGTGGTCTACGCCGTCTGGACGCGGTGCGTATCTTCGAACAACTCTCGATCGCCGACCCGGTGATCGCATCGTTCATCTCGATCCACAACATGTGCGCGTGGATGGTCGACACCTACGGCACCCCCGAGCAGCGCAAGTCCTGGGTGCCCCGGCTGGCCTCGATGGAGCTCATCGCCAGCTACTGCCTGACCGAGCCGGGCGCCGGATCCGATGCGGCGGCGCTGCGCACCAGGGCGGTTCGGGACGGCGACCACTACGTGCTCGACGGCGTCAAACAGTTCATTTCCGGCGCGGGCGTCTCGGACGTCTACGTGGTGATGGCGCGCACAGGCGCTGACGGTCCGCGTGGCATCTCGGCGTTCATCGTCGAAAGGGACACGCCCGGTTTAAGTTTCGGCGCCAACGAGGAGAAGATGGGCTGGAACGCCCAACCCACCGCCCAGGTGATCCTCGAGGGTGTCCGGGTGCCGGCCGACGCGATGCTCGGCGGACCCGAAGCCGAGGGCAGCGGTTTCGGTATCGCGATGAACGGCCTCAACGGCGGCCGGCTCAATATCGCGGCCTGCTCGCTGGGCGGTGGCCAGGCCGCCTACGACAAGGCCGCCGCTTACCTGATCGACCGGCAGGCCTTCGGCGGAGCGCTCATCGACGAACCGACAATCCGATTTGCCCTGGCGGATATGGCCACCGCCCTGGAGACCTCGCGGCTGATGCTGTGGCGGGCCGCCGATGCGCTGGACAACGACGAGGCCGACAAGGTCACGCTGTGCGCGATGGCAAAGCTGTACGTGACCGACTCCTGCTACGACGTCGCCGACCGCGCACTGCAACTCCTCGGCGGATACGGCTATCTGCGGGAGTACGGCCTGGAGAAGATCGTTCGCGATCTTCGGGTGCACCGAATCCTGGAGGGCACCAACGAAATCATGCGTGTGGTGATCGGCCGCTCTGAAGCCACCCGCGTACGCGCCCGAAACTGATCAAAGGAGACCCATGACGTCGATCGCGTTCCTCGGGTTGGGAAACATGGGCACGCCGATGGCCGGCAACCTGGTCAACGCCGGCTACACCGTCCGCGGGTTCGACCCGGTCCCGGCGGCCCGTGAGGCCGCGGCCGACAAGGGTGTCGACGTCGGCGGCACCGGCGCGGAGGCGGTAGCGGACGCCGATGTGGTGATCACCATGCTGCCCAACGGAACACTGGTCAAGGAGTGCTACGGCGAGGTCATGGCGACCGCAAGGAAGGGGACGCTGTTCATCGACAGCTCGACCATTGCCGTCGACGATGCCCGCGCCGTGCATGCCTACGCCACCGACCGCGGCTTCGCTCAACTCGACGCCCCCGTCTCCGGCGGTGTGAAGGGCGCGGTCGCCGGGACGCTGGCGTTCATGGTCGGCGGCGAGGCCGAGGCTCTCGACACCGCCCGCCCGGTGCTGGAAGCCATGGCGGGCAAGATCATTCACTGCGGCGCCTCAGGCGCAGGCCAGGCCGCCAAGCTCTGTAACAACATGCTGCTGGCCGTGCAGCAGATCGCCGTCGGCGAGGCGTTCGTGCTGGCCGAGAAGCTGGGCCTGTCCGCACAGTCGTTGTTCGACGTGATCACCGGGGCAACCGGTAACTGCTGGGCGGTGCACACGAACTGCCCCGTGCCCGGTCCTGTTCCCACGTCACCGGCCAACAACGAGTTCAAGCCCGGGTTCGCCACCGCATTGATGAACAAGGACCTGGGCCTAGCCATGAATGCGGTGGCGGCAACCGGAGCAGCAGCACCACTGGGCAGTCATGCCGCACAGATCTACGCCCGGTTCGCTGAGCAGCACGCCGAACTCGACTTCAGTGCGGTGATCGAGACGCTGCGCTGAGCCGGCGGCTCACACCGTGAGGATCCGCGGGCCCTCGTCGGTGGCCGCCACCGTGTGCTCCCAGTGCGCGGCGCGGGAACCGTCAGTGGTGACGACGGTCCACTCGTCGTCGAGGATCCGGGTCAGGGTGGTACCCAGCGTCAGCATCGGCTCGATCGCCAGCACCGATCCGGCGACGAGTAGCGGGCCCCTGCCGGGCTCGCCCTCGTTGGGCAGGAACGGATCCATGTGCATCTGCCGCCCGATCCCATGCCCGCCGTAGCCCTCGACGATTCCGTACCGCCGGTCGTGGGCCAACTCGGCGGCCCGG
>Ga0194055_10004703_pt1 | contig 10146 bp, 8 predicted proteins | sample SepL449m_MetaG_FD_155482 | JGI IMG/M metagenome (GOLD analysis project Ga0194055, IMG submission 155482) | Anoxic zone freshwater microbial communities from boreal shield lake in IISD Experimental Lakes Area, Ontario, Canada - Sep2016-L442-9m | ecosystem: Environmental > Aquatic > Freshwater >... | reverse complement strand
ACGTCATCGGCGTCGACCCGTCCGCGCACGGCGAGGGGCTGGGTCGGGCGCTCGTCCTCGCCGGTCTGGCCCACCTCCACCGCCACGGGATCGGGGTCGGGATGCTCTTCGTCGACGCGGCCAACGCACCAGCCGTGTCCCTCTACCGGTCGCTCGGCTTCGTCACCAGTCGGATCGACCGCGCTTACGGAACCACTTGGGAGTCCCGTTGACCATCGCCCGTTACGCCGCCACCCGCGACGACCTCGAAGAGCTCCTCGCCGGGTGGGACGAGCCCCGCTACCGCGCCACCCAGGCCTGGGAAGGTCTCATCGACCGTCGCCTCCGCCTCGACGACGTCACCGCGCTCCCCCGCGCGCTGCGGGACCGGCTCGCCGAGGCGTTGCCGCTCTCGTTGGAGGCCGAGGTCGAGGCGACCAGCGCCGACGGTCTCACCACCAAGTGGCTCTGGCAGACCGCGGGCGACGGGGTCCAGATCGAGACGGTCCTGATGCGCCACCCCTCGCGAGCGACGGTGTGCGTGTCGTCGCAAGCCGGCTGCGCAATGGGGTGCACCTTCTGCGCCACGGGCCAAGCCGGGCTCGACCGCCACCTCGACGTCGGCGAGATCGTCGAGCAGGTGGCCCGGGCCCAGCACGGCTCACCCCAGCGCGTCTCCAACGTGGTCTTCATGGGGATGGGCGAGCCACTCGCGAACTACGACCCGGTGTGGGAGGCGGTGGAGCGACTGCACGGCGACTTCGGCCTCTCGGCGCGCCATCTCACGATCAGCACGGTCGGCGTGGTCCCGGGCATGCGTCGCCTCGCCCGCGAGTCGCTCCCCGTGACGCTCGCCGTGTCGCTGCACGCCCCCGACGACGAACTGCGCACCACGCTCGTGCCCCTCGACCGGCGTTACCCGATCGCCGAGGTGCTCGACGCCGCGGCCGAGGTGGCGGGCGCGCACGGACGACGGGTGACGTTCGAGTACGCCTTGATCAAAGGCGTCAACGACTTCCTCGACCAGGCCCATGCGCTGGGGCGGCTCTTGAAGTCGTGGCCCGGGTACGGCGGGGCCCACGTCAACGTCATTCCCCTCAACCCCACGACCGGGTTCTCCGGACGCGCGCCGGACGGCCAGCGGGTGCGCACCTTCGCCGATGCCGTGGCCGACCACGGTGTGAGCACGACGGTCCGCCGCAACCGCGGGGTCGACATCGACGCCGCGTGCGGTCAACTGCGGGCCCGCGCCTCGAGTGGTCCGACGGAGATCGCCGCGCCGACCAGAATGACGCCGTGAACGACCGCCGCTTCGTCAACCAATACCAGCCCCAGACCCTCGTGGTCGCCACCATGCTCCTCTACATCGAGGCCGTGTTCGACCTCATCACGTTGTCGCCGCTCCTCATCGCCGCGGCCGTCCTCATGGCGGCGGGCGGGTACGGGATCGCCAACGAGAAGCGCTGGGGTTACTCCCTGGCGATCGCCGTGGCGATCATCCGGGTCGTCCTGCTGTTCGCGATCTTCGGCACCGACGCCCTCGGCTTCCCGGTCATCCTCACCCTGATCTTCGACGGCGCCCTCGTCGCCCTGTTGGTCCACCCCATGAGCCGCGAGTACCAACGCATCTGGTTCAAGTAGGGCCCGCTCACGCTCCGACGGCCCGATCGGGCATCTGGGCGTGACCCCAGGCACACCCGAGGAACAACACGGCACCAGCACCACCCGGCTCGCCGTCACCCGGCCTACGCTGCGACCCCATGACCTCGATGCAGCCCGATTCCGGCCCGTCTCTGCACGCCCACCGCCGGAAGCGGCGTCTCCAAGCCTGGCTGGGAGTCGCGGCACTGCTGGTCGTGGCGCTCGTCGTGGTCGGCATCGTGACCCTGACCGAGAATCAGGCGACCACCGCTGAAGACGGCTGCATCGGCGTCACCTGCCAGATCCCGAAGGTGACGGCCCCGACCCTCGTGCCGACCACCGCGGCCACCACGACCACCACGACTCTGCCCGACCAGAACGTCTTTGGCTGCATGATCGTCGCGAACCCGACCGAGACACACCACACCATCTGCAACACCCACGTGGACCTGACCGGCCTGAGCCTGCGCGGGGTCGACCTGTCCTACGCCGACCTGTCCCTCGCCCTCCTGGGCCAGATGGACCTGCGCGGCGGTGTCTCGCTGAGGCACGCCGTCCTGTCCGGAGCCACCCTGGGTAACTCCGATCTCACCGGTGCCGACCTGTCGTACGCCGATCTGACCAACGTCGACCTGAACGGCACCAACTTGACCAACACGACCTGGTTGGCCACGATCTGCCCGAGCGGAGAGCTCTCCAACTCCAATTGCACCACGAATCCGGCCATCCACCAGGGCTCCACCGACCCTGGGCTCTTCTAGCCCGGCCCGTGGCTGGTCTGGCGCCCGAACCCGGACCGTCCGCACAACACCACCGCCGGTGACGACAGTGCTGAGCCCGGTCGACCCTCGCGGTCGTGATCGGCACTGCGGCGGGGAGGGTCGCCTGCCCCCCAGCGCAGCCGAAGTAGCCTGGACCTCGGTGGGGCATCAGGGCGTGATCTCGGGCACCTCCCTCCATCGCGCCGACCCGGTCGGTCTCGGGAGACGTCCAGTGGAGTCCCGGAGTCGGCCGCCGTCAGGTAGCCGCCTGCAGAACGTCGCGCGGAAGGTGGCGCTCGCGACCGCAGCACTGATCCTCGTGGCCTCCGGTGTCGGCGTCGGGCCGGCGGGGGCGGTGGCGCCTCAGAACCCGGGCCCGTCGCCCCAGTCCTACACGCTGACGATGACCTGGGACGCGACCACCCACCGGCTCTCCGGCACCGAATCGGTGACCTTCACGAACAACCGCTCGGCTGCGATCTCGACGGCCAACTTCCGCTTGTGGCCCAACTCGGCCGAGTACGGCGCGTCGTGCGCCCGGCCCCTCATCACCGTGTCCGGCGTCACGGGCGGCACGGCCGGTCCGCTCGACGCGACGTGCACCGTGCTGCCGGTCACGCTTCCGGCGCCCCTCGCCGCCGGCAAGTCGGCCACGATCGGACTCACCTTCGTCGATGCGGTCCCCAGCAACAACCAGCGCTTCGGTTACAAGGGCAGCTACGTCAACCTGGCGACGGCCTTCCCGATCCTCGCCGTGACCGACGATCGGGGAACGCACCTCGAGCAGCCGCCGCTCCTGGGCGAGGGCCAGTACTCGCTGCCAGCCTCGTTCGCCGTGACGCTCACGATCCCCGCCGGCACGGACGCCGCGACGACGGGGACCGTCACGAGCACCGCCGCACTGCTGGACGGACGCAAGCAGCTGACGATCACGGCGCCGCGATCCAGGGACTTCGCGATGGCGATCGGGCCCTACACCGTCTCGCAGACCACGGTGAACGGCGTCCGGCTGCGCTACTTCGAGCAACGCGGGGCGGCGGTGCCCGCGGCCACGGTGCTCGGCTGGGCCGCGGCCGCGTTCGCCTCGTACTCGTCGCACTACGGCGCCTGGTACGGCACGGAACTCGACCTCGCCGGCGAGCCGAACACGTTCTCCGACGAGGGAATGGAGTATCCGGAGATGATCATGACCCAGCTGGTGCAGTCCACCGTGACCCACGAGGTGGCCCACATGTGGTTCTACGCAATGGTCGTCAACAGCCAGTACACCGAGCCGTGGCTCGACGAGTCGCTCACCGAGTTCGCCAGTGAGCGCCTGCTCGGAACGAACGCTTCCTGCAACGTCACCAACCCGTTCGGCAGCGTGAAGACCGCGCTCGACGCCTCCATGGCCGTCCTCGACCGGCTGGGCAACACCTACTTCACGATCGCCTACACCAACGGCCCGTGCGCGATCGAACGGCTCCGGCGCGACTGGGGCGACTCCCGGTTCGACCAGATGCTCACCGACTACGCCGCGACGTACCGGCTGAAGGTCGCCACGACGGCCGATTGGAAGGCGAAGGTCCGCCAGTTCGCCCCCGTCGGCTACGACGTGGACGCCTACTTCAGGCTCGCCCACCTGACCACTTGGCCCGGGTGACCCGGGGCTCCGGCCTACATTGAACCGGTGACCGGCGACTGGACCCGCTACGACGACGTCGCCGAGGAGTACGCCGGGGTCGCCGCCCGCTTCCACGGCCAGCTCGCCCGCGACCTCGTCGACGCGGTCGCGCCGCCGTTCGGGTCGCGCGTCCTCGACCTCGGTGCCGGGAGTGGGGTCGCCGCCGCCGCGGCCGCCGAGGCGACCGGCACCGACGGCCGGGTCGTCGCCCTCGACCCGTCGCTCCCCCTGCTCCGCCACGCCCGGAGCCCCGAGGTCGCCGCAGTGGCCGGAGCCGCACCCGACCTGCCCTTCGGCCCGCACACCTTCGACGTCGCGGTCGCCAGCCTGGTCCTCGGCCACCTCGCCGACCCCGATGCCGCCCTGGCCGACCTGGTTCGGGTCCTGCGGCCGGGCGGTCGTCTCGGCCTCACCACCTGGGGTCGCCCCGACGACACCGACGACGATCTCGACGACGCCGACGAGCGGGCGGCCTACGCGGTGTGGGCGGAGGTGGTCGGTCGGGAGGTCGACCTGGCTGCGATCGACGAGGCCGTGGCGGCCGCACTCCCTGGCGAGGAGCGGTTCACCGAACCCGCCCATCTGAGGTCGGCCCTCGCCGGAGCCGACCTCCGGGTCGTCGACTGCTTCGGGCGCGTCTACCGCGCTTCGTGCTCCCACGCCGAGTGGCTGCACCGGGTCGACACGGGTGCCCGCACCCGGGCCGTGCGCGCCGGGGTCGGCCCAGAGCGCCACCGCGAACTCCGCGCGGCCGTGGCGGCCGCGCTGGTCGCGGGTGGTGTCCCCGATCCGTTCCTCGTCCACGACGAGGTCCTCCTGACCGTGGCGATGACGCGCCCCGGCCGAGGCGGAGCCCCGTGAACGCTCGAACCACCGATCGGGCCGCCGCCGCGGCGTTGATCGACGGGCTCACCGGTCGCCTCGCTCCCCTCGAACGCGACCTCGCCGAGGCATGGTGGGAGTCGAACACCCACGCCTCCAGCGCCGCCGACGAGCGGCGCGGCGTCATCGACCGCGCCCGCCGCAGCCTTCTGGCCGACCCCGACGCCCACGTCGAGGTGACGCGGCTGCGCGCCGTGCTGCGTTCCGACCCGGGCGCCGACCCGCTGGTCGTGCGCTGCCTCGACGTTGCGCACCAGACGATGACCCCGCACCAGGTCCCGTCGGCCCTGCGCGACGAACTCGTCGCCTTGGAGACCAGCGTCGAAGCCCGCTACACGTCGTTCCGGGCCGACCTGGCCGGTACTCCCGTCGACGAGAACACGCTGCTGTCGATCCTGCGGTCCAGTTCGGCCTCGGAAGAGCGTCGGGCGGCGTGGGAGGCGGGCAAGCAGATCGGGGCGGAGGTCGCACCCGATGTGCGCGCGCTCGCCCGCCTCCGCAACGAGGCGGCCCGGGCGCTCGGATTCCGCGACCACTTCGCCCTGGCCCTCGCCGTGACGGACCTCGACGAGGACCGCCTCCTCGCCACGCTCGACGAGGTGGACCGGCTCACCGCCCGCCCCTTCGCCACCTGGAAGCACACCCTCGACGCGCACCTCGCCGATCGTTTCGGCCTCTCCGTCTCCGAGTTGGCGCCGTGGCACCTCGACGACCCGTTCTTCCAGGACCCTCCGATCGCCGGAGCGGTGGACCTCGACCCACTGTTCGCCGGGGCGGACCTCGTTGCATGCACCCGAACGACCTTCGCCGCCCTGGGCCTCGACGTGGACCCGGTCGTCGACGCCAGCGACCTCTTCGCCCGACCGGGCAAGAGCCAACACGCGTTCTGCATCAATGTCGACCGGGGATCCGACGTCCGGGTCCTCGCCAACGTCGAGGCCAACGAGCGCTGGGCCGACACCATGCTCCACGAGTTCGGGCACGCCGTCTACGACCGCGCGCTCGACCCCGACCTGCCCTGGCTCCTGCGCGAGCCCGCCCACGCCTGCACGACCGAAGGCGTCGCGATGCTCTTCGGGCGGCTCGCGCGCGATCCCGAGTGGCTGCGACACGTCGTCGGCGTCCCTGCATCCGAGCTCGCCACGCTCGCCCCCAGCCTCGACCGCGCGCGCCGCGCCGGGCTCCTCGTGTTCGCGCGATGGGTCCTGGTGGTGACCCACTTCGAACGGCGGCTCTACTCCGACCCCGACGCCGATCTCGACCGCCTCTGGTGGGACCTGGTCGAGCGCTTCCAACTCGTCCGCCGGCCCCCGGACCGCCACGCCCCGGACTGGGCCGCCAAGATCCACCTGGCCGTGGTGCCCGTCTACTACCAGAACTACCTCTACGGCGAGATGTTCGCGTCGCAGGTCGGTGCCCTCCTCCGCGACGCGGTCGGCGGAATCGTCGGACGGTCCACCGCCGGCGACCGGCTCCGAGATAGCGTCTTCACGCCCGCAGCGAGCCTCCGGTGGGACGGGCTGGTGCGCAGCGCCACGGGAGCCCCGCTGGGGGCAGGTGCCTTCGCCGCCGACCTGATACCCACCGGGGAGACCGAGTGAACCGGCTCGCAGGAGCGACCAGCCCCTACCTGAGACAGCACGCCGACAACCCGGTCGATTGGTACCCGTGGGGCGAGGAGGCGTTCGCCGCCGCCCGGGCCAGCGACCGGCCGATCCTCCTGTCGGTGGGCTACTCCTCGTGCCACTGGTGCCACGTGATGGCCCACGAGTCGTTCGAGGACCCGGTCGTGGCGGCCCTGATGAACCGTGGGTTCGTCAACGTCAAAGTCGACCGGGAGGAGCGGCCCGACGTCGACGCGATCTACATGACCGCCGTCCAGACCCTGACCGGGCGTGGCGGCTGGCCCATGACGGTGTTCCTCGACCACGACGGTCGCCCGTTCTACGCCGGCACCTACTTCCCCCCCGACGACCGTCACGGCATGCCCGGCTTCCCGCGCGTGCTCGAGACCTTGTCGAAGTTCTGGCGCGACGACCGCAAGACCGTGCGTGACCAGGCAACGGCCTTGCTCTCGGCGGTCGAGCAGGTCGCCCGGGCCGGCGTCGGCGACGGGAACGGTCAACTCTCACCATCCACACTCGAGCAGGCCGCGGTGCGAGCCGTCGGCCAGTACGACCACCACTTCGGCGGCTTCGGCGCCGCCCCGAAGTTCCCCCAGGCGATGACCATCGACTTCCTCCTGCGGGCCTACGTGCGCCGCCCCGAGCCCGCGGTGCTCGAGGCCATCACCGGATCGCTCGACGGCATGGCGGCCGGAGGGCTCCACGACCAGGTCGGGGGTGGCTTCCACCGGTACTCCGTCGACGCCCACTGGCTGGTGCCCCACTTCGAGAAGATGCTCTACGACCAGGCGTTGCTGGGTGGTGCGTACCTGCGGGCCTGGATGGTCACCGATGACGATCGCTACCGCGCCGTGGTGGAAGGAGTGGTCGACTACGTCTTGCGCGACCTGCGTCAGCCCGACGGCGGGTTCTACTCCGCCGAGGACGCCGACTCCGAAGGCATCGAGGGGAAGTTCTACCTCTGGGCGCTCGCCGAACTCCGCGCGCTCCTCGGCGACGACGCCGAGGAGACCATCCGGTACTTCGGCGTCACCGAAGCGGGGAACTTCGTCGATCCGCACACGAACTATCGCGGCAACATCCTGCACGCCGTCGACCGCACCGAGCCCCGACCTGCCGCCGTGCAGCGGGCGATCCCCGTCCTGCTCGCGTACCGGGCGCGCCGGGTCCGACCCGGCCTCGACGACAAGGTCCTCTGCGCGTGGAACGCCTTGTTCCTGCGCACGCTGGTCGAGGCGGCCGTGGCGTTCGAGCGCGACGACTGGCTCGAGGCCGCCCGCGCCAACGCACAGTTCCTCCGCACCCGGATGCGGGGTCCCGACGGACGGTGGCTGCGCTCCTGGCAGGGCGGTCGGGCCGCCATCCCCGCCTTCGCCGAGGACCTCGGCGCGCTGCTCGAGGCGTTCTGCACGATCGCCGAGTTGGTCGACGTCACGTGGCTCGACCGCGCCCGACGCGTGGCCGACCAACTGATCGAGCACTTCGCCGATCCCGCCGGCGGGGTCTTCACCACCGCCGACGACGCCGAGCGGTTGATCGTGCGCCCCAAGGACGTCCAGGACAACGCAACCCCGGCCGAGAACTCGTTGGCCGCGAACGGCCTGCTCCGGCTCGCCGCGCTCACGGGTGAGCGCCGCTACGCCGAGTTCGCCGAGCGATGGCTCCGGGCGGTGGCACCGCTCCTGGGCGAGCACCCGACGTCGTTCGCACACCTCCTCGGCGCGCTCGACCGCGCGGTCCATCCACCCCTCGAGGTGGCGGTTGTCGGCCATCCCCGCGATCCGCGCACCCTGGCCCTGCGCCGGGTCGTCACCCGCCAGTTGTGGCCGGGGCTGGTCTCGTGCTGCGCGCCACCGGGCGTCGGCATCGGCACCACTCCGCTGCTGTCGGGTCGGTCACCGCGCGACGACCAGCCCACGGCCTACCTGTGCCGGGGATACACCTGCGACCGTCCGACCACCGAGGAGTCCGAACTCCGGGCCCAGGTACGCGGGGCGTACTGGCTCCCCGAAGAAGGCTGACCCAATGCCCCGACCGGGTGCGACCTGGTGCAGCCGGGCGCCGACCGAAGTGCGGCGTCAGCGACCGAAACCGGCGGCGAGGGTCTCGGCCATCACCCAGCCGTAGGCGATGAGCGCCTCGCCCTGGGCTGGCTCGATCGTCCCCACGATGTCGACGGCGGCCTTGCCGCCGAGCTTCACGTGCCGGGTGTCGAAGACCGGCTCCGGGGCGCCGTGAGCAGACACCCGGAAGGTGCGGTCGTCGTAGCGGGCGTCGCAGCCGAACCGGCGGGCGAGGCGCCGGCCCCAGGCCCGCTCCTCACCGGTTGGCGAGTACTTCGGACGGGGGCAGACGTCGTCGAGACCACCAAGCAATGAGTACGCGGCAGGCTGGGCCATCCGCCCCGCGACCAGCACGTCTTCGTCGGGGAAGGAAATCGCCGCCCGACGGTAGAGCTCACCCACGAGCCCCTCGAGGGCCGGGCGGGCACTCTTGCCCTTCCGCACCGCGCCGAGTCCCCAGAGGATGCACGGCGTTCCACCAATGCGCTCGAGGGACCCGAAGAGGAAACCGCTCGTCGCGTCGTCGTGGCTCGTGAGCACGACCAGCGGGAACGTCTCGACGTGTCGGTCGAGCTGCTCATCGGCGACGGGCAACCCCACCGTGTGGACGAGCTGCCCGAGTTCGTCGAGCTCAGCGGGCTTGAGGGAGACGGAGTCACGGGATTCGACGGCCATGGTCGACCATTCTCCCCGATCCGGGCCCGATTCCACCACTCGCCCACCCGACAAGGGATTCCGGGCCCGGCCCCCGGCCGGGCGGGCCGGCGCCCGAGCGGATCAGGCCCGCAGGGTCGCGACCAGGCCGCAGTGGTCGGACGGCCACACTCCCGCCACGGGCCCGTCGCCGAACCGCGCGACCTCGAGGACCTGCCCCACCCCGCTGGCACCGGGGAGCCCCACCAGGACGTAGTCGATGCGCCGGTCGGGCTCGTATTCGGCGGCGGCGAAGGGATTCCGGTTGTCCCAGGTGATCCCGGGGCCGGCGCCGCGGGCACGCCACGCGTCGACGAAGACCTGACCGCGCACCGGCACCGCGGCGAGTCCGGTCAGCATGCGGATCTCGTCGGAATCGGGATCGGCGTTGAAGTCGCCGCACACGATCGGCGGGTGGGGATCACCAGCCGACCGCTCCCGACCCTCGGCCACGAACCGGGCCAGTCCCCGCACCTGGTCCTGGCGCACGTCGCTCTGGTCGAGCAGCCAGTTGAGGTGGGTCGAGTAGACGGTCCGGGGTCCGAACGGGGTCTCGAGGTCGGCCCGCAGGACGCAGCGCAACTCGTCGAGGCCATCGGGCGCGGGGAGGTCGCGGACCTCCGACCCGACGACGGGCCACCGCGAGAGCACGGCGTTGCCGATCGCCTCGGGGAACACCGAGAGGTCGAATCGGGAGCCGTGGGCCACGTGGTAGCCACCGAGGCCCTCCGCCAGCTCGGCGGCCTGGTCGTCGCCCGCCGCCGACCGGAAGACCTCCTGGAGGCACCAGACGTCGGCGTCGACCCGCCGCATCGTCTCGAGGATCGCGGCTTGGCGTT
>Ga0194055_10004700_pt1 | contig 10147 bp, 9 predicted proteins | sample SepL449m_MetaG_FD_155482 | JGI IMG/M metagenome (GOLD analysis project Ga0194055, IMG submission 155482) | Anoxic zone freshwater microbial communities from boreal shield lake in IISD Experimental Lakes Area, Ontario, Canada - Sep2016-L442-9m | ecosystem: Environmental > Aquatic > Freshwater >... | reverse complement strand
ATCCGCAAGGTCGATGTATTTGCCCACCAGGGCAATTCGCACCGTCTCCTCCGGGGAGTGCACCCGGTGCAGCAGGTCGTCCCAGGTGGTCCAGTCGACGTCGCGGAACGGCAGGTTCAGCCGGCGCACGACGTAGGCGTCGAGTTCCTCGCGGTGGAGCACCTTGGGGATGTCGTAGATCGACGGTGCATCCGGAGTCGAGATGACGCCGTCGATGTCGACGTCGCACATCAGCGCGATCTTCTCCTTCAGCGGCTCCGGAACAGCGCGGTCGCAGCGCAGGATGAGCGCGTCCGGGGTGATGCCGATGCTGCGCAGGGCGGCCACCGAGTGCTGGGTGGGTTTGGTCTTCAGCTCTCCCGACGGCGCCAGGTACGGGACCAGCGACACGTGCAGGAAAAAGCAGTTCTCCCGGCCCACTTCGTGCCGAACCTGACGGGCGGCCTCCAGGAACGGCTGCGACTCGATGTCGCCGACCGTGCCGCCGATCTCGGTGATGACGACATCGGGACGCTTGCCGCCGGCGTCCGGTTCGGCCATGGTCAGGATGCGCCGTTTGATCTCGTCGGTGATATGCGGGATCACCTGGACGGTGTCACCCAGGTATTCGCCGCGGCGCTCCTTGGCGATCACGGTCGAATACACCTGCCCCGTGGTCACATTCGCCGACCCGGACAGATCGCGGTCCAGGAACCGTTCGTAGTGACCGACATCGAGGTCGGTCTCGGCGCCGTCCTCGGTGACGAACACCTCGCCGTGCTGGAACGGGTTCATCGTTCCCGGGTCGACGTTGAGGTAAGGGTCCAGTTTCTGCATCGTCACCGACAGGCCCCGGGAGATCAACAGCTGACCGAGACTGCTGGCGGTCAGCCCCTTGCCCAGCGAGGAGACGACGCCGCCGGTGACGAAGAGATGTTTGGTCGCGGCTTGGGGGTGCTTGCGCAATGGGGGCAACGCACAACCTCCGTGACGACGAAGCAGGGCTTTGTTTGCCCAGGCCAACAACATTGTCGACCCGGTTGGGGCCTGCCGACCCACGGAAACTCACCCTAACACCGCCACCCGGCTGGCGCGGCTGACACACCGCTACTGCCCGGCGGGCATCGCTACTGCCCGGCGGGCGCGGGGCCGCCGATCATGGTCTGCAGCGTGAGCACCGTGGAGATCCGGTTGGACTCCCGGCCGATGTCGTCGACCGTCGTCACCGCGTTGGCCAGCGCGGCGTCGCCGCGGGCCACCGCGACCGCCGACACTCCGGTCGCCGAGCCATCCCGCCCGGCCAGCACGATGCCGGATCCGTGCGGGGCCAGCGCTGCGGCGAACCGGGCCACCGTCAGGCCCTGATTGCCGGCGTCCTCGGGCAGCGACCCGCCGGTGACGACGACGGCGGTGTCGGCCGCTCGCGACCGGTCGCCGTAGGTGAGGAATCCGGTGTCGCGCAGTGCCGCCAACACGGTGTCGCGGGCTGCGTCGTCGACCGGCGCGATCTTGGAATCGCGGTTGATCAGCAGAGCGATGCCGAGCAGGTCGCCGGCCTGGGCGCTGGGGTCGGTCAGCGTGGTGTTGAGCTTGGCTCCCGCCGGCACGATCGGCGAGTTGACCACCGACTGCAATTTCTCAGAAGCGTTGCCGTGCAGGAAATCATCGGTCAGCCCGACGGAGGCTGCCACCGTCCCGCCGGCCTGTCCGATCAGCCGGGACATCGCCTCGATGTCGGCGTCCTCGGCGTCGGGGGTGCGAAACAGCACCACCGACTTGCCGGCGAGTGCGTCGCGCACGATTCGACCGGCCATCTCGGTATCGAATTTATCTGCGGCGGCGAGCTTTTCACCCAGCGCGCGGTTCTGCTCACCGAGTGAGGTGACCTGCTGCTGCAGACTGCCCTTGTCGCCGCGCAGACCGGAAACCAACGGCCCGGACAGGGCCAGTGAACCGAGGATGACACCGGTGGCCAGGGCGACGACGACCGCCGCCAGCCAGAGGATGCGGTGGCGACCCGACCTCACGTTAGGTCACCCAGTTCTGCACCCACAGCGTCAGCCGGTGCCAGTAGTTCGTCAGCCAGTCGATCACCACGGCATCGGAGCGCGAAACCCACAGCGCCGCAATGATTGCCAGCAACACCGCCATCACGAGCAGCGCTACCGCGCCGCCGGAGATGTGGCTGCGGTAGAGCGTCGCGACAGCTTTGGCGTCGACGAGTTTCTCGCTCACCTTCAGACGCGTCAGGAAGGTCGACGGGTTGCTCTGTGCCCGGGACCGGTCAAAGAACTCCTCCAGCCGGGCCGCCTGGCCGGCGGTCACGATCAGCGACGCGCCGTGATGATCGATCAGCAGCAGCGCCAGGTCAGTGGGCGATCCGGCGGCCGGGAAGGTCATCGCGCCGATGCCGAGATCCTGGATGCGTTCCAGGCCGGCGGCGTGGCCGTCGGGATCGGCGGGCAGCACGACCTGGGCGCCACACTTGAGCACGTCGGCGCTCATCGTCTCGGGATTGCCGACGATCAGCGCCGGGCGGTAGCCGTCGTTGCGCAGAATGTCAGCACCGGCACCGACGCCGACCAGCACCGGCTGGTACTCCTTGATGAACGGCTTGAGGGCCTTGAGATCGTCGGCCGCATCGGGTCCGTCGGAGACCACGACGACATGGCGGCGGTACACGTCGACATCGATATCGGGGATGCCGATGCCGTCGATGAGCAGCGGGCTCTCGCTGCGGATGAACTCGATGGAGTTGCCGGCGAAGGCTTCCAGATGGGCCACCAGGCCGGTCTTCGCATCGTGCATGAGATCGGCGATCTCCTCATCGGTGCGCTCGACACCGTGCACCAGGCGGCGGTCGCCGGTGTAGACGCCACCGTCGTGCAGCCGGACCTTGGCGCCGTCCTTGATCTTCTTGAAGATCTCCGGTCCGGCGTTGTCGATGAGCACGATGTTGTTGGCGACCAGCACCTCGGGTCCGAGGTTCGGGTAGCGCCCGGAGATCGACGGTGCGGAATTGACCACTCCGACCACTCCGGCGTCGACGAGCGCATCGGCAGTCGCGCGGTCCAGGTCGAGAATGTCGAGCACCGCGATGTCGCCGGGCCCGACCCGCCGCAGCAGACGGTCGGTGTCGCGGTCAACGCGAGCGTTCCCCGTGACGCCCGGTCGCGCATTGGCATTACGTGTGAGAAGCGCTGACATCTTCATGGACAGCGATTCTGTCGGCGCAGGCGGGGATGCCGGGTTAGGCGCGCCGTAACATCAGTCCCAGAAGTTACATTTCGTCACACTGGTAACAGGCCCGAGCGGCCATGGCGTCAGGGCGCAGCGCGGTCGCTCTGAGCCGATTCCAGCAGTTCACGAGCGTGCGCCCGACCGGTGTCGGACTCGCCGAGGCCGGCCAGCATGCGGGCCAGTTCGGCGACCCGCTCGTCGGTGTCGAGGCGGCGCACCTCGCTGGCGGCGCCGCTGCTGAGCACCACCAGGTGGGTATCGGCGTACGCGGCCACCTGAGGCAGGTGCGTGACGACGATCACCTGGTGGCTGCGGGCCAGCCGCGCCAGCCGCCGGCCGATCTGCACGGCTGCCCGCCCGCCGACCCCGGCGTCGACCTCGTCGAACACCATCGTGGTGCCCTCGGCGGAGGCGGCCAGCACGACTTCCAGCGCCAGCATCACCCGGGACAACTCGCCGCCGGAGGCGCTCTTGTTCAGCGGAAGGACATCGGTGCCAGGTTGGCCGGGCTCGCCACGATCAGGCCCTCGGTGTGCGGTGAATCCGAACTCGACGAGGTCGACTCCGTCGGAGCCGGCGTGAACGGTCTGCCCGGACGGCAGCCGCAGCCCGGCGGTGTCGTCGTCACGGGCCGCCACGGTGGACACGGCGACGGTGAAGTCGGCGTCGGCCATGGCCAGCCCGGCCAATTCGGTGGTGACGGCGTCGGCCAACCCGCCGGCTGCCTCGGCGCGCAGGGTGGACAACTCCGTCGCGGCGGCACCGACCTGGCCGGCGAGGTCGTCGACGCGGCGCGACAGGCCGGCCAGCGCCTCCTCGGAGACGTCCAGGTGCGCCAACCGTTGCCGGGCCTCGGCGGCCCAGGACATGACGCCGTCGACGTCGGCGGCGTACTTGCGGGTGAGGCTGCGCAGTTCGGCCTGCCGCGCCAGCTTGACCTCCAGCGTGCTGGCGTCGGCGGGCAGGTCGGCGAGGAACTGGCCGAGTTCGGTGTTGACGTCGCCGATCACCGTCAAAACGTCGCTGAGCTGACGGGCCAGTCCGGTGAGCACGGTGTCGTCGGTGGCCGCCAGCATGGTCACGGCCCGACTGAGTTGATTTGTGGCGCAACCGTTGTCGGAGTCGGGGACGTCGGCGTCATCACCGGACAGGGCTGCCCGGGCACCGGCTGCGGCTTCGCGGACCGCGTCGAGTTCGGACAGCCGGCGGATGTCGGCGACAAGTGCCTCGTCCTCACCCGGCACGGGGTCCGCGCGGTCGATCTCGGCGAGAGCGAATTTGAGCCGGTCGGCTTCCTGCGCCATCTCCCGGGCGCTGTTGATCCGGTCGACAAGGTCGCGGCTGGCCACCAGCCACTCGTCACGCAGTTTCCGGTAACGCTCCAACGCCACTGCGGCGCCGGCGAATCGGTCCAGCGCGCCACGCTGTTCGTCGGGCCGCATCAGCCGCAGCTGGTCGTTCTGGCCGTGCAGTGTCAGCAGCCCGGTGGTGAACGACGTCAGCGTTTTGGCCGGCACGCTGCGGCCGCCCAGGTAGGCCCGGGAGGGGCCGTCGCGATTGACCGTGCGAAGGGCGATCACGCTGCCGTCGTCGTCACGGTCGGCACCCGAGGACTCCAGGATCTGATCGATCTGGACGGCGGTGGGCGGGTCGAGTTCGGCGGTGCTGAACCGGCCCTCGACGACGGCACGCCCGGCACCGGAGCGCACCCTGCTGGCTTCGGCCCGGGCCCCGCCGAGCAGGTGCAGGCCGGTGACCACCATGGTCTTGCCGGCCCCGGTCTCCCCGGTGAGTACGGTCAGACCGCGATCGAATTCGGCCACGGCCGAACTGATCGCGCCCAGTGACTCGATTCGGATCTCGGCCAGCATCTACTGCTCGCGCCAACTGGTCACGGGCAGACGAAACTTTCGCACCAAGCGGTCGGTGAACGGCGCGCTGTCCAGGCGAACCCACTTCAGCGGCGTCTGGCATTTCGTCACCTGAATGCGCGCTCCGGCCGGGACGGCGGCTTCGCGCCGGCCGTCGCAGAGCACCACCGCGTCGGCGTTGTCCCGCCCGACGTCGACGGTGATCACCGCGTTGGGATTGGTGACCATGGGCCGGGCGAACAGCGCGTGCGCGTTGTTCGGCACCACGATGATGGCCTCCAGATCCGGCCACACCACCGGTCCGCCCGCCGAGAAGGCGTAGGCCGTCGACCCGGTCGGGCTGGACACCAGGACTCCATCGCAGCCGAACGCCGACACCGGCCGGCCGTCGATGGAGACGACGACGCCGAGCACCCCCTGATGGGTGCCCTTCTCCAGGCTCGCCTCGTTGAGCGCCCAACCGCGGTAGAGCACATCCTCGCCGGCGGTGACCAGGACATCGAGCGTCATCCGGGTCTCGATGCGGTAGTCGCGGGCGATGACGTGCTCAAGGATGGCGTCGATGGCCTCGGCCTCGGCCTCGGCGAGGAATCCGATGCGGCCGAGATTGACTCCGAGAACCGGGATGTCGGCGTTGCGGGCCAATTCAGCAGCACGCAGGAATGTGCCGTCGCCGCCGAGGACCAGGACGAGTTCGCAGCCTTCGGCGGACTGTCGCTCATCGTCGACGACTTCGCGGGACAGCACACGCAGCTGAATTCCGTTGCGCTCCAGTACTTTTGCTAAGCTCTGCGCGGTCGCGTCAGCTTCTTCGCGGCCGGGGTGCACGACCAGCAGGATGGTCCTCACCGCGGGCCCTCCGCGACGGCCCGCGTCACCGCGGCCTCCAGGTCGGTGCCACGCAGGCCGCCATCGGCGCCGGCGCGCAGCCACAGGAAGTATTCGACGTTGCCGGACGGTCCGGGCAGCGGGCTTGCCACTGCGCCGACGGTGTGCCAGCCGAGGCCGGCCGCCCTGCGGGCGACCCCGAGAACTGCGGCCGATCGCAGCGCAGTGTCGGTGACGACGCCTCCGGTACCGACCTGGCTCCTGCCGACCTCGAATTGCGGTTTCACCATCGGAACGATATCGGCGTGCGGTCCCGCGCAGTCGGTCAGTGCCGGCAGCACTGTGGACAACGAGATGAAGGACAGGTCCGCGACGACGATATCGACCGGTCCGCCGATCGCGTCGACGCTCATATCGCGCACATTGGTGCGTTCGATCACCCGCACTCGCGGGTCCGAGCGCAACGACCACGCGAGCTGCCCGTACCCGACGTCCACGGCGACCACCTCGGCCACACCGCGGTCGAGAAGCACCTCGGTGAACCCTCCGGTGGAAGCACCGGCGTCCAGTGCGCGCCGGCCGTGTACGTCGATCCCGAAGGCATCGAGTGCGCCGATGAGTTTGTGGGCGCCGCGGGAAACCCAGGTCTTCTCGCCGCAGTCCTGGACGGCGATAGCCGCCGTGATCGCTACGGCGGTCGCCGGTTTGACCGCGGGCATACCGTCGATGGTGACCCGACCGGCATCGATGAGCTCGGCCGCCTGCTGGCGCGAGCGGGCCAATCCCCGGCGAACCAGCTCGGCGTCAACCCGGGCGCGGCGCGTCATGCGCGGCTCAGCCTTTCTCGACCGATTCCAACGCGTCGACCAGCATCTGGTGTGCCTCCTCCAGTCGCCGCCCGACCGCGTCGATGTCGGCGGTGTCGGCGTCGTCGAATGCGTCCGGGCCGACCCGCGGAGGGCCTGCCAGGACGGCGTCCACCTGCACTCGAATCTGCTGCGGATCGGTGTTCATATCGCCGTTCACGCTAGCGGAAGGGCATCGCCCAGCAGCGACCAGCGCTGCAGTTCGGCGCGTGCAGTATCGTCGCCGGCCACGATAGTCGCGGGCGCGTCCGGGGCGTCCCAGACCGCACGGGCTACGGCGCGGACGACGGATAGGCCGTCGGCCCCGGTATCCTGCCCCGACGCGTTGACGGTCACCGCACCAGCGCCGACTTCGATCTGCCACGCCGGGTGCGCCGCCACCGCAACGGCCGAGGCGTCACAGAGCAAGGAACGAAGATCGGCTCCGATGTAGGTGGGACGTTCCTGGCGGATGGCGAACACTGCGTCGCGTGCGCTGTTCACACCGGTCAGCACCATCAGGCTCGGCAGCTCGGCGGCGTTGGCGCCGGCGATGTCGGTATCGAGGCGGTCGCCCACCACCAGGGGTGTGCTGAAGTCGCCGCGGGCCAGGGCGTCGAACATCAAGACGGGTGCGGGCTTTCCGGCCACCAACGGGTCCGACCCCGTCGCCGCTTGAAGCGCCGCCACCAGCGAACCGTTCCCGGGAAGCAGTCCGCGCTCGGTCGGCAGTGTCTTGTCGAGGTTCGTCGCAACCCACAGGGCTCCGGCGCGGATGGACAGCGCAGCCTCGGCCAAATCGGGCCAGCCGATCGTTTGAGACAGTCCCTGGATGACGGCCACCGGCTTCTCGGCGAAGCTGCGAACCGGGCTCAGCCCGACGGCGCTGACTTCGCCCGCGAGGGCGTCGGTGCCGACCACGAGTACCCGCGCCCCGGCAGGAATCCGCTGACTGAGCATCCGGGCGGCGCTCTGGGCGCTGGTCACCACGTCGCCGGGCACGGCCGAGAAGCCGAGCTCATTAAGGTGGCCGGCAACCTCGTCGGCCGACCGGGTGGCGTTGTTGGTGACGAACAACGACCGGCACTCGACGCCGGCGAGCGTCTCGACGGCCCCCTCGGTGGGGGCGTGGCCGCGGAAAACCGTGCCGTCGAGGTCGAGAAGCAGGCAATCGTACTGGTGCGCAAGGGAAGTCATGTCAGGCCAGCTCACTGATCCGGTCCTCGGCGTCGGTAACGCCCTCGTCGTCGGCGGCCGCGGAACGCACAAACCACTGCAGCGCCTCGTCTGGGCGGTCCAGAGCCAGCAGGATCTCGGCGTAGGCGTAGCACAGCCGTGCCGCCGTAGAGCCGGTGCGGGACGGATCAGGCGGCGGTGCCGACAGGACGGCCAGCGCCTGATCGAAATGGCCTAGGTCGGCGCGCGCCCCGGCCGCGACGATGCGCATTTCGTCCACGTCGTCACCGCGCAGCTCGGCCGCCTCGGCGCTGCGAGCGAGTTCGATCGCCCGCTCGGGCCGGCCCACACCACGTTCGCAATCTGCGATGAGCGGAAGCAACTGGGATTTGGAACCCATCCGCCGAGCCGCCCGGAACTCGGCCAACGCCTGGGCCCAGTCGCCGCAGTGGTAGGCGGCGACGCCGACAGCCTCCCGGATCGCGGCGATCCGTCCAGACCGCTGACGAGCCGCCTGCGCGTGCGCCAATGCGGCTTCGGGATCCTCGTCCAGGAGCTCACCGGCCGCGACAAGGTGGCGCGCGACGGTGTCGGCGGTGGATTTGTCCAGCGTAAGCAGTTCAGCGCGGACGTCGGGTGCGAGCTGCTTGGCCTCGATCGTCGAGGGGATGGGCGGCCCGCTCGGTTGCCGCGAAGCATCCGACTCGGCCAGGTGCTGGGGCTGTTCGCGCCGAGCGCGCCCCGGAAAGCGCCGCGGGGCGGACGTGCCGCGGCGGTTCGGTTGGCCGGATTGCCTTATCGGCCGGCCGTCAGCAGTGCTATCCGTATCGTCAGCCATCGGACTAGAGGATACGTCCTGGTTGGTGCCTAATCCGGCGAAGCACTATTTGCCCTAGCATCCGGTGAATGGGTCTGCGGCATCGGCGGGAGGGAGAACGCTCTGTGCTGCACCCGCTGCTGCACAAAGTCTCGCACCGCGTGATGCCGTCGTCAGTTGACGAGCACCGTCAACTGCGCCACGCACAGGCTCCTTTCCGGGAAGCCGGCCTCGTGTTCATCCACATACCGAGGACAGCCGGCGTGAGCATTACCCAGGCGGTCTACGGCCGTACTGTGTGGTGCCATTTCACCCTTCCGCAGTTGCTCAAGAGCGCCGACGACGACGTGCTACGACTTCCGCGATTCACGATCATCCGCAACACGTGGGACCGGGCGCTCTCGGCGTACCACTTCGCCAAATCCGGCGGCGTTCTCGGTGGTGCCCAGATACGGCGGGCGGACAATTACCGCGGCCGGGATTTCGAGACGTTCGACAGCTTTGTCCGGGGGTACCTCGCCGTGCACGACGTCTGGAAACTCGACGGTGTATTTCGGCCCCAGACCTATTACCTGGGACCGCCTGGCCGGGACAAGCTGGGTTACATCGGAGATTTCGACTACATGCCAGAAACAGAGCAGTGGCTCACCACAACATTGGGCCGGCTAGTGCGCCTCGCGCATTCCAATGCCAGCGAACACGCGGATTACCGCACCTATTACACGAAAGAGACTCGCAATATCGTCGCCGAAATCTATCGCGACGACATCGATCGTTTCGGATTCCAATTCTGATGGCATAACATCTGATGCCTTGAAATGGGGAACGCCCCCCGATTTCTCGGGGGGCGTTCCTAATTTGTGTTCGGCGGTGTCCTACTTTTCCACCCTTTTGGGTAGTATCATTGGCGCTGGTAGGCTTAGCTTCCGGGTTCGGGATGGGTCCGGGCGTTTCCCTGCCGCTATGGCCGCCGTAACTTTATGTAAATTTTTGTGTGCCCCGTGTTTTTGGTGGTGGGGTGGGTGTTTGTGTTGTTTGTGGTGTGGTTGCGAGTTTTGTGGTTTTTTGTAAGTTTTCGGCCGGTTAGTGCCAGTTCCCTGCACACATTGCTGTGCTTTCAGGTCTGGTCTATCGATCCCGTGGTCTGCGGGGGGCCTTATCCCACTTGATGGGTGAGAAGCCTGGTCTTGGAGAAGGTTTCCCGCTTAGATGCTTTCAGCGGTTATCCTGTCCGAACGTGGCTATCCAGCGGTGCCCCTGGTGGGACAACTGGTGGACCAGAGGTTCGTCCGTCCCGGTCCTCTCGTACTAGGGACAGCTTTCCTCAAGCTTCTGACGCGCGCGGCGGATAGAGACCGAACTGTCTCACGACGTTCTAAACCCAGCTCGCG
>Ga0194055_10004699_pt1 | contig 10147 bp, 10 predicted proteins | sample SepL449m_MetaG_FD_155482 | JGI IMG/M metagenome (GOLD analysis project Ga0194055, IMG submission 155482) | Anoxic zone freshwater microbial communities from boreal shield lake in IISD Experimental Lakes Area, Ontario, Canada - Sep2016-L442-9m | ecosystem: Environmental > Aquatic > Freshwater >... | reverse complement strand
AACTACGACACCGGATCGGACGCGCGGGCCTACCAGATCCCGGCGGCGACGCCGGTGACCGTGAGCAATCCCGGCCCGGCCCGCTGGATGGCCCCGGCGGCTCTAGTGCTCTCGCTGCTGGCGGCCGGCGCGGCGGGTTGGTCGCTGTTCAAACCGGCGCCGGCGCCCAAGGAACCGGCCGCGGCGATCTTCAGCGGCCCCAAAGCAGACAATCCGAAGGATGCCGCCTGCAAGGCGGCGGATCTCGTCGCCGGCGGTGTGATGCGCCAGTCCCAGGTGAACCTAGGGCCCGAACCGGCTGCACTGGAAACCGTGGCAGCCAACACCCGGCTGGCCATGACCGGCGGGGCGGTCTACTTGCGCGACACGGTTCCGGTGAACACCCCGCCCGAATTGGCCGAGCCGATCGCCGCACTCTCCCAGCAGCTGCAGGATGCCGCTCAGCACTTCTTCGTCGGCCAGACCAGCAGCGACCCGCAGCAGAACGCCCGGCTGACGGCGGCCGCCGAGTCGACGAAGAAGATCGCCGAAATCTGCAAGTGAGCAGCAGTCGAGCGGGGTAGTTCACCAACCGTTCGCCTAGTGTTGCCCTCGGCTGCGGCATGGAAATGGACAAGTACAAGCTCAACGGCGGCCTGACCGGAATTCTGGGTAACACCAACTTCGGCGGGGCCGGCGTGATCCTGCCCCCGTCGGTCTCACTTCAGGCACAGGGGCAGTTCGAGGTCGAGCCCCGCCCGGGCACCATCACCAATGTGACGGTGGACAAGAAGGACTTCAAGGGCACCTCGGCGCGCGTCACGGTCCGCGACATCCACATCAAGGTCGACAACTGCATCGGGGCCTCGTCCCTTCGTTCCTACGCTATCCTCACCAGTTCGGCCACCGACGACGATGACGTCGTCGTCTACTACGGCACGACGAAGGTCTTCTGATGCGACGGGTCACCGCTACCTTTACCGCGACCTGGCTGGGCGTCTCGGTATGGACATGCGGCCTGGGGACGGCTTCGGCAGACCCGGTCGACCCCCTTATTCCGGTGCCGGCGCCGGCCGATCCCGCTGCCCTGCCGACGGACCCCGCGGCCGTGCCGGGGCCTGCGGAAGCTCAGCCGACCCTGCTCGGTCAGTTCGCCCAAGCGGCGCAGTTGAATCCGTTCGCCACAATGCAACAGATGCTCGAAAGCTCGCCGCAGCAGGCGATGTTCGGTGCGCCGCCCGCGCCCGGTACCAATCCCGGCCCCGACCCGATCTCGATGGCGCTGACCATGAACCCGCGGAACTTCCGGATGCCCACCGCCGACCAGGATTCGCCCTACGCGTTGGCACCCAACGACAATCCCAGTCTCTTCGACCGCGTCAACGCCTTCAAAGGTGTGCATGCTCTGACGCACAGCAACCTGGGCCGTATGCCGGGCGATCAGTTGGGCCAGGCCGCTGCCCGGGACTGCCCCTGCGCCGGGAAGCAACATCCCGGCCGGGCTGGAGCAGTACTACGTGCCCCCGGAGGCACCCGCGCCTGCGCCGGGAGCTGCGCCCGCCCCGTCCGCGCCGGGAGTTCCGCCCGCCGCGCCGGTCGACCCGCTGCTCCTGATGCCGCCGGTCCCGCCGCCGCCGGCCGGCTGATTCGCCGCGCGAACTCGGCCCGTGGACAAAGCCAGTACGGTAGGGCGAGCACAACACGGACCAGGAGCGCACTCGATGCCAGGTTTGCCGATCGCGATGACCCTCATCGTGACAGCACTGCTTGCCGCCGCACCGGCGTTGGCCGATCCTGCTCCCCCGCCACCCGACCCCGTCCCGGCACCGGCTCCCCCGGGCGCGGCCGATTTCGTTCCGCAGCAGACCGGTATCGGAAACCCGTTGGCGCAGAGCGGAAGTCAACCTGCCGGCTTGTTCGGCATGCCTGACCTCTCGGGCCTCGGGGCCAACCTGCTGCTCGGCCAGAACGCCGCCCCGGCGGCACCGGGTGACCCGGCCGCCGCCCCCGTCGTCCCGACCCTCAACACACTCAACCCCGAATACCTGCTGGCCCAGAACATGGATCCCGCCGTGCCCGGCGGGGGCACGCCGGCTCCCGGACTGGCGCCGAATGAGGACATCCCGGGCACTGGGCGCATCTCTTTCCTGCACCGGATTTACGAGATGTATCAGGGCGGCGGGTTGAAGGGGTCGCTGCTGGGGCAGCAGTCGCCCGAGGAATTTGATCAAAGCGCCGCCGAGCAAGCGGCTGAGAAGGCCCTGGAGAAGGCCCCGGCGCAGCCGCCAGCGCCGGCCACCACGACGGCGCTCCCGCCGCCGCCGGGCTGAGCAGCAAAAACTTGTTAACATCGACGCACCCATGACCGCCATCCCGCCCCAGCTGATTGTCGAGCCGGACGACGGCTTGGAGCCGGTTCACGCGTTCATCTCCAGCGCCCAGCGCAGCCTGCTCATCAAGCAGTTCACCTTCACCGAACCGAGCCTGATCGCGGCGACCATCGCCCGCCGGAAGGCCGGCGTCGACGTCCGGGTGATGCTCAACGCCCAACGCTCAGGTGGCGATCGCGCCAACGACGACACCTACCAGGACCTCAAGCACGCCGGAGTGGACGTTCAATGGTCCAGCCCGCACTTCTATGTGACGCATGAGAAGTCGATCGTCGTCGACGAGAAGGCCGCCATGGTGGCCACCTACAACCTGATGATCAAATACTTCACCCTGACCCGGGACTACGGGATCATCACCCATGACCCGGTGCACGTGCAGCAGATCATCGACGTGTTCAACGCCGATTGGGGGCACCGCGAATTCACCCCCGCCGAGGACGGCGGACTGCTGTGGAGCAATTCCAACTCCCGCCACCAGATGGCCCGGTTCATCGACAAGGCCGGCGAGACGCTGCACATCCAGCACCCGAAGTTCGTCGACGCGGTGATCCTCGACCGCCTGGCGGCCGCGGCGGACCGCGGGGTCCATGTGAAAGTGCTCTGCGGCGGCAAGCACGGCATCAGCGAATGGGACATCCTCGACACCTTCTCGTCGCTGCGGACGCTGAGCCGCTTCGGATGCAAGGTGCACAAGCAGAAGAATCTGCGGGTCCACGCCAAACTGATCATCGTCGACAAGCGCGAGGCGCTGGTCGGCTCGATGAACATCGACCGCAGCGCGTTCGATCTGCGCCGGGAACTCGGGCTGACGACGAGCGAACCTGCCGTCGTCACCCGGCTCCTGGACGTCTTTCACGACGACTGGGAATCGTCGCACCACTACGACCCGCCGGACCCCCTCGACGCGGCCGGCCACCACGAGGACGACTTCCCGCACGATCACGACCTGGTTCATGAGTGAAGCGGCACCAGCGGCGGTGCCTGCATCCCAGCCGCCACGGGTGTCGCTTACCGAGGTCGCCTACACCTTCAACCACATCGCTTTGGCGTCCTTCGGCGGCGGCCTGGGCGCATGGTCACGCGAGATCGTCGTCGTCCGCAAGCAATGGATGGGTGAGGAACAGTTCCTCTCGGCGATGACGATGTGCCGGATCATGCCCGGCGCCAACCAGGTCAACCTGGCCGTCTTCGTCGGCAGTCATCTGCGCGGTGGCCGCGGAGCGATCGCGGCCGTCATCGGGCTGTGTCTGGTGCCGGTCGCGCTGATGCTCGCCCTGGGCTGGGTCTACTTCACCTTCAAAGAGCTACCGGCCGTCAAGGGAGCGCTGCACGGCGCGTCGGCGGCCGCCGTCGCGCTGACCCTGACGATGGTGATCAAAACCGGACAGAAGTGCCTGAAAGGCCCGGTGCCGATCGCGTTGTTCCTCGCCGCGTTCGTCCTTAACGGGCTGCTGCGCTGGCCGCTGCTGACCAGCCTGGCGATCCTGGCCCCGCTCAGCCTGATCTGGGCCTGGCCCCGTGACCGCGAGCCCGCGGCATGACGACGGTCCGATGAAGACTTATCTCTCCCTGATCAGCCTGTTCGGCACGCTGTCCGTGCTCTCGATCGGCGGCGGCAACACCGTTCTGCCGGAAATGCACCTGCGCGCGGTGACCGGCTACCACTGGCTCACCAATAGCCAGTTCGCCGACGTCTTCTCGATCTCGCAGGCCGCGCCGGGACCGAGCATCCTGATCGTGTCGCTGGTGGGTTACGCCGCCGGGCTGAAGGTGGCCGGCGTGGCCGGCGGGCTGCTGGGCGGGGTGATCGCCACCGTCGCGATGATCCTGCCGGCGGCGCTGCTCATGTACGCGGTGACCCTGTCGTGGAAACGCGCGCAGAAGTCCAAGTGGCGGCTGGCGGTGGAGAAGGGTTTCGCCCCGCTGACCGTGGGCCTGGTGCTGGCCACCTCGCTGGTGATGAGCCGGGCGGCCGACCACGACTGGCGGGCGTACGTGATCACGGCGGTCGCGACGGTGATCTTCATCCGCACCGACACCAACCCGCTGATCGTGGTGGCCGCCGCCGCGCTGTTGGGTTACGTCGGCTTCGTCTGACGATTCGATAGGTTCAAGACGTGTCTGTTGAGGATGCGGCCGACGTACGCGTGAGCCCACCGGCTCCCCGCGCGGCCGCACGCACGCAGATCCGGCGGGTCGACGGCCGGGAAGTCACCATCACCGGCAACCTCCTGCAACCACTGACCCGCCGCACCACCGACATCGTGCGACTTGCGCTGGCGACGCTGTTCCTCGCCATCGTCGTCTTCAGCTCGCTCATCACCCGCAGCGACTGGGTCGGCCTGGAGAAGTCGATCTCCCGCATCGTCGGCGTGCTCACCCCGGCGCAGTCCAACATCGTCTACATCGTTTACGGCGTGCTGATCGTCGCTCTTCCGTTCGTCATCCTCGTCGGGTTGATCGCCGGCCGGCAGTGGAAGCTACTGGGCGCCTACGCCGCAGCGGGGTTCATCGCGGTGCTGTCGCTGTCGATCACCGGGCAGGGCATCACCGCGCCGAGCTGGCACTTCGACCTCAACGACCGGCTCTCGACCACCCTGTCGCAGTTCCTTGACGACCCCCGCTGGATCGCCCTGCTGGCCGCCGTGCTGACGGTGTCCGGGCCGTGGCTGCCGGCGCGCTGGCGGCGCTGGTGGTGGGGTCTGCTGCTGGCCTTCGTCCCCATCCACCTGGTGGTCAGCGCCGTCGTCCCGGCGCGGTCGCTGCTGGGGCTTTCGGTGGGTTTCTTCGTCGGGGCACTGGTGGTGCTGGTCGTCGGCACTCCGGCGCTGGAGGTTCCCCTCGACGGCGCCGTGCAGGCGCTGGCCCGGCGCGGTTTCGTCACCGACGCGCTGACGGTGGTGCGCCCCGGCGGACGCGGGCCCCTGGAGCTCTCCGCCACCGATTCCTCGGGCCGGGACGCCGTCGTCGAACTGTACGGACCCAACCAGCGCAGCGGCGGTGCGCTGCGGCAGTTCTGGCGCTGGCTCGTCCTGCGCGACAGCGAAACCGCCCCGCTGCAGATGTCCCTGCACCGAGCGGTCGAGCATCGCGCCCTGATGACCATCGCCGTCGGGGACCTCGACCTGGCCAACAGCAGCACCCTGAGTCTCGCCGGCCTGGAACGCGGATGGACGATGTTCGCTCACAGCCCGCCGCGCGGCACCGCGCTGGCCGAACTCTCCGACGAGGAATCGGCTACCGCGGTGTGGCAGTCACTCGGCGTGCTGCACCGCCAGCAGATCGCGCACGGGGACCTGCGCAGCAGCGAGATCACCGTCGACGGCGACACCGCCTTGTTCGGCGGTTTCGGCAATTCCGAATACGGCGCCCCCGACGAGCAGTTGCAGGCCGACGTCGCCCAATTGCTGGTCACGACGACCGACCGGTTCGGAGCCAAGCCGGCGGTCGCGGCGGCGATCGGCGCGCTGGGCACCGACACCGTGCTGTCGGCGTCGCGGCGCCTGACCCGCTCGGCGATGCCGGCCAGGATCCTGCACGGCATTTCCGATCCGAAGGCCGTGCTGGCCGCCGCCCGCGACGAGGTCAAACTGCAGACCGGTGCCGCGAATATCCAGACCGAGACGATCACCCGGTTCACCCGCAAGCAGATCGTCCAGCTGGTGCTGCTGGTGTCGCTGGTCTATGTCGCCTATCCGTTCATCAGCACCGTCCCGACCTTCCTCTCCGAGCTGCGCAGCGCGAACTGGTGGTGGGCGCTGCTCGGCCTGGCCGTGTCGGCGTCGACATATGTCGGTGCGGCAGCGGGACTTTGGGCCTGCGCCGGGGAGGTGGTGTCCTTCCGGCATCTGCTGATCATGCAGTTCGCCAACACCTTCGCCGCGACCACCACCCCGGCCGGGGTCGGTGGGCTCGCCTTGAGCACGCGGTTCCTGCAGAAGGCGGGGCTGGGCACCGTCCGGGCCACCGCCGCCGTCGCGGTGCAGCAAGCCGTGCAGGTGATCACCCACATCTCCCTGCTGATCTTCTTCACCGTCGCTGCCGGGGCGTCGGCCGACCTGTCGCACTTCGTCCCGAAAGTGACGCTGCTCTACCTGATCGGCGGGGTGGCCCTGGGCGCGGTCGGCGCGTTCCTGTTCGTTCCGAAGCTGCGGCACTGGCTGGAGACGGCGATCCGGCCGAAGATCAACGAGGTCGGCGGCGACCTCGTTGAGCTGGTCCGCGAACCCAAGCGCTTCGCGATCATCGTATTGGGTTGTGCGGTAACGACTCTCGGTATGGCGTTCACGCTGTGGTGCAGTATCGAGGCGTTCGGCGGCGGCACGACGTTCGTGACGGTGACGGTGGTGACGATGGTCGGCGGCACCCTGGCCTCGGCCGCGCCCACCCCCGGTGGCGTCGGCGCCGTCGAGGCAGCCCTGATCGGCGGCCTGGCCGCCTTCGGCGTGCCTACCGGCGTGGCCGTCCCCTCGGTGCTGCTCTATCGGGTGCTGACCGTCTGGCTGCCGGTGTTCGCGGGCTGGCCGATCATGCGCTGGCTGACTGACAAAGACATGATCTGAGAGGTAGATTCGATGGCTGCGACAACTGGGGCATGGCACGACCTGACCGGGCACGTCGCCCTGGTGACCGGCGGCAACAGCGGCATCGGAAAAGGCATCGCCCGGGGATTGCACAATGCCGGTGCGGCCGTGGCGATCTGGGGCACCAACACCGCCCGCAACTCCGAGACGGTCGCCGAACTCGGATCGGACCGGGTCGCGGCGTTCGCCGTCGACGTAACCGACGAAGACGCGGTGGCCCGCGGGGTTGCTGAGACCCTGGACCGGTTCGGCCAGATCGACTCCTGCTTCGCCAACGCCGGAGTCGCCGGCCGGCCCACCCCGATCGACGCCATGACCACCGAGGAGTGGCGACGGGTGATGTCGGTCAACCTCGACGGGCAGTTCTTCACTGTCCGGGCAGTCGCCGGCCACATGAAGGCCCGCCGCACCGGATCGATCATCTTCACCAGCAGCGTGTCGATGACCGACGGCCTGCCGTTCGCCATCCATTACGCCGCCGCCAAGGCCGGCGTCGCGGCCATGGCGCGGGGCCTGGCGGTCGAACTGGCCCGCGACGGCATCCGCGCCAACGCGATCGTGCCCGGCTGGACCCAGGCCGCCATGACCGAGGACATGCTCGCCTCGCCGGGATTCCAGACCAAGGTGCTTCCCCGGGTCCCCCTGCGCCGCTGGGGAACTCCGGAGGACTTCGAAGGCCTGGCGGTCTGGCTGGCCGGGCCGGGCTCGGCCTATGTCACCGGGCAGACCATCGTTCTCGACGGCGGCTACTCGGTGTTCTGAGCCGGGTTGATTTGTGCGGGCGGAGGGACTCGAACCCACACGCTCTCTCGAGCACCGGCACCTAAAGCCGGCGTGTCTGCCATTTCACCACGCCCGCAAGCCCGTCGATGGTAACGCGGCGGCACGACGGTACCGTCATGGTGTGTCACTTCCACGTCGCCTCGCCCTGATCCTCGGGGTGATCGTCGCCGCGTCGGGGTGCCTGGCTCTGGGCTGGTGGCAATGGACCAGGTTCGAATCCAACTCCGGCAGCTTCCAAAATCTGGGCTACGCCGTGCAGTGGCCGATGTTCGCGGGGTTCTGCGTGTACGCCTACCGCAAGTTCATCCGCCTGGAGCAATCGCCACCCGAGGCCGCCCGCGACATGGGTGACGTCACCGAGATCCCGGCGGGCCTGCTGCCCGAACGGCCGACAGCGCCCCGTCAACATCAGGACGCCACCTTGCGTGAATACAATGCCTACCTTGCCGAACTGGCCGAGCAGGACCGCGCCGAGCAGAACAGGACCACTGCATGAACCCCGACGCCCAGCCGATCGCCACCATCGACAGGATCCGCACGGCGCTGCGCAACTATCGCGTCATGGCCTGGTTAACCGGCATCTGGCTGATCGCCCTGTGCTACGAGATCATCCTCAAGTACGTGGTGAAGGTGGACAACCCGCCGAGCTGGATCGGCGTCGTGCACGGCTGGGTGTACTTCGTGTATCTGCTGTGCACAGCCAACCTCGCGGTCAAGGTCCGCTGGCCCATCGCCAAGACGATCGGGGTGCTGCTGGCCGGGACCATCCCGCTGCTGGGCATCATCGTCGAGCAGGTTCAGACCCGCGAGATCAAAGAGCGATTCAACCTCTAAAGCTCCACAGAGTTTTCGGCAGGCTTCTGCGGCGCCACCAACGCCTTCCGGGAAGTGCTACCGCGGGCGCTAGCGCACCGACCCTGATATCGCCGGCGGTATCGGCTTCTGGACGACGTATATCCCCCGAAGAGGCGGTTTACCCGAGGGCGAGTTTCCTCAGCGCCGGCACCAGCAGCCCCAGCGCGCGCCCGCGATGCGACACCGCATCCTTCTCGGCCGGGCTCAACTGCGCCGCGCTGCGGGTCTCCCCCTCCGGGATGAACACCGGGTCATAGCCGAAACCACCGTCCCCCAACGGTTCCCGTGCGATCACTCCGGGCCACTCCCCCCGCACCACGACCAGTTCCTCAGCACCCGGACCGGTCACCAGCGCGCACACCGACACGAACGCCGCACCGCGACGGTCGTCGGGAACATCGCCCAACTGCGCGAGCAGCAGCCGATAGTTCCCCTGATCGTCACCGTGCCCGCCGGCCCATCGTGCCGACAGCACCCCGGGCATCCCGTTCAGCGCCGACACCGAAATCCCTGAGTCGTCGGCCAGCGACGGAATACCCGTCGCGGCGAACGCATCCCACGCTTTAGCGACGGCGTTCTCCTCGAAGGTCGCGCCGGTCTCCGGCGCCTCGTCGAACGCCGCTACATCGTCCAGGGTCAGCAGGTCCAGCCCCGAGATCCCCGCCGCATCGAGCACCCGGTGCAGTTCGGTCAGCTTCTTACGGTTGCGGCTGGCCACCAGCAGTTGCGCCACTGCGCCACTACGACCCGAAAGTCTTCTTCGGCGGCGGCCCCTCCGGCAACTCACCGGGATAGGGCAGCGCCAGCGCCTCGCGTTGCGCCGCGAACAACTCATCACAGGCGGCCAACGCCGCGTCGAGCATCTTGTCCAGGGTCTTGCGCGGGAAGGTGGCCCCTTCGCCGGTGCCCTGGATCTCCACCAGGGTGCCGGTGTCGGTGGCGACGACGTTCATGTCCACCTCGGCGCGGGAGTCCTCCTCGTACGGCAGGTCGACGCGCACCCGGCCGTCGACCACCCCGACGCTGATGGCCGCGATAGCACACGACAGCGGCTTCGGGTCGGTCAGCTTGCCGGCCGCGGCCAGGTAGGTCACGGCGTCGGCGAGCGCCACGTAGGCGCCGGTGATCGCCGCGGTGCGGGTGCCGCCGTCAGCCTGCAGAACGTCGCAGTCCACCGCAATGGTGTTCTCCCCCAATGCCGCCAGGTCGATACAGGCCCGCAGCGACCGGCCGACCAGACGGCTGATCTCATGGGTGCGCCCGCCTACCCGGCCCTTGACCGACTCGCGGTCCGAACGGGTGTGGGTGGCCGACGGCAGCATCGCGTACTCGGCCGTCAGCCAACCCAGCCCGGAGCCCTTGCGCCACCGGGGAACCCCCTCGGTGACGCTGGCCGTGCACATCACCCGGGTCTCGCCGAATTCGACGAGAACCGAACCGGCCGGATGGGAGGTGAAGCCTCGGGTGATCCGGACCGGCCGCAACTCGTCGTCGCGCCGGCCGTCCTGTCGTGGAGTCACGGAATGAAACCTTAGTGCGGCGGGTCGGTGGGCGTGA
>Ga0194055_10004698_pt1 | contig 10148 bp, 8 predicted proteins | sample SepL449m_MetaG_FD_155482 | JGI IMG/M metagenome (GOLD analysis project Ga0194055, IMG submission 155482) | Anoxic zone freshwater microbial communities from boreal shield lake in IISD Experimental Lakes Area, Ontario, Canada - Sep2016-L442-9m | ecosystem: Environmental > Aquatic > Freshwater >... | reverse complement strand
GGCCACCGTCTTGATGTTCAAGACGGCGAGGCGGGGGGAATAGAACGAATCGGACGGGGGCTGGAGGCAGACTGCGGAATTCGGCTCAGGACAGCCCTTGAGAAGACAACTCAAATGAAGGCCAAGATCAAGTCCGAAGCAGAAAACTCTCGACGGGTGGAAGACCCTTCCCATGTGGTAGTAAAATGGAAGGTAATTGGGGTCCTGGTACTGCCCGGTGAGACGGGAAGTCTCGTCCACGACGCTCATTCCCCCAAGAAGCGTCCTCGGCGAAACAAACTGGAGTTTGAGTCTTCTGGACAACTCTTCGAACTCCGCCCTATCAAGACCCTCTTGCGTCATGAAGTAGCTTAGTGCGAATTGGCAGGACAAAAACAACAATACTCATCGGAGTCTGGCGGTCGTCCTTCGACCCGAGCTGTAGCTTCTCCATATGTCCAGGTCGAACTCGGCGAGCGTCTTGCCGGATTTGTCCGCGAGTTCAAGGAACTTGGCCTCGAGCTCAAGATATTTCCTTCCAGAAGGCGTGGACTTGGGGACATCCAATCCCTGATCTCTCATGTACTTCAGGGCGTGGGTGTCAAGGCCGGCGTGCCTTACGCCCCTCCTGCTGTGCATGAGGAAACACCTGGCCGTCTTGGGACCTATGCCCGAGATCGACTCCAATTCGGCGACGCCGCAGGTCTTGAGTCCTATCCCGCTGGACGCCAGTTCCAGCATGCTCCTGCTCTTGTTGTTGTAGCACCCAATCCCGTGGAGCTTCATCTGGGCGGCAAGGTCGACTCCGAAGGCTCGTACTATTGCAAATGGGGATGCATGTCCGAAGCGACCACTCCCCAGCGTGAGCAACCCCGAAAGGTTCCTTGACGCGACGACGGCCTTCTTGCCGGCTGCGCATATCCAGAATAGCAGGAGGAGTTCCAGTTCGTCCTCCTGCATGTCGAACTTCGTGATGTTGTTCGGGTCCACAAGGTAGTTCATGCCGGCGGTCTCGCAAAAGTCTTCAGCAGTTCCATGCAAAATTCGACCCACTCCGAATGAGAGTCTATTTCCTTGAAATTGATTGAGTTCTTCATGTAGGAAGACCACAACAAATTAGGAGATGTCAGGAGGATGGAGTCTCTGTGTGCGAGACAGTGCTCGTCAAACTGTGGCACAAGCATAGCGGGGCCCGTGGCTTGAACGCCAAAAATAATGTGCCAAGATATTTCAAGCACAAGGGCGAGCACGTAGTGGTCTTTATTTTCCATGATGCCCTGTAGCATTCGTTCGTAGAAGCGACGCGGACGCGACTTTATTCGATCACGGGATACGATGCATTGGGTGCCACCCTGACAGACCAGCCTTTTCGGAGGAGCACAGACCTCCGACATCCCGAGAAAAGACCACATTTTGGAGAAGTCGCGCCCAAACCAAGGGTGCGGCAGTTCATCAAAAAAATAATGACAAGCGGAGAATCGCGGGCCGTTGAGACCATGGAAATCGGAGTCGCCAAACATCTCTATCGCATCTAAAATGGAGACGGATTGATGATAGGAAAACTCATGACCATGAATGAAAGACACTCTTTCGGGAATTGAATCCCAGTAATTGCATATGAACCAGAGGTAGGACCCGAACTCCATGCCTCTGTTCGGGATGCTGTGGCAGGCTAAAAAGGAAGGGTCGGAAAACCCTTGGTTTTTGGAGATCAGGACGACCGGAAAATCAGATTCTTTGAGCCAGTCGACATCCTCTTTGAACTGGGATGCGACGACCCAAATGTCTCTAGGCATCCCTTCTGCCCACTATGTCCTGAACCTTCTCGTCTCGGCCCCTGAACACTATGTCGGTGTTCAGCTTGTCCATCTCCTTGCGCACCATGTGACCGCGGCTCATCGCGTTCTCGTGGGCCTTGTCCCAGGCCTTGAGGTGTTGCTTGAGGAGTGTGACCTTGTGCTTCGCCCCGATGATTTCCTTCTTGGCTTCGCAGACATTGGCTTCCTTCTTCGCGCTGGCCTCCGCGAGCTTGTCGGTGCACCCGCCCTCCTTGCTCATCTCGTAGGCAGAAGAGAAAAGCACGTCGTATTCGTATTCCTTGTACGCAAGTATGGCCTCGGCCTCCGCCAGTTTCTGGCTGAAGTAGTCGTACCAGAGGGCGAGGTTCTCCATGAACGCGTTAAGGCTGATCTCGTTGAAGGCCAGCCTCGAGTTGTCAAGTACGATCTCCTGCCCTCCGATCTTTATCACCGTCTGGGCGTGGGGCGAAATGCGATCGATATCCGACTTCGGCACCAATTCAGAAACTTCCAATTTATTTTCCTTCTTCCAGAGGGGGTCTCTCGTCGGGCTGGTCTGGATCCTCGTACCCGGCATCGTTGGAAAAGCCCTTTATCTTGCCCTTGCTGATTATTTTGTTCACTTGGTTATCGGTGTCGGCAAGCCTCTCCGTCTTCTTGAAAGAGTATTCCCGCCAGATTTCATTGTACCTCACCTCGCTGATTTGTTTGATCTGCAGCGTTTTCTTGTCGAACTGGGCCCAGCAGGTGAATCTGCTCCTGCCGTGGCGGTGCTTGATGACGAACAACCGGGCTATGCCCGCCTCCTTCTCGGCGTGCATCTGATTGATGCTCCAACAGCCGTCAAGGGGTCTTATCTGGCCGTACGAGTCGGCGAGGTTGGTGTCGTCGATGACGCCGTCGCCGAGGGTGGAGTCCTTCTTCTGTGCCTCACGGGCCTCCTTGTTCGGCTGCATGGCGGTGAAGATGCAGATGTTCTCCTCCGTGGCCAGACCTCTGAGGTCGCGGACCATTCTGTACCGCGACTCGTAGGTCGGGACGCCGGGGTAGTCCTTCATCTCGCCGATGTAGTCGATGACAAGCAGGTCGGGAGTGAAGTCCAGCATCTTGAGTTGCTGCATGTACGCCCTCATGGAGGCCACGCTCATGGCACCAGCGGGGAACTGTTTTATGACGAGCATTCGCTTGTCTTCCTGATTCTTGTTGAACTCGTCGAAGGCCAACTTGATCTTGTCCCTAAGTTCCTGGAGCTGGTTTATGTCCACGTCGGCGAGTTGCGCATCAAACCTCTCGGCGATGGCGTCTTCGCCCATTTCAAGGGAAATGTAGAGAACCCTCTTCCCGAGCTGCTGGACGTTCTTGAGTGCGGCCCCGACGAGGGCTAGGCTCTTTCCGCTGCCGCTGAGGCCGATCCACGAGTATATCTCGCCCCTGTGACATCCGCCCCCTAGCAGGGCGTCGTCGATCAGTGCAAATCCGCTCGTGAATATCTCCCTCGCCTCCTCCTCCTTCGCCATCCGTGCGTACCGCTCCTCGAAGGTGGCGAAGTAGTTCAAGCCCTCCTCGAAATTGCGCTCGACGATCAGGGCCTTCTGCAACTCCTCCCTGATGCCCGTCCAAGTCTCCTCGCTTTCGGGGGCCCTCTTGACCATGGCGATCGATTTGTCGAACGCCAGCTTCAGGCTCATCAACTTCGCGAAGTTGACGATTTTGTCGAGAAGGGACTCCCTGGTCTCCAGACCCGGTACGAACTTCTTGTAGATTATCTCAGTCTCGGCCAAGTACTGCAGTTGCAGGCCTTCGTCTCTGTTGGAGGTCTTCTGCCTGACCTCCTGAACCACAAATATCTTCGGAGGCACGGACTTGTAGGCATCTACATAGTCGAAAAGAATTTTGCAGAGCGTCTGGTGGCGTTCGTCAGAGAAGTAGGAGGGGCTTATCAATTCCCTGCACTGGTTGACGAACCACCGGTCGTTGAGGAGGAGACCGAGTATCATCCTCTGGAAGTCCTCGTCCCACCGGTATCGCTCGTCCTTCCTTGCGTCCGGGTTCGTGAGGCCCTCGAGTTCGGAGGCCTCCACGGGTGCGGATACCTCGACCTCAATTTGTTCCGGCAATTCGCTTGTCATTGGTTTATAGGCAAAATCGTAGCCCAGCGGGCGGATTTAGTCAATGCCGGAACTAACATAACGCGTGCCTAGAAAGAAAAAACTGGTCAACAAGGCCATCAAGAAGAAGACGGACAAGAGGTGCAAGTTCTGCGGCGCCGACGACTACTGCACCCTTGATGTTCACCGCATAGTACCCGGCGAGAGGGGCGGCGAGTACACGCCCCTCAACACCGTCACCTGCTGTTCCAACTGCCACAGGAAGGCGCACGAGGGCAAAATAAGGATCGATCGGATGTACTTCTCGACGATGGGGTGGATCCTACACTACTTCGACGAGTCCGGCGAGGAACACTGGGACTGAACGGTTTCTGGCGCCGTGGGTTCCAGGCTGGGTGGGCGAGTTCGACTCTCGTATCCCGCCTTAGGCGTTGTAATCGGGCTTGGTTCCATCGGCATTTATTCCGCATGTGTATCGCAAGATGTTTATGTCAAAGAACGAATTTGGAACCTTGATGATTCGGTAGTTGTCCCCGGGCAGATCCATTCTGAACACTGCGGTCTTCTCTCCGTCAATAGACCCTCTGTATTCCAATGTGCATGGATGTATTTGAACTGCATCTATGGTGTGGCTAAAACTTCCATTTTCGGCCAGAATTGTGTAGGATCCCATGTAGCCGGAAGTCCCGGGGCAAAAAATGGAAGATCTTTGGGTGGCCGTGCCGTTTGCATAGTTTATTTCATAGACCACGCCACGAGCGTCATACCCGTTGAAGCTTTCATCGTCGTATATCGATATGACATCATTTCCCGCCGTCAATGGAGTTATGTCGACGTGCCAGCGCGCATCATGCTGGGCTGAGGTTCCATTGTAGGCGTGTGCTCCATGTTCGGGTTCGTTGTTTATGGTCAGCCACTTTGTGTTGTCGGTTTTTGGGGAGATGGCCTGAGCCCTCAAGGCTTCGGTCGGATCAATTGCCCACAAGACGTCTTTTGTGGAGTATTCTATGCACATGACTGCCGAAACACTCCTCATGCTAACGACGATGTTTCCGGTGACAGGATGGACGTCAAGCGAATTCACATGGTAAGTCTCTGGATCTTGGCTTGAAAAATATTCATTGCTGCTCCACTCCCAAACCAAATCATTCGAAACGGATTGTTCTTGTATGTAAATGCCGTTGAAATATGCTTGTCCAATGATGTTTTCCGCCCTGGAGGCCGGCAGTTTTATTTTTCGTGCCTCGTGGACTTCCCAAGATGGATCTCCGTATGTTGGCGAGTGCAACATGTTGAATGATTGTGCCTGAATGAATCCGCCGTTTTTTAGAACCAATGCGGTTCTGGGCCCGCCGAACGGATTTGTGATTACGCTATTGTTCTCTATGCCGGGATGAAGGCTTGCCACCTGGTAGCTGTTGGATTCTTTTGCAAACCACACCGGCACGCCATTTTGGTCATAAACAACATAATAAGGAGCTCCGGTGCCAAAGGTATTGGCGCTCAGATAATAGCCCGGGACATAACTTAAATCCAATTTTTCCGGTATGCCTAGCGCGAAATTACTCGGAAGAACACGAATGTAAAAGGACTTGCTTCCATCTGCAACTTTTATTGTTTTTCCTACACGGACAGAACCAGATATTGACTTGGAGTTGTAGGATAAAGTGTAGCCAACGTCTCCATCGTTGGATGGTGCGAGCACACAATAGTCTTCTATTTCCCTAGAGAAAGACGGATGCAACAACTGTCCGCCTATCGATATATCCATACTGGATACGGATTCATTCACCTCTACCAAACTTGTGTTCCATAGATTTGTTTGACATGTCCCAGTCGTATTGCAATTGACGGTTCCATTGACGGTTCCGTTGTTGTTTGAGTTGTCGTTGAAGGTGGCGTTGCCCTCCACGATCCCATCGTTCACTGAATCGTCATTGAAAATAGCATTTCCCTCTACTATCCCATATATTGGACCATTGTCGTAATTATATGAGTTGCCATTAAATATAGCATTTCCTGTTATGGTTCCAAAATTATTTGAGTCACCATAAAAAGTGGCATTTCCATTCACAACGGCGTCGGCCGCACTTATGGTGGCATAAGGTCCGCTGTCGGTGCCATAGAAAACACAATTGCCATTTATTTTTGCAATCGTGGCGAAACCATCGCCGGTCTGTATGTAGGTGGGTCCATAGAAGCTGGCTATTCCTGAAACATTTATTTCTATGCCAAACACAAATTCACCGCTACCTATCGTTGTCGATACAAACATATTCTGCACTGTGGGTATTGATCCGCCGCTGCTTCGAACCGCCGCAAATATCTTAACATTATCACTTGAATTTGGAAGTCTAGATGCTGGTGCTCCGCCAAATAAATTCCAATTATTGAGATTGTTCCAATAAACATCATCGTTTCCATTGAAATAATAATACCCCTTTAAGGCAACTTCCTCCGAACCGGTTAAAACTTTAAATCCTGTTGGTGGGTTGGATACCGAGTCATTGATGGATATTTGACCAAAAATACCATCGTAAGAGTATGGACAAGCACCCGGATAAGCATCCCCAGTGATATCCGATATGTCTATTCCGCCTGTTCCCGTCTCTGGGTTTTGTGTGTTATCACCATTCCAATCTCCGCCATCAACCCTGAACCAAATCAAATTATTCACTCTATCAACTGCAACATCCACAGTATTATCTTGTTTAAAAGATAAGTTTAAAGTGATGGGGGGTCCACCAAAATAAACCTTACCGTCATCCCAAAAACCGATGGAATCATTGCCTTCGCCAAGGTATTCTTCCACATCAGTTTGAAGACCTCCTATTCCCACGCCTGTGTAGCCGTCATAGCCGCCATAAGTTGTTACCATGCTAAACACTGCTTTTTCGCCGCTCTTTATTGCGTAGTTTGTTAAGACGGTTGTTTCGTTTACATCGCCATCGTCCGTGAATGAGGCTGTGCAATTGTTGTTGCTTAATTCTATGAACTCCCCAACATAATTTGGATCAAAAGCAAGGTTGACTCCGACTTCGAAGGTGCCGACGCCGTCGCTGTTCTGGAAGGTCGTGTCGTTGTAGGTGTCTCCGTCGTGGCCGGAGATCATCTTCCTGCACGCTTTTGGCGAGCACGCATTGTTGATCACCTCGTACATGTTGAAAGTGCGCTGGGTGCTTTTCCCGTTGACCACGGACGAGTCCAGGCCTCCCTCCGTGACGGGCGTTCTGAATTCGGGCGTTAGTTTGACCTGATAATTTGACATGCACTTATCTAGTCGTGCATCTTTTTTTTGTCACAACACGAATGTGTAATGTCCGGCGGGCTCCCCCGATGTTTTCAGCTCTTGCCACCGAGGTAGTCGTACTCGGACAGGGAGACCATGCCCGTTCTTATGCTCTTCTCCCGAGTTATCTTCTTGCCAAGCGACTTCTGGGCGTTCCAGGTTATGGCCTTGCAGTAGGTTATGAACTTGGTGTCCATCTTGAGGGGAGCCTTCTTGTTCGGCCTCTTCTTCGCGGGAAAGAGGCTCTTGACCAACTTCTCCAGCATCTTCTCCTGGTGCGGGCCGAACTTCTGCTTGTTGGCGCCGTGTCTCGTCTTGTTCTTCCAAAGACCGGCGAGTTGCTTGACGACAGACTTTACGACCTCGTCCTCGGCGGTCTTCTTGCACAGATCCAAGCACTCCTCGATGTAGCATTGCCGCTTGTAGTAGGAGGCGGCCCGGAGCAGGGCTATCCTCATGTCCTGCGCGATGTCCTCCTGGCTGTCCGTGTGGTTGTTGCGGGTGTTCTTCTTGATGAGCTGCCAAGCCTGGTACTCGCACAACTCCCCGAACTTGGTGTTCAACGCAAGGTACTCCTCCTCGGTCACGGGGAAGGAATCATGTATGTGTTTCATCTGGGTTTTCCTTTTTTGGCTGGGTTCATTTCACCGAGTGAGTTCCCGAAGCAGCACGCGGTCCTGAGCATGAGGCCCGGGAACATCTCGTCCTCCTCCTCGAGGACGCCAGTGCCAACTTCGCAAACCGAATCGACGTCGTTCTTGGCGCATACCACGTAGTATCCGTCGTGAACATGGAAGCACGGTCTCGCAAGGCCCGACAAGGACTCATGGAGGCGTACGAGCTTCCGAAGGCATATCATGCTGGCCGGGGACTGGACGCAGAAGTTGCGTATCTTGTAGAGCTCGCGCCCCTCAAAACGACGAATCCTGCCAAACCGGTCCACGGCCATGTTGTCGCCATCGGCAGACTGGGATGTGACCCAATCAAAGGCGACAGGGAAGGTTCTGACCAACCTATCTATGATTTTGGACGCAATTTCTTCCTTAATGCCGACATTGAACGCCAGCGACCTGGCCCCTTGGCCGAATACGACCGGGAGGAACACGTCCTTGCATATCTTCCTGTGGGAGTCGGTGGCCTCCCCGTTCATTATACGAGCCCATATCGACTTGTAGGTGTCCTCGCTGGACTCCAGGATTCCTCCCAGCTCCTCGTCGCCGGAGAGCCACTGAAGGACATTGACCTCCATGTTTCGGTAGTCGAAATTGACGAACACCTCCTCGTACCCGGGCGGGCGGAGGTTTCTCTTCTGCTCGGGGCCCAGGGAATGAGGGTTGTAGTGGGCTTCGGTCGGGGCGAGGGCCTTCAGGCGTCCGTTGGCCTGCCCCTCCATGACATAATTGGGGTAGACGCAGAGTCTCTTGGCGTTGTCCACGAGGCAGCACGACTCCATTTCGGGCAGGACGGAAGTGGCAAGCGGGACATATACCTTCTTGTAGAAGTCCGACATCCTCTTCCAGCCGGGGTGGGAGAGGAGCCTCTTCAGGGAATCCACGGCCTCGCGAAAGGTGTTGGGCTGGGGCATGTCCACGGACAGGTAGGACGAGATCAGGGCGAGGTCGTAAAGAGTGCCCTTCATCTCCATAGACATCTCCGTCCTGCTCCTGACATGAGAGAATATGTCCTTCGCCGACCAAGAGAGGACTATCCTGTCCTCGGCCATGAAATGGTGGATCGAGGAGGCCAGACAGGAGAGGTTGGGCATGTCCCCGCGGTCGACCCTCGTCTTCAGCCCCCCGCAATGGAAGAATATCCCCGACTCCGAAGGATCGGAGATTTGATTAGAGGCGCAACCCCTCATGTTAAAATAAAGGTCGTTGCCCTCCATACGGGTCATAAGGCTGGCTATTTCTTCCATGTTCCTGAATCATACCACGAGGGAGCCCTTGAGCCCAATACCGATCGAACTAATTACCGTGACTGTGTTCTTATTTTTGCCTATCCGCAGCGAATCAACCCCTTCCTGCGGTACATAGCAACATCCCCCCAGGTTCCCCTCCCCATCTAGTGGAATGAAGAGGTTCGTCTGAGTTTATTTACCCTCGCCTGTCACCATGTGACCAACGAGTCGGGCCCTGACACCTTGACATTATCTCCAGCCGCCGCACACAACTCTTTTGGGAGTGGGAACCTATCGAAGACCGGGACGTTGTTGCAATGCAGGATCAACTACCTGCCCGTTGCCCGGTTTTGCCCGCACCCAGTGCAGGCGGTTGTGTGTTGTACAGCGTTGTCGGACTACCAATTCATCCAATGGGATGGTTCTTTAGGCTCGCCAGTTTTGATTTGTTGTGCGATGGTCTGGACGAGGAAATAACACCGCAATCAAAGCGTCATGCGATTCTCAACGCAAGAGGCTCGGAGACCATGGAAGTACGATCCATGTGGCCCCGTCTTTTTCAAGCCGCGTCCACCGCATACAACCACAGAAGGTTCAAGTTGATGTTTCGGTAGGTTTGTTGTAAGTTTAGTCTAGTGAGGTTGGCGTTTTGTTGACCACCAACATAACTAGAGAACATGAGAGAGGCAATAGCAAAAACATGAGAGAGCTGGAGCCGATCATCAAGTACAAGATGAGCCCCATGGAGTCCAAGGCCTACAAGATAGCTCTGGCGTGGCAGGACGAATGCGGCAGGGAGATACCGAACGAGCAGTACTCCAGACTCAAGGAGAACTCCGACCCGAGGAAGTCCCTCCTCTTCAAATACTGCTTCAAACTCGCGAAGGAGGCCACCGGAATACTGTCCGACCCCGAGATGCCCATGTACGTACGGGCCCAGATACAAATACTGAAGTCGATAAACGACGGGAAGGTTCACGCGCTCATAGAACCCCACTGCCTCGTGGGCGACAAGGCTTGGAGGAGATGGAAGCTCTGGAAGAGCCGATACGATAAGATCATGGCCCGTTCGC
>Ga0194055_10004697_pt1 | contig 10148 bp, 10 predicted proteins | sample SepL449m_MetaG_FD_155482 | JGI IMG/M metagenome (GOLD analysis project Ga0194055, IMG submission 155482) | Anoxic zone freshwater microbial communities from boreal shield lake in IISD Experimental Lakes Area, Ontario, Canada - Sep2016-L442-9m | ecosystem: Environmental > Aquatic > Freshwater >... | reverse complement strand
ACCTGCGTATGAGTTGTTCTTGTACAAAATGGCAACTGGGCCAGCAATGATGGGTACGTATGTGTAGTCAGACGGAGGAGTGTCTGATGAAGCGTATGTGCTGTCTGTTCCTGCGAAGTTGACTGATCCGCCAGTGAAAGCTGTGCGACCTGCACCTGAACCGCCACCAGAGTATGAGACTGTTGCGCCCGCATCGTTGGTGTCGTTCCATGTAGGACCGCATGCATCGAACAAGTTCTTGATGAACGTTGATCCGGAACCTGTAATCGTGACTGCAGCATGTGATACACCTGCGCTCGCGCCAGTGAAAGCTAGAGCTGCAACCAATCCGGTTGCAATCTTTCTGCTTAGTTTCATGTGGTATTTCTCCTGTGTTGTTGTAATTGATTTACAGCTTCACTCTAGGAAGGCAATATTGATGACAAACAGATAATAAGTTACGTTTGAGGGTCGTGAGATGAACAAATAGTGAACGACTTTATCGACGTCGGCCCAACGATGAAATGAGTCGCGCTAGTACAAAGAGGATAAAAACGAGTCCTAGCAAGACCAGGGCCGCACTCCATGCTCGAGCAACAGCATTGTGATTACCAGTTTGGAACATACTGAAAATGAACACTGGCAGAGATGCGATCGGCCCTTTCAGTGGGTTCGTACTGGTAGCAACGAAATATTGCGCCGTCATCAACAACGGAGCAGTTTCTCCGGCTACACGAGCAACACCAAGAACTGCAGACGTAACTAAACCACTGCGAACTGTGGGAAGAACAATCTTGAAAACATTTCGTGATTGAGTTGAACCCAAGGCATACCCTGCAAAACGTAGATCCTCACTGACAAGTTTCAAGACTTCTTCGGACGTACGAGCCACCGTGGGAATCATCAGAATTGCTAACGACACCGCTCCCGCTATTCCGCTGTAGCCCTTGAAAAAGATGACGATTGTTGCATACACAAAGAGTCCGGCCACGATGGAGGGCACGCCACTCATTGCCTGGGTGATAAACCGAACAAGTCCGGTCAGCTTGCCGCGAATTTCGGTGACATACACACCGCTGAGGATTCCGAGTGGCACAGAGATCAGACTGGCGATAAGCACCATAATGAGAGTGCCAATAATTGCGTGTTTGATGCCACCCAATTCAAGCGCTGCTTTCGGAGCCGTCACTCGCATGTCGCGTGTGAAGAAGCCTGAGTAAATAGCAGCACGTCCACGAGACACTACGGTTCCGATCACTGACAGCCATGGTGTGATTAACACGAGAAATGCTGACGTGATGATCGATGTCGCCACTGCATTCGCACGTGCCGTTGATCCCTGACGATATGAACGCCCGAGGTTAAGTATCGCAACGATAGGGATTGCAATGAGACCAACAGCCTCAGGGCCGGCCATCGGAGTGCAAAGAACGATTAATCCTGAAATACCAATTCCACAGATTGAAAAAAGGAGGTCAACAATACGTTGCGTGCCAGATTTTCTCCAAGGTTTTTGAGGATCGGTCATACTCTATTCCTCTTCGAAATGTTGACGATGTACGTTGCCACCATGTTCACCAGCAAGGTAAAAAGAAAAAGTACAAATCCAGCAGCAAGCAACGCCTTCACTTCGTAATGAGAAGCCTCACCAAATTTAAGCGCGATCATTGAAGCAATATTTCCGCCACCACTAAACAAAATATTTATGTTGGTTTTGAACACAATATTTACAACTAGGTAGATGGCGACCGTTTCACCAAGTGCACGTCCTAGACCAAGCATTGCGCCGCCAACAACACCACTTCTGCCAAATGGAAGCGCTACGTAACGAATAGCCGACCATTTACGACCGCCTAGGGCATGAGCTGCAGAAATTTGATCAGGTGGAGTTTGGGAAAATACTTCTCGCGACACTGACGTGATGATCGGCGAGATCATGACTGCCAAAACCATTCCACCGATAAACGGAGACCCGTCGAAGAAAAGGCCAGGAACATGGAACAGCGGAAACCAACCAAAGTAATGGTTCAGTGACATCGCCCAATGAGATGCACGTGGAGCCAAGATAAAGAATCCCCACAAACCAAAAATTACTGATGGAATTGCTGCAGCAAGATCAAGAATCGAAATCAGAAACTTCTTGATTCGCTGGTCAGCGTAGAACTCGATGAAAAGTGCCGCCGCTACAGAAAGTGGAACGGCAATAACAACAGCAACAAGCGACAGAACAATACTTCCGACCAACATTGGCGCTATCCCGTAGGTAGTGGGTTCACCAGGGTTGCCGCTTCCTTCCCATTTAGAACCAGTGATAAAGGAAAAGCCCATGTCTTTGAAGATTTGGAATCCACGAAACATAAGGAATGCAGCAATCAGGCCAAGAACTAGTAGCGACGCCAACGCACCTGCCGTTACTACGAAATGAAAAAACCGATCAATTCCTGGTTTCCGGAATTTCAATTCACGGCGGTCTACGGTCACATCACTCACAGTTACTAATTCTCGCAAGGAAAAGTAACCCCCATCAAGACCCATGATGAACACAAGATGAACGAGAAGCAAGTTTTTGCTGAGTTACAGGCCAAAAGTGGCCGTGGCAAGGGCCTCGACGTCCACCAGGTCGTGGGTAACCAAAATCGTGGACCCGGCAAAACTGGCCAGTACTTCAGGCAACAATTCACGAAGAGCCGATCGAGAAGCGGCATCTACCGCTGACAATGGCTCGTCAAGCAACAAGACGCGTGGTTCTACGACAAGAGCGCGAGCAAGTGCAACGCGTTGACGTTCTCCCCCGCTGAGATCAAGTGTGCGCCGTTTCTCGAATGTTGCAAGACCAACGTGCGACAGCATGGCCGATGATCGAGTCATTGCCTCATCTTTCGGAACTCCATGCGCACGAAGTCCGTATGCGACATTCGCAATCACATTTATGTGCGGGAAGAGTCGAAGGTCTTGAAACACAACTGCGCACGTTCGTTGTTCGGGAGTGATCCACGTTTTGGCTGCAGGTTCATCCCACGTGATGTTGTCTGACTGCAATTGTCCGCTGCGAAGTGAAATCAGACCAGCAATGGTGTGAATGATTGTTGATTTTCCCGAACCGTTGGGACCTGTAATTGCAAGAACCTCGCCATCGGCAACAGCGAAATTGAGATCGCGCTCAAAATTGCCCCGACCAATTACGCCGTGTAGAGAAATACTCATCGGCCCACCATCCATCGATCGCGCATCGCAGCGAGAACGCCGACGGAAATGAAGATCAGAACTAACGACAACACCAACGACAATCGATAATCAACTGACACCAATTCATACACTGCCATTGGAAGCGTTTGCGTGCGACCTGGGAAACTGCCAGCGAAAGTGATTGAGGCACCAAACTCACCCAAGGATCTGGCCCATGCAAGTGCAATGCCAGCGATGACAGCGGGGCGTGCTGCGGGTAGTGCAACAGTAAAGAACACACGACTTGGAGAAGCACCCATTGTGCGGGCAGCTTCTTCCAACCCTTTATCGCTCTGTCGAAATGCAGCTTCAACAGCTAGAACTAAGAATGGCATTGCAACAAAGACTTGAGCCATGACTACGGCCGTGCGTGTAAATGGCAATGAAATGTTCCACCAGTCATACAGATAATGACCAACGATTCCCCTGCGGCCAAAGGCGGTGAGCAGTGCAATACCGCCCACAACTGGGGGTAGAACCATGGGGCTAATGCAGATAACCCGCAGAGCCGATAGTCCTCTGGAGGCAGAACGAGCGAGGAACCACGCGAGCGGCACACCAAAAAGACACGACAAAAGAGCCGCAATTACTGATGTTTGTAGTGAAATCAATAGCGCGTCGCGTGTTGACTTTTGCGACAACATATGGCCCAAGTCAGACCAGGGCACGCGCACAAAGATGGACGACAGGGGCAGCGCCACGAAGAGTGCCGCAATTGCTGCGACAATTTTTAATGAGAGGGAAATGCGTTGCGGTTTCACGGCGCGAGAAACCCGAACTTCAGTTGCAACGTCGCCTTGAAATCAGAGCCGTTGATGTAGTCGACATACTGCTGAACAATAGGACGAGCGATTAGCGCTGCAATGTAATACCCAGTGGTTGAGTTGACTGCGCTTGGGATTGCCACACATGATGCGAGTCCGCGTGGCTGGGCGTATTGACAATCACTGTGATACACAATGCCTGCGTCCAGTTCGCCCATTTCGATTTTGGTCACTAAGTCTTCTACCGATGGTGATTCAGTATCTGCAATTACACTTCGTGTTGTGTTCGCATTCTTCAGGATGGAATTTGCTAGTGATCCACATGGTGCTGTAGCAACACAAAGCCCAACTTTGATTCCCGCATTGACTGCATCTGTCAGGCTTGCGACATCAGTTATCCGAATCGCATATTTTGAATTCGGGCTCACCATAATCTCACCGACATTTTTTGCAAAGTTGTCGACACTCAATGTTCTGCCAGCATTCTTGACCGTGGTCATTGTTGCTTCACTGGCTGAGACAAAGATGTCAGCAGGAGACCCATTCACAATTTGAGCTGCAAGAGTGGCAGATGATCCGTAGCTGTACGTGATACCCGTTATGCATGGATGGTTTTCAAGGAAATGACTCTGCACATCAGTCATCGCGTTGACCATCGAACTTGCAGCCATCACCACCAGCGATCCCTTGGATGATTCATCTGCACACACCGGAACCGTGGTCGTCGAGTGTGTTTTCACCGTGGTCGATGGAGAACCAACACGAGCAAGACTTGTACTTGTCGATGATGTCATCACTTCAATGTTCGTGGTGGAGGTAACTAGTGAGGCTGTGCCACTGCTGACTGACGAAGAACTACATGCCGCAATGCCAAGCATTATGACTAGTAATAACGGTCGATAACGCACCCTTTCATAGTAGTCAATATTTGACTACTTCAACAAGAGGGGTAGAGTTTTCCCATGGCCCGCCAGGACGCTCAATTAGCTCGCAATGTTGTGCTGGCATTAGTCGTTCATCAGCCATGCCACGGCTGGGCAATCCATGAACAACTGTCTCCTACAGGAGACGTAGGCCATGCATGGACCTTGTCCCGACAATTGGTGTACCGCGCAATCGACACATTGGTGGCAGATGGTTTAGTGAAGCGTGCAATACCGAAAGATGGCGGTGGTGCAGACAGGGTAATTATCTCTCCCACTGCAGCTGGCAAACGCATGGCCATGCAATGGCTGGACTCCCCCGTGACTCACTTGCGTGATGTGCGCACCGAGTTAGTTCTGAAAGTGATGTTGCGAGAAAAGATGGGCTTGGACATAGCACCGTTTCTGTCGTCGCAACACGAAGTGTTTGATCCGTTGATTGCTGCAGTGAACAAAGATCAGTCAGACTCACCGGTGAATCTGTGGCGAAGAGAAAGCGCAAATGCTGTGAAGCGTTATCTCGCTCGTCTTGAACGAGATGTGAACTAGCCGCCAAGATACGCAGCGCGCACTGCTGGGTCTACCAACAGATCATTTCCCGTGCCGGTCTTAACCACATAACCAGTTTCCAAAACATAACCGCGGTGTGCTGTACGCAAAGCCTGGGTTGCATTCTGTTCCACCATCAACACAGAAATTCCTTCGGAGTTGATTTGCTTCACAATAGAGAAAATCTGCGCTATCAACATTGGCGCAAGCCCCATTGATGGTTCATCAAGAAGCATCAGGCGAGGACGGCTCATGAGTGCGCGGCCAATTGCGAGCATCTGTTGTTCTCCGCCTGACAATGTTCCGCCTAATTGAGTCATGCGCTCACCGAGGCGTGGAAATAAATGCACCACATGCTCAAGGTCTGCAGCCTTGGTGTCGCTCTTGTACCCGCGAACGTACGTGCCCATTTCCAAGTTCTCGCGTACAGACATACCGGGGAAAATTCCGCGGCCTTCAGGCGCTTGGCAGATACCCAACTTCACGCGATCATGTGACGCCATGTTGGTGATATCAACACCTTCGAACAACACGCGGCCTTGCGCCACAGGACGAACACCGGAAATGGTGCGCAACGTTGTTGTTTTACCTGCACCGTTGGCGCCAATGAGCGACACAATTTCGCCTTCATTGACATTGAACGAAATGCCCTTGATCGCTTCAATTTTGCCGTAGAACACATGGAGATCTTGTACCTCAAGCAGCATCGTCTGGTACTCCCAAATAAGCAGCAATTACGTCAGGGTTGTCACGTATTTCTTGTGGCAAGCCTTCGGCAATCTTTCGACCAAAGTCAAGAACAGCAATACGGTCGCTGATCTTCATGACCACGTTCATGTCGTGTTCGATTAACAACACCGTGTAGCCCTGATCACGAATATTTAAAATCAATTCGTTTAATTCTTGTTTCTCAGCAGGGTTGAACCCGGCTGCAGGTTCATCAAGGCACAACAACTGTGGGTTGGTTCCGAGTGCTCGAGCAATTTCCAAACGACGCTGATGGCCGTACGGAAGATTTCGAGCTGCGACTTCTGCATACTCTTCAATACCGATGAACTTCAGTAACTCATGCGCGCGTTCACGGCTCTCGGTCTCTTCTCGACGACTACGAGGGATGCCTAGGATTGCACCAACCACGCTTGTCTTGCTATGAGCATCAACGCCCACCATGACGTTTTCAACCGCAGACATGTCTGGGAAGAGGCGAATATTTTGGAACGTGCGCGCAATGCCACGTTTCGTGATTTGGAAACGCTTCAGACCGAGCAAAGATTTGTTATCAAATGTCACTGTTCCGCTAGTTGGTGCATACACGCCGGTGATTACGTTGAAGCACGTGGTCTTTCCGGCACCGTTCGGACCAATGAGACCAAAGATTTCGCCCTTGTTGATGTGGAGAGACACATTGTCAAGCGCAGTGACACCGCCGAATTGCATGGTGACTTGATCAACGCTGAGAAGAACTTCAGACATCTGATTCACCCTTCTGTGCAATACCTGCTGCTGCACCACGACGAGGAATGATTCCCTGTGGACGGAACACCATCACCAGAACAAGCACGACTCCGAATACGAAATAGCGGCGGGTGGAGAACCCGCGGAAGCGTTCAGGAATCCAGGCAACCAAAAAGCCACCCATAATGACGCCATACATACTGCCCGTGCCGCCAAGAACGACTGCAGCGAGGAACAGAATAGACAATTGCAATTGGAAGTTGTCGGGGTTGATGAAACCAACTTTTGATGCATACAACGAGCCGGCGAGACCACCAATTGCAGCACCGATGGCAAACGCCCACAATTTGAACTTAAACGTGTCAACACCCATGAGTTCAGCAGCATCTTCATCTTCACGTACTGCAGCCCAAGCGCGACCAACGCGGCTTTTTTCCAAACGAGTCAGAACAAAAATAACAATCAAGATGACGGTGAACCCGAGGTACCAATACGGCTTGGCATTCAACACGCCAAACTTCAACGGGCCGATACTTGGTGGATGCGGGACTTTGCTAATTCCTCGAGGTCCGCCAAGCCAGTCTGAGTTATTTGCTGTAATGCGAATAATTTCTCCGAAACCAAGCGTGACGATGGCTAGATAATCCCCTCGTAATCGCAAGGTAGGCGTACCAAGAATCACACCGGCGATCATCGCCATGATGACTGATAACGGCAGTGCAGCAATCCACGGCAACGTGAACTGTCCTGATGTCACTACTGCTGTTGTGTACGCGCCAACTGCATAGAAACCGACATACCCAAGGTCAAGAAGGCCAGCGAACCCAACAACAACGTTGAGTCCGAGCGCAACCAAGATGAACATCATGATTTGGTCAGTGAGAACATTTTCAAAACTGGTGCCTGGAGTATTGACAATCCACCCAAGGACAGGAACTTGTGGCCAATACGGGGTTAGGTAAAACGCCGCAATCAATAATGCGGACAAAGACCATTTTGCTGAACGTGGCAACGAACGAAAACGATTTCCAAGTTGCAACTGTGGAGTTGTGCGCTGTCGAAATGACTCTGTGATGCTCATACGCGAGCCTTGCCCAGTGATTCACCAAGGATTCCTGTTGGCCGGAACATCAGAACAGTCAGCAAGACCACGAACGCGATGACGTCTTTCCATTGACCACCAAAAATGGATGATCCATAGTTCTCAGCAAGACCAAGAACAATTCCGCCTAAGAGTGCACCTTTGATGTTGCCGATACCGCCGAGAACAGCTGCAGTGAAACTCTTGACGCCTAACAGGAAACCAATGTTGAAGCGAGTCTGGTCGTACACCAGAGTGAACATCATTGCTGCGCCACCGGCCATGGCTCCGCCAAGAAGAAATGTGACCAAGATGACTGAGTTCACATTGACGCCAAGAATGCGAGCAGTTTCTGCGTCTTGCGCAACAGCGCGAATTCCGCGACCAAGACGAGTGCGATTCACGAAAAGCAACAATGACGTCATCATGAGGATTGCGCCAATGGCAACAATGACATAGTCAATGCGAACATCAGCGCCTAAGAAGTTGAAAAGGACTTTCTTTTCTAAGACGCGAGGTGTTTTGTACACCGAACGCTGGTCAGGTCCCCATGTTGCGACAGCCTCTGCCATTGCCATAGAAGAACCGATGGCGGAAATAAGAAATGCAAGACGAGGTGCTTGACGACCGCGGCGAAAGATACGCACGTAGAGGACTGAAACAGGGCCTGTAATGATCGCCGAGATCGCGAGATTAGTCATCATGTGGTCAGAGAAAAGAAAAGAAGCAACGAGACCTGTAAGGAAAGCAAGAACAACTGCACCGTATGCATCGCCTGCGCCACGCAATGGTCGATATGCGGTGCGTTCAAGAACGACGGCGCCAGCACCAGAGACGACCATGGCAGCAATTGTGCTGGCCACGAGAATGGCAACAAGCGTGAAACCGCTGCGATAGGGATATTGGCCATCATCGAATAACGAGATGCCAAAAACTTTTGTAAGAGAAATGAGCACGCCAAACGTGCCCACCATAAATATTTCGGAATGAGCAAAGTTAATAAGACGTAAAACGCCGTACACCATGGTGTACCCAAGGGCAACAAGAGCGTAGATGAGCCCCAGCACAACGCCTGAGACAGTGAGGTCCCAGAATGTTCTGTAAATCATCCAATGGCTCATAATTTCCTACGTTCGATGTATTGCACAATATTGCAGTGGCGGCTGGGAACAAATTCCCAGCCGCCACGGGCAACGTTTTTAGATCGGATCTACCGACCTACGATCACTTGATGTCAGCGACGTAGGTGATTTTTCCGCCTGTGACTTTGTACATGTAAATAGTTGATGCTTCAGTAGCTTCGCCATTTGCAGTGAACTTGATTTGCTTGGTGATACCAGCAGCATCGTATGCATTAACTGCAGTCTGTACTGCTGCACGATCCTTCGCGCCAGCTTTGATGACGTTGAGGAATACGTTTGTAGCGTCGTAGTACTCAGCACCGTAGGTACCAGGAACTTCGTTGTACTTTGCCTGCCATGCAGCAATGAATGTTGCATCGCCGTCTTTACATGGGCATGCAATGAGTGCGCCTTCGGCAGCTGGGCCTGCAGCGTCTGCATAACCAGCCTGATCCTTAACACCGTCACCGAACACAAGTGTTGACTTAACACCAGCATCACGGAGTTGTGTTGAAAGCTTTACTGCTTCACCGTAGTAACCACCGTAGAAGATGACTTCTGGGTTAGCGGCTTTCATCTTCGATACAGCAGCTGAGAAGTCAGCGGCCTTTGGATCGATTGAGTCAGAAGCTTTTACAGTTGCACCAGCAGCAGTCTTCACTGCGTCTGCGAGGCCTTTACCGTAGTCAGAAGCATCATCGATGATTCCAACAGATTTTGGCTTCAATGTTTCTGAGATGTACTTAGCAATTGCTGGACCTTGAACTCCGTCGTTTGCAAGGATGCGGTGGAACACCTTGAATCCTGCCAACTGAAGTTCTGCGTTTGTTGCTGATCCGGTAATTGTTGCGAGGCCAGCCTCGTCGTACAACGGAAGAGCAGCCTTTGACTCACCAGAGAATCCTGGGCCAACAAGACCAAGGATTGTGGCGTCACTGACAACTGCCTGAGCAACTGCAGGTGCCTTTGCAGGGTCACCTTGTGTGTCGAAAGTTTTAAGAGTTACACAAGCATCTGCGTTTGCAGTGTTGTACTGATCAATTGCGAGCTG
>Ga0194055_10004695_pt1 | contig 10148 bp, 9 predicted proteins | sample SepL449m_MetaG_FD_155482 | JGI IMG/M metagenome (GOLD analysis project Ga0194055, IMG submission 155482) | Anoxic zone freshwater microbial communities from boreal shield lake in IISD Experimental Lakes Area, Ontario, Canada - Sep2016-L442-9m | ecosystem: Environmental > Aquatic > Freshwater >... | reverse complement strand
CCGCCGGGCCGCTGCCGGTTCGCCGGCCCCAACATGCCTGGCGACGAGGGCCGTCACGGCGGCGGTTGGGAGCGCGAAGAGCACCGGGAGAAACGCCAGGCAGTACGCCACCAGGCCCACGGCAGCGAGGGGCTCGGCACCGGCGAACAGGTTGCCAGCCAGCCACTTGTCGACGAAGCCCACCGACAGGGCGAGCAGTTGCTCCAGGAGGACCGGGAGCACGAGCCTCGCGAGCGGCTTCGCCGTGCCTGTGGAACGAGGCATGCCGCCGCTTGACGCCGCTGCACCACCGCCCGCATCGCCTCCGGCTGCCGCTGTCAGGCGAAGAGTTCCTTGATGGCCTTGCCGGAGTTGGCGATCTTCATCGGCCGGCCGTTCTTTGCCGTGAACGTGGTCTCCAGCGAGACACCGAGCGCCTTGAGCACGCTCGCCATCAGATCCTGCGAGGCGTAGGCCTCCGAGACCACCTCCTTGCCGTCGGCACTCGTCTCACCGACGACCACGCCCCGCTTGAATCCGCCGCCCCCCACGACCGCGCTCCAGCTTCGTGCCCAGTGGTCGCGACCACCGCCACCGTTGATATTTGGCGTGCGGCCGAACTCGCCCATCCAGATCACAACCGTGTCGTCGAGCATGCCCCTTTCGGCGAGATCCTCCACCAGCGCGCTCATCGCCTGATCGAGCACCGGCAGCTTCTGGTTCTGGAGCGTGGGGAAGATGGTGGCGTGGTTGTCCCAGCCGCCAAGATCGACCTCCACGAACGGCACGCCCATCTCGACGAGGCGACGGGCCATCAGGCAGCCCTTGCCGAAGCCGTTATTCCCGTACCGCTCTTGAACTTCCTTTGGCTCCTTGGCCACCTTGAAGGCGACCATCTGCTTGCTGGTCATCAGCTTGACGGTCTTGTCGAGAACCTTGGCGTGATCGTCGGCCGACGCCCCCCGCCGTTCCTTGATGAACCGGCTCTCGATCGTCGCCAGCATCTCCATCCGCAGGGCAAGCCGCGTCGGATCGACGCCCATGTCGAGGTTGCGGACGTTGCCGTTGGAGTCGACCACAAACGGCGCCCACGTCATGCCCAGGAATCCTGGCCCGACGCTGCCGCTGCCCACCGACACGAAGGGCGGGATCTCGAGCTGCGGCACCTGGTCGGCGAGCTCATGGGCGATCACCGAGCCGTAGCTCGGGTGCTCGACGTTCGGGTTGGGCACATAGCCCGTATGCATGTAGTAGCGGCCGCGCATGTGGTCGGCCTCGCGGGTGCTCATCGACCGTACGACCGCCATGTGGTGCATCTGCTTGGCCATGAGCGGCATGTACTCGCAGATCTGCACGCCGTCGGCACTGGTGCCAATCGGCTTAAAGGGGCCGCCCGTCGCCGCCCCCGGCTTCAAATCCCAGATGTCCAATGTGCTGGGACCGCCCCCCATCCAGAGCATGATCGCGGCCTTGTGCCGCTTCTTCATGTCGGTCGCGTTGGCGAGGATCGCGTTGGTGAAGGCGGTGGCCGGTGCCGCCAGTGCCGCGGCGCCGGCGAGGTGGTTGAGGAAGTGCCGACGGCTCATGCCGTCTGGAAGGTCGATGAATCGCGACATGGTTCGACTCCCTGCAAGAGTTCCAAGGCTGCCGCCCCGACTCCGTGATGCCTTCAGTATCGTCTTTCGCCGTTCCTGCCGCCAGTTCGAGGTGCGCCGTGACTGCCGTTCCGGAGTTTGTGAGCCGACCGGCCGTCAGGCCGCGGGCTGTTCGTGGTGCGCCGCTCGGGGCTGCCCATGCCCGTCGCCGGACGTTCGCTGCGGGCATCCTGCCCTTCGCTCACTCGATGCTGCCCTCGCTTCGCCGGGCACCGATCCGCCGCAGGCGGATTGGTCGTGGCTTCGCTCGGCCAGCAACGCCGGCTCCCGGGTACGGGCAGCCCCTCACTGCCTCCCGTAGCACAGGTTTTCAACCTGTGTGCGTTCTCGGTTCGCATTGAGCGCGCAGCATCAACACTCTCATCTGCCTCCTGGTCTCTCGCGATTCATTCCATGGAGGCGGCGGGATCGGTGCGCGGATGGCGAGCGTCGGCTATCCCGCCGTTGGCGAGCCATTTCGTACCGTCCCGCCGCCGGCTTTGGCTCGTGCGGCTCGCCGCGTGACTGCCCGGCCAGCACAGCCCGCCCGGATGGCAGGCGCTCACTTCCAGGATGCACCGGCCACGAGGGCGGTGCATCCGTAAAGACACTCAGTGTTTGATGATGAACTCGTTCGAGTTCAAGACGGCCCACCAGACGTCCTGCAAGGCGCCGATCACGTCGCCCTTGCGAGCCGCCACCATCCGATTGGCGACGGCCAGTTCCGAACTCGACGGCTTCCGGGCCAGGGCCGCCAGGTAGAGGGTCTCGATCTTCGCGGCGTTGCTCAGCGGGCCCGACGCCACCCTATCGAGGAATCCTCCCTTCCCCGTGCTGGTCGCGTCTTTGATCATGTCGCCGTTGAACATCATCAGCACCTGCGGAATCGAGCCGTTGAAGGTGGTCGCATCGTCACCCTCGTCGGTGCCAAAGGCAATCACGAACTGCGAGAGCCACGCATCCTTCTTTTTGGCTGCCTCCTCGCCGCGGGCGGCCTGGTCGGCCTCTGTCGCGGTGAGCAGCGACTCGTAGAGTTCCTCGGCCTGCATCTGCCGCAGATAAAAGTGCGTGAACTTCGGCTTCTCGCCGAGCGCCGGGTCGTCGTTTTTATTCGCGGCGGCCGTCCGGCTCGAAAGCGCATACGGCTTCGAGAGCACGATCCAGCGGACCAACTCCCTGAGGTCGAAACTCTGTTCGCGAAACATCTCCGCCAGGGCTTCGAGCAACTCCGGATGCGACGGTGGGTTGTGCTCGCCCATGTCGTCGATCGGCTTCGTGAATCCGTAGCCGAGGAAATGCCCCCACATGCGACTGACGATCGCCTTCGCGAAGAACGGGCTCGACTTGATCAGTTTCGCGAGTTCGCGGCGGCGCTCGACGCCATACGGCGTACCGTCCGCCATCGTCGCCGGCAGGTAGCCGCTCTTCGAGATCTCGGTCCCGTCGATGAACACCGGATAGGCCACCTTCATCAGGCCGTTGCGGAGTTCGTAGTAGAGTTCCGCTTCCTCGGGGTTTTTCCCTTCGCCGGCGAAGTCTTCGTCCACCAGTTCGATCCACTGCACGTCGTCCGTGCCACCCCGCTTGCGAAGCGCCCGGGCCTGACGGAAGAACGCATTCATCTCCCAGAACTGGTTCTGCTTCCCTTTGTTGAACGGGTGGTTATGACACTGCGTGCACTGCACCTGCAGTCCGAGAAAGATCTGCGCCGTCTTCGCCGTCGCCTGGACGCCGTTCTCGACGCCCATCTCCTCCATCTTGCCGCTGAGGAAGTTGGTCGCGCCGTTGAAGCCGTCCACGTCCTTGCGGTTGGCGTTCGCCCCCGTCGCGGTGACGAGTTCCTCCATGAAGCGGTCGTAGGGAATGTTCTTCGAGAACGCCCGCCGCAGGTACTGCCGCATGCCGGGGCGATTCACCCGCTCGTTCGCCACGTCGCGGCCGATCAGCACCGTCGTCCAGACGTCGGTCCAGTGCCTCGCATACTCGTCGACATAGTCATCGCCGAGAAGCCGGGCGACCAGTTCGGCCTTCTTCGTCGGCGCCTTGTCGGCCAGGAAGGTCCGCAGTTCATCGACGCTCGGGATCCTGCCGATGAGGTCGAGGTGGACGCGGCGACACCACTCACCGTCCGTGGCTTCGGCCGAGGACTGGAGACCCGCGTCATTCCAGGCCGCAACGACCTTCTCGTTGATCTCCTTGACCTGCCTGATGCCGTAGTGCTCGTCGGCAGGCCCATCTTCGCGGCCAGCCGCCCAGGCCGTTGCCACCACCACGGCGCAGCCGACTGCAAAGAGGCCTCGAAACGCAGGGTGCATAGCGACCTCCGCGGCGGTTGCCAGGACTTCGATTCCCGACAGCCAATTCTAGCACCTTGGGCGGTTCACCCCACGCCTCACGGCGTTGGGCTTCCCCAATCGGCCGCGGCAGGCTGATGGAGAACCCGCATCAGGTCGCGACCGGCCTGGCGGCCTCAACCCGCGGCTTCTGAGGCTTGGCGGTCGACTCCTGGCTGACGAACTCCAGGATTGCCCGCGGGCCGGCATCGCCCAGCCGCGGCGTCGCGAGCTTCAGGATCCGCGTGTACCCGCCCGGTCGGTCCACAAACCGCGGTGCGATCTCCTCAAACACGATGCGGGCCGCCTTCTTGTCGCCAAGCAACTGAATGACCCGGCGCCTGGCCTTGACTGCGGGGGCCATGGCGTGCGCCCACTGCTTCCACTGGTCGCTCGTCCGCCACTGCTTCCACGCGGTTGAGTCGCGGTCAGCCGTCGTCCCAAACTGCCGGGCCTTGTCGGCGGCCGCCAGGCCGTGCTTGGCAATCGTCACGCACCGCTCGACGAGCGGCCTGACCTCCTTTGCCTTGGCAACGGTCGTAATGATGCGGCCGGGAACCTTGGCAGCCCCGGGCTCGTCCGCATCAACCTTTTTGCAAGTGAGCATCAGAGCGGACGCGAGATTCCTCAAGAGGGCCCGCTGGTGTGACGGGCTGCGGCCGAGCACACGGCCTTTGCGACGGTGACGCATGGTAGTTTCCTTCGTGAATGGTTTTCGTGAGGTACGGGCCCGAAGCTCAGGACGCCGCGCCAGCGGGCACGTCCATACCAAGGTGCATGCCGAGTTCGCGGAGTTTCTCCTCGATCTCCTGCAGCGTCGTGTCGCCCAGGTTCCTCATTTCGAGCATCTCGTCGCGGCTTCGCGACACGAGTTCGCGAAGCGTTGAGATCCCCGCCTCCTCGAGGCAGTTGCTCGCCCGTAGCGAGAGCCGAAGATCGCCCACCAGCATGCCGAGCCGGCTCTCCAGCGGAGCCTCCACGGCAAACAAGCTGGCGACCCCGGGCAGAGACACAGCCGCCCCCGGCTTGGTGTAGCCGACGAACGGATTGAGGTGCTTGCGAAGAATCTTGGCCGCTTCGACCAACGCCATCTCGGGCGTGACCGTACCGTCGGTCCAAATCTCCATGGTGAGCTTGTCGTAGTTGGTCTTCTGGCCGACGCGGGTCTCCTCGACCTCATACTTCACCCGCGTGACCGGGCTAAACACGGCATCGACCGGAATAATGCCGATCTCTTGCGAGGCCTGACTTTGCTCACTCGAGGGCACATAACCCCGGCCATTTTCCACGACCATCTCGAGTTCGAACGGAACGTCGTCAGTGAGCGTGGCAAGCACGAGCTCCTTGTTCACGACCTCAACGGCCTCGTCGGTCTGAATATCAGCCCCAGTGATCGGGCCCTTGGTGCTCTTCTCCACGCGGAGCACGCGGGTCGAATCACTGTGGTTTTTCACCACCAGACTCTTCACCGCGAGCACGATGTCGGTCACGTCCTCGAGCACACCCTTGATGGTCGTGAACTCGTGCAGCGAGCCAGCAAGTTTGATCTGCGTCACAGCGCTTCCCTCCAGGCTGGAGAGCAGCACGCGACGCAGGCTGTTGCCCACCGTCGTGCCGAAGCCGCGCTCGAAGGGCTCCGCAGTGAACTTGCCGTACGTCGACGACAACGTCTTGGGGTCGGCCGTGACCGCACCGGGCAGCTCCAGACCACGCCAGCGGATATGCATGCAAAACTCCTTAAATCACTTGGAACAAAGTTCGATGATGAGGTTAGCCTGAACCGGGATCGAGACGTCCTCGGAAGCGGGCAGGCGATCAACACGGCCCTCTGGAATCAGGCCATCGCCCCTCGAGAGGAACTCGGGCAGGTCCCTGCGAAAATCCGCAAGCGCCGCATGGACGAGTTGCAGGCTCTTCGCCCGATTCTTTACACGCAGCAGGTCGCCGGCCTTCACCAGGTAGCTCGGTACGTCGAGCTTCGCGCCATTGATCGTGATGTGGCCGTGCATGACGAGCTGTCGCGCAGCGGCACGAGACGGGGCGAAGCCCAGGCGGTGCACGACGTTGTCGAGCCGCCGCTCAAGCAGCGACATGAGCGACTCGCCCGTGTTGCCCTTGCCTCGCTCCGCGCGGGCAAAGTACGTGCGGAACTGGCGCTCCAGCACCCCGTAGAAATGCTTGACCTTCTGCTTCTCGCGAAGATGGAGACCGTAGTCGGTCGGCTTGCTACGACGCTTCTGCACCATACCGGGCGGCGTCGGCCGACGCTCGATGGCGCACTTCGGCGTGTCGCAGCGACTTCCTTTGAGAAAGAGCTTCAGGCCGTCACGGCGGCACAGACGGCAGACAGGTCCGGTGATTCGTCCCATGGGTATCGGCTATTCGAGGAGGAAGGAAGCGAAGTATGGAAAATGAGAGGAGAGGGAGCCAGCGAGGGATCAGACCCGTCGTTTCTTTGGCGGACGGCAGCCGTTGTGAGGAAGCGGCGTGACATCCTCGATGCTCTTGACGTTCATGCCGGCGGCCTGCAACGCGGTGATCGCGCTCTCACGCCCGCTGCCCGGGCCCTTGACGCGGACCTCGAGTTCCTTGACCCCGAACTTGGCGGCCTTTTCGGCGGCCTGCTGGGCAGCACACTGGCCAGCAAAGGGCGTGCCCTTGCGGCTCCCCTTGAAACCGCAGGTTCCACCACTCGCCCAGCAGAGCGTGTCTCCCCTGGTATCGGTGATGGTAACCGTCGTGTTGTTGAAGCTGGCCACGATGTAGGCAATGCCTGCCGTGACACTCTTCTTCTTGGCCTTGGCGACTTTCGACATGCTGGATGGATCCGTGGTTCGGGAGACTTTTTCGTGTACGTGAAATGCGACCGGCGGCAGGACTGAGGACTACTTGAGGTCCTTCACGCCCTTCTTTCCGGCCACCGTCTTCTTCGGACCTTTTCTCGTGCGGGCGTTCGTGCGGGTCCGCTGCCCCCGGACCGGCAGTCCGCGGCGATGACGCAGGCCGCGGTAGCTGCCGATGTCCTTGAGCCGCGAGATGTTTTGTGCCACCTGACGGCGCAACTGCCCCTCGACCGTGTAGTCCTTGTCCAGCAAGGCAGCAAGCCTGGCGAGTTCGTCCTCGTGCAGATCGCGGGCATTGCTGAGCGGATCCACCCCCGCCTTGTGGCAGAGTTCCCGTGCGACCCGCTGGCCAACGCCATAGAGATACTGCAGCGAGTAGATCGTCTTCTTCTCGGAGGGGATGTCGACGCCCATCAGACGCGGCATTGTGTGATTCCCATTGTGTGTACCCGGCGACTTCCATCGCCGCTGGACTGTCTCGTACCCATCACGAATCCTGTGCACGTCGGCCGCGATGCGCTTCGGGATGGCGTTCGACGCCAGCCCGCGAGCACGTCCCGGCACTCCACTCGGCCCGGTCACCCAGAACGAGGAAGGCTTCAGTCACGATCGCCATTCACCCCTGCCGCTGCTTGTGCCGGGGGTCGGCGCAGACCACAAAGACGACGCCACGGCGCCTGACGATCTTGCACTTTTCACACATCCGACGGACGCTAGCGCGGACCTTCATGGACGAACTCGTGACAACGGCCAAGGATGGCCTGGAACCGGGAACGGGACTTCGAACCGAGCCACAAACTATAAGTTCGCCGCAGGGGGGTCACAAGGGGGTGGCGAGAATCCTGCGATCTACACGAATTCGGGTGCCCCGCCAAGCCAACTCGCCTCAGCCGGCAGCCTGAACTGGCTCGAGCCGCTCCCCCGCAGCTGGCGGGGCGGTGAGCACCATCGGCCCGTTCTCCGTGATCGCCACGGTGTGCTCGAAATGGGCACTGGCCCGGCCGTCCACGGTCGACTGAGTCCAATAATCGGCGAGGGGCCGAACCTTCTTCGAGCCCATATTGACCATCGGCTCAACGGCGATCACCAAACCCGGCTCCAGCTCAAAATCGTGGTTCTTGCGAAATGCCGGTGTGCAGAAGTTGGGGACCTGCGGATCCTCGTGCATGTTCCTTCCGATGCCGTGGCCCACAAAGTTCTCCACAACGGAGAAGCCGTGATCGCGGACATACTTGGCCATTTCTGTCGCGACGTCGCTCCACCGACTGCGACTGGCCATCAGTTCAATCGCCAACTGCAGCACGCCCGCCGTGCAATCGAGCAACCGCTGAACATCTGGCTCGACGTCTCCCACCGGGTGGGTGATCGCCGAGTCGCCGCACCATCCGCCGAGGCTGCAGCCTGTGTCGATGCTCACCACGTCGCCGGTCCGCAACTGCCGCGGCCCCGGAATGCCGTGGACGACCTCGTCGTTCACCGAGATGCAACAGACTGCGGGAAAGGGCACCTTACCGGGAACACCCTTGAAGAGCGCCACCGCCCCGTGCTCCAAAAAGAACTTCTCGACTGCGGTGTCAATCTCGCCCGTGGTAACCCCCGGCTTGACCATCGACCTGGCAACCTCATGGGCGCCCCAGACCACCAAACCGGCCCGGCGCATCAGCGCGATTTCCCGAGGAGACCGAAGATTGACCACGACGAACTCACCTCCAGACCGACCAGCCGGACGACCGTGCAACGCCCTGGAGTATAACGCGTCGCCGACGCCGGGCGACCGCGGTCACCGCGTCCACGCCGCCCGCTCAAAACGCTTCACTGCGGCCCTCACCCGCTCAAAGATCTCTTCGGCTGTCCCCAGGCCGTCGATCGAGGCGAGCTTGCCCTGCCCCGCGTAGTAGTCGAGCAGAGGCGCCGTCTGCACCTCAAAACTCGCAATCCGCTTCGCGAAGACTGCCGGATCATCGTCTTCCCGCTTGCGTGCCAGCATCCGACGGACGAGTTCGTCTCGCGGCACCGCCAACTCGATCACGCCATCCACGCTCATCGCCCGACGCTCGAGCAGGTCGTCGAGGGTCTCCGCCTGAATCAGCGTGCGGGGAAAGCCGTCGAGGAGGCAGCCGGTGCGGCAGTCCGGAGCCTGCAGTCGCCGGCTCACCATCCCGACGATGATCTGGTCGGGCACCAACTTCCCCTGATCCATGTACGATGCCGCCTCGATGCCCGCGGGCGTGCGGCCTCGCACCTCGGCACGAAGCATCTCGCCGGTGGAGAGGTGCGGCACCTTCAGAAGGTCGACCAACCGCTGGCACTGCGTGCCCTTCCCTGCACCCGGTGGCCCGATCAACACGATCCGCATGGCACAAGGTCCAGGTGGTTCTCGAAAGGTGCTGAATCCGCCTGCGGCCGCCACTCGAGCCCACGCGCGTGCCCCGGCCACGACCCGCGCGGTGTGGACTGCGTTCAGCTCTTCTCGAGCAGACCGCTGTAGTTTCGCATCACGAGATGGCTGTCGATCTTTTGGACGAGATCAAAGGCCACGCTCACTGCAATCAGGAGCCCCGTCCCGCCGTAGAAGCTTGCGATCTGGGCTGGAATGCCGAGGGCACCTCCGACGATCGTCGGAATGACCGCCACGAGCGACAGGAAGCCCGCGCCAACGTAGGTGATCCGCTCCATCACCCGCTCCAGGTAATCGGCGGTCCGCTTTCCGGGACGGTATCCAGGGATAAAGGCGCCGAAGTTCTTCAGGTTGTCGGCCATTTCCTTCGGGTTGAAGGTGATCGCTGTCCAGAAGTAACAGAAGAAGTAGATCAACGCGATGTAGCAGATATTGTAGAGAAACGACTGTCCCCGCATGAACGAGTCGTGCAAGGTCCGCAGGATATCGCTCGTGGGAAACGCATTGCTCAGGTACTGGAAAAGCAACTGCGGAAACAGCAGCAGCGAGCTGGCGAAGATGATCGGCATCACGCCCGCCTGATTCACCCGCAGCGGAAGATACTGGCGGGTGCCCCCATACACGCGACGACCGCGGACGTGCTTCGCGCTCTGCGTCGGGATTCGCCGCTGCCCCTGGGTCATGAAGACCACGCCCGCAACAACACCGACGAAAAGCGCTGCGAGCACGAGCAGCGTCTCGACGCCCATCTTGCCGCCACCACCACCGAGTTCCCACGTCGTATCGTTCCCGAGTTCCACCAGAGCGCTCGGCATTCCCGCGAGAATGCCCGCCATGATCAGGAGACTGATGCCGTTCCCGATGCCGAACTCGTCAATTTGTTCGCCGAGCCACATCAGGAAGATCGTGCCCGCGGTCATCGTCATCACCGCGACGAACTGCCACGACAGCGGGAGCCGAC
>Ga0194055_10004694_pt1 | contig 10149 bp, 9 predicted proteins | sample SepL449m_MetaG_FD_155482 | JGI IMG/M metagenome (GOLD analysis project Ga0194055, IMG submission 155482) | Anoxic zone freshwater microbial communities from boreal shield lake in IISD Experimental Lakes Area, Ontario, Canada - Sep2016-L442-9m | ecosystem: Environmental > Aquatic > Freshwater >... | reverse complement strand
TATTAATACATTCTTCAGTAACTACCCATTATATATGCATAGTTTCTATTTTATTAAGTATACTTTTATATGATGTATAATCTTTATTTTTAATATATTTATTCATCTTGTATACAATTTCATCCCTAGTCTGCTTGTTCGAAAACCGCGTATATAATTTGGCGATAATATTATCTGGATGTAATGTTTCACAAACCATATTATTAACATTTATGACTGAATGTTTATCAAGTAATATATTGTACAGAATAGACTTATCGTATCTTATTCTTGTAACATTTTTATTAATAGGCACTATTTTACGTGCTTCTATCATCTTATTATTATAATATATTTTATGACGACTACTCGTTATTGTGTCTTGTGAAGGTATATTATTACCGAGTGAACCTTTCAAGAAACAAACTAAATAGTCGTCATTGTGTATAGATTGTGTAACAGCGACAATCTTATTCTTTTTAATTGTATGTTTATGAATGTCTATATCTTCAATATTAACTATTCCCTGGTCTGTTGCTATTGGAGTATTATTAGGGAAACAAATATTGGACGATATTAATGGTAACAGTAGTTCTATTATATTATCCCAATAAGGGGTACCTATTCCAGTAGGAACGTCAAAACCGATTTTTGTTTGGTATTGGTTTATACCTCCTTGAACAACATCATAAAAACATTCAGAATATAATTTTGGATTATTGTATATAGTATATAATACATCTTGTAAAAGGACAGAATCGCCGTGATTAATAACAGTAGTAAAGGATTGGCCATTATTATTGATAGAAGTTTGTATTAAATTAGATAACATTCCGGCATTTAATGGACACGCAAGTGATGTTCCTCCTATAAGAATGTATGATATAGCGGAACCACTTCCTGCAATAAAAATAAGAACACCTGTATTTGGGTCGGCGATGCTAGAAATATCAGGCGAACATTTAGTAGTAAATGAATTAAGTTCATTTACATTAGATTGGTAAGATGGTTTTGGTGTATTAATAGACGGACCACAACCGCCTCCGTTGCCATTACCGTTATTCCAATATGTTTGAGTTGATTGATTTAATATGTTATTGTATAGCGAAGTACCGCCAACTCCTAAAACATTAGCAGATGTAGATGGATATCCTACTATATAATGATCACCACTTGATGCCAGATAACATATTTTATTATTATTAAATGTTAAATCCAATATATTAAATGCTGATAATGGAATATCATCGTCATCGCCCCCCCAAGACATACTAATAATATCAGTTGGGCCCCATTTATTTCCGATAAAATTTGTAGGATTAGAAGCATAACTAACAGCATTATACATATTTCCAAGCCCCATTGTTTCCGCTTGAACAATACGTATATGGGCATTTGTATTCATTGAATATGACCATTGAGAATCTAATAATGTTTCAAATAAACCATCAAGAATCATAGAAGCATATTTTTGTACAAGTTCACTTGCTTCTTTTTCAGTTTGTGTACCAGAGTTATTAATAGGATAATACATATTCAAAAAATCATTAACATTAAATTGAGAAAAACCACTTAAACTGTTAACATATGCAATAACATTATCGATTAAAAATTCATTATACAGAGCTATTTCAGCAGGTGGATCTGGGCCAAGAGTTATTACTTCTAATTCTGTGCGTGGTAAATGATATTCATCGCAGAATAAATCCAAACATGACTGTAAATAAAGTTGCGAAACTGTTGCTCCAATTACAATAGTAATTACTACCTGTTTTTTATTAGGTACGGGAGATACGGGAGTTGATTTATAATTACTTCTAAGAAATTGCGGGGAGTATGGCCATCCAACTAGATTGTTTATATCAGTTGATACTATTGTAGAATCATCCAATATAACAGGTCTGGTATGTGTTAATCTCAATTCATAAACGGGGGTTAATGGATTAGTAGTATATATTATTGGATAATAGTCTATTCGAGAATATGCCATAAGATTTAGTCTTAAGTGTATGGTATTATCCGCCCCAAAATTGGCAACATAGTAGGACAATGGATTCGAATCTACCAGTTCTTCACCGTACAAATCCACAGGCAAAGTAGAACCCGTTGTGTATATTTTTTGTTGATTAGGTGAAATACCGGTTAGTTGTTGTATGGCGGCTGCCAATTCCTGAGATGCCAACCAATTCGAGTCAGCCATAAATGTATAGGGAATGCCAGTATAACTTTTTAAATTAACAGTTATCATCGTCATACTTTATATAGTAACTAAATATAATAGTAACTAAATATAATAATAACTAAATATAATAGTAACTAAATATAATATTAACTAAATATAATATTAAACTAAGCACGCACATATAATTAGACATTATAGAATGGTTCTAGAAGATTTTTGTTATTATAATATATTTGAGGGTACACATAATACACCTATTGATGAAGTAGTGTATCAGAGGATGGAGGAGACATTATCGTCTGCAATAAAGCGAACAGATAGCGGGGATTTCTATTATAATACGGTATATAGTCCGCGGTTACCATATACGACGGTAAGAACATATGATGATTATGTGGCATATAATGATGTAATAAAGCAGCATAAAATGCTTAACGACAAGAAGGAAATGAATGAGAATCGTGTGCTATTTTTTCTGAAGGAGATGTTCTGTTGTAGGTAAGTGTGCAACAAATGATAGGGTCGTATTTATAATTTTCTATATTCTCTAATGAATAAGATGTAAATGTATGCACCTACAAGAATACCAATAATATCTAAAGCTGGATGTTCGATTAATTCCTTGAATAGCTGTTTATTATATTTTTTAATATAAGTAGCCACGACTAAAGCAATGGATGTGGATAAAGCTCCAACCATTACGTAACTATTATTGATAGTTAAGCCGATTTTCTCGAAAATAGACGGAATTCTCTCGTTAAGGAAAATGCCAAAGAAAAGGGCATCGACAAATCCGTATAGTATGAATGTAATAATAGATACTAGTAAGATTTGAACATAGACGGTGTTCATATTATATGTCTATCTATATTATATGTTGGTTTTTATATTTTAGTGAAACTACTTAAATATAAAAACATATACTTTATTTATGCACCCAGTCGAGGAAATCTACCAGGATGACCACGAACTGCCACCCAATGCGCCATTAGCGGCCTCAGGTTCCATATACATATCACCCATACCTGGTGTAGCAGCATCTACGAGTGGTGTAGATGTGTTAGCATACATTGAGTTGAAGTTTTGTACGGGCTGCTGCAACATTCCGACACCACCGCCGCCGCCACCACCGCCACCATAGTTAGAGATAGATGGACCCTGGACAGGTAAAGGAGGAGGTACAGCATATTGCTGTGATATTTGCGAGTTTAAGGTTGTTTGTTGCGATGCTTGTTGGTTAGAAGAGCCTCCGTGTTTATTCTTTGCTTTACCACCTGCTTTACCTTTAGCGCCCGATTGAATATCAGGTCTTCCATCACCTGGGGAGCGACCTACTTCTAAATTGTATTGTCCTGCTTCTCCTGCATAAAGATTAAATGGTTTGGGTGTTAATCCGAGTTTAGAAGCTATCCAATTATCTATAGTGAACCAGTTATCAAATCTGTATAGTAAAATGGCGGTTCTTTCACGGAAACCAGCCCGACTAGTCAACATAAGTATTGTAAATAAAATGATAATGTTTATTAAGTTAATGGGTTCATAATATTTGCCGGTATACGTTGGGATGTAATTTATTATTCTATCGATAAAGAATATACCTACAATCATAAATAGAAGTTCAATAAAAGTTATTACACTTATATATAAAGACGAATCTTCGTGTGTAATATCTGGAAAATATTTCTTTATCATATAAATAAATATAGTAGTGGGAATTAACGTCAATACCATATACTGAATTACATTAAGTAAATCTTCCTGTTTAAATTTAGATAATTTAAATACATATGAAAAAAATCCTTGACTTGTTATTGATTTTGTATTATCATCCATTAGTTTATATTATGAATTATATTAAGAAATTAAAATAAAATAAAAATAATTTATTATCTGAAAATAAAATAAATAAAATAAATAAAAATACAAAAATATACTAAAGATATTTATATTTTGTTTATTATAAGACGAAATGTTAAAAAGACTTGCTAAAGCAAATACGTATCCCATATATTTGGAAGAAAATTGTGATGATAAATGTCACGAAGAGTATCAATATTTAAATCTTATTCACGATGTTTTGTGTGAAGGATCTACAGAGACGGGGCGAAACGGTATTACTAAATCTATTTTTGGTAGTGCTATGATATTCTCTTTATCTGGGGGAGTTATTCCTATATTAACTACAAAACGAACCGCTTGGAAAACGTGTATTCGCGAGTTATTATGGTTTATTCGCGGAGATACAAATAACGCCCATCTTCAAGCCGAAGGTGTTCATATATGGGACGATAACGGGTCGCGCGAATTTCTCGACAGTAGAAACCTTTTTAATAATAAAGAGGGTGATTTAGGACCTGTATATGGTCATCAGTGGCGTCATTTTAATGCCCAATACGATAACTGTGAAAGCGACTATGGCGGGAAAGGTGTAGATCAATTGTTGAATATTATAGAATTGCTAAAGAATCCAGAAACAAGAACGAGTAGAAGAATGATAATGACTGCGTGGAATCCGTGTCAATTAGATGATATGGCGCTTCCACCGTGTCATATATTGTGCCAGTTTAATGTAAGTGGTGGAAATAAATTGTCGTGTTCGCTTTATCAGAGGAGTGGTGATATCGGGCTGGGGGTTCCATTTAATATAGCCAGTTATGCTACACTTACACATTTATTATCAAAACATTGTGGCCTTGAGGCACACGAATTTGTATACTTTTTAGGCAATGCTCATATTTATCAAGAACATATCGAACCATTAAAAGAACAATTGATGCGCGAGCCGTATGAATTTCCAACAATCGATATATGTATGTTAAGGGAGAAAATCGATAATTACGTAATAGATGATTTTAAAATAAAAGATTACAAGTGTCACGAAATAATAAAAATGAAAATGGTAGCATAGTAATTGGTGTGTAAATATTGTAAATTACTTATAATAAAAATAAAATAAATAATATGTTTGCGTATAAAAAGGTTTAAAATACTATTATTAAGAAATATATACAAATTATTAAATGAGTAATAATGCTTCTTTATCATCTGCTAAGAGACGTCGAGGTGGTGGTCCCCCAGCTTCGCCTGTCTCTGCACAAAATTCATCAGGCGGGAGCGTCGCAACTGGCAGTTTGCCAGCTGGATTACCACCCAACTTTCGACAACTTCCTGTACAAGTACAGCAACAACTTTTGCGACAAATACAACAACAACGAAATTCTTCTTCCATTCCTCTATCTCAGCAAACAAATAGTAATGTAAACAAACATATATCTCCAAATTTCATTGGTGCTGGAATAGGCAATGGTATCGATAACGGTAGTACCACCGGGAACGGGCCGTATATTGTAAATTCGGTTATACATAATCGTGCTAACCACGAGGTTGCAGGTCTGCACATCAGAGACCTTCCGATGACATCTACAGGTTTACCTTGCCTTCCTTCAGGTGCAGCGCTTCCACCAAATGTATTGTTTAAATTACATCACGATGAGTTATTGAATCAGGATGCTAATTTAAATGATTATTCAAATAAGCTACAAATATTGACGAATCGTGTAGATAATATAGAGAAAGTGTGTGGTGTTAGCAAATCTCAAGGTCAGAACAATAATACAGATGCACCAAATAAAACGACGACAACTACAACTACAAATACGTCATATGAAAATATCGTGGAAGATGGTAACTTCATAAGCAAGGTAGTGGATAATATACTGACAAATACGAATTTATCAGATATTATAAATCAAATTGAGCCGTTACAGAAAGAAAATGAATCATTACGCTCTCTTATTAATTCACAACAGAAGACATTAAATGAATTATCTACACTTGTAATGAAACTCTTAAACGATGGCCTTCCTACATATGAATTGTGTAACACTAATTATGATATGAATAATAATGAATATAGTAATTATGAATCTATTACGGATGTTACTGCCGGTGTTACTGCCGAGGTTATTACCAAGGTAGATATGGATGACGTCAATACGGCGATTGTTGCAGATAGTAACGAAAATAAGATAGAAGAAGCCGATGAATCTGAGGATGAAGACGACGCAGTGAATGCTTAAATATAATCTAGAAACACGTTAAACATCAATTACGGGAGAATATGGTAAATAGGTGTAAATACGAAATACGAAATACGAAATACGAAATACGAAACAGCAAGATAACATAAAATAATTTATATTAGTTTATGTTACTATACATAAAACATAAGTTAGTGAGTATAATTTTGTAAATATTAGTATAAAAACAAATTAGTATTAAGTAATATATCTAAAATGAAAGAAATAATTGCAGTATTAATTTTCTGTTTTGTATTATTCATATATTTACACGTATACTTTCATTTAAAGAAGTGCGATGATTTAGAGGTTTATGAGACTTGCGATCCATCAAAAGAGAAATTAGAAGAGGTATGTGATATTCGACAACCTGTAGTGACATATTTTACAAATGATGGTTTAATGGAGAATTGTAATTTTAATTCAATAAAAGCGAACTATGGTGCTTTTGATGTAAAGATACGGAATATAAAAGACATTGACGATGAAACAGACTTATATGTTCCTTTAACGATAAATGAATCTATAGAATTATTTAAGAGTGATAAAGATTTTAAATTTTTGAGTGAAAGAAATTATGAGTTTCTTGAAGAATCGGGTCTTATAAAGCATTATATAAATAATGATAGTTTTTTGAGACCATCAATGGTATCTTCGTGTACATATGATATAATTTTCGCATCATTAAATACAGAAACACCGCTCAAGTATGAGGTTAACTATAGGAACTATTTGATAGTGACACACGGTAAGGTAGTAATACGTGTATTCCCACCGAAGTCTACTAAATATTTATATGCTACCGCTGATTATGATAATTTAGAATTTATATCACCGGTTAATCCGTGGAATGTTCAGTTACAGTATAAGGGGGATTTTAATAAATTGAGAAGTATGGATATTACGCTTATTCAAGGACAAATGATTCATATACCGGCATATTGGTGGTATAGTATTCGGTTTGTAAAGTCGAATACAACTATATGCGCTTTCAAATATAAAACATATATGAGTACACTGGCAATAAGCAATCATTTATGTATGCGTTTATTACAGAGACAAAATACGAAACTTGTTATTGCCAAAAAGATGGATTTAAAATCGAACAGTTATGAATTAAAAACCGAAGCATTATTAGACAAGAAAGACAAGAAAGACAAGAAAGAAGATAATATAGTTGTTGATGATAGCGACAACAATGAAGTAAAGATTGATATAGGAGCAATAAATATTACCGAATTAGCTACTGTGAAAGCAAATGATGATGAAGTAATAAAAATAGAGTTATAGTATATTTAGTATAATTTCTATAGTGCAAATGGAGTAAGATTTGTATGTAAGCCATCTTCTAGAAGGTCGATAAAATTACGAATATTAATTTTGTTAATATTTACGCGATGTTTAGGGTTAATGATAATGAGCTGGAATGCTTCTCGGAATGGATAAGGTATATGGTGTAGGTAGATGGGGTTAACATATTTATCAGAGTCGAAGAAGTCGCGCGGATAGTCATTATAAAGATTATAACAACTTCTAAAAATGAGAATGGTGGAAAAAAGAAATGCAATCGACCACAAGTCGTTATATTTATAGTTTTTCGTCCATTCGTATGATGTATCTTCATCATTTTTTATATTTAGAGTTGACGGGTTACAAAACGGTTTTGTTCCACCGGTTCCTTCTGATACGGCGTGTATACCTGATAATCCGAAGTCAATAATAAACGGTATATTTGTGGTATTTTGTATTAAAATATTGCCGGGTTTGATATCACCGTGAACAACGTGTTTTGAGTGTAAAAATAAAATAGATTTACAAACGCTGATACAAATAGTGATATATGAATTGATGGGTAATTTTTTATTAGTGTGAATTTTCATCCAGTCGTATATAGTGAGAGAATCGTTAATGCGAGGCTGTATGCTAAAATTCATATGATGTCCTCTTTTGTATTGTTGTATTTTAACGATATACGGTAGAACTATATTATGTGGTTTTATTATACCTTTGCCTATGAAATGCATAGCAAATAGTTCGCACTTAAATGCTTCAGGTGATGTATCAATTTTAATGATTAAATCAGATGTTTTAAATACTCCGCATCTTATTCCGCCAACAATAGAATCGTTGTTGTATATTTTTATGGAACGCAGATTAAAAAGAAAATCGCGTTCTTTGTAAATAATACCTTCAACATTTCTGCGAACGGATTCAATATCGACCGGTGATAGTATAGATTCAAGTGCCGATTCGTAGCCAAGTTGTTCAGTATAATATTCACAGACATCTGAATTAAATACATCTGTGTTTGAATTATGATATAATGTAACGATGTCGTCTATTATTGATTCAAGAATATAAGAAACATCTAGACTTATCACATAATCATCTTTAGAATTTTTATATAATTCAAGAGATATATTGTCAGTCGGTATCGTGACGTTGTTTATATTTTTAATCGGGGACTTAGACAACTCCTGCATTGAGGGTAGTGGAGGAGGGCGAGGTGAATTTATATATATAGATGAGTTTTTATTTAATGTGTTATAGGATGCATCAATATCGTCGATACTAATAATATTGATGTGGTTGACATTATCGAATATGACTTCTATATTTTTTTCTAATTTGTTATCATCTATGCATTTATCGTTATAGTTATCGATATTTGAGGAATTGTCTGTAGATGTTGCCGTGTTCATTATTGCTCCTAATGTATTTTTTAAAATTTCAGTGATTCTTTTCATATAAGCAATGCCTATTTGATGATTGTAGTAACAATTGACTTTAATAATAATATTAGATAATATATTTATATTGATGTTAAATATATTATGTAAGTGTGTGTGTGAATATAGTGATGCGATATGTGAAAAGAATTAACCAAATGTAGATTCTTCACAGAATTCTATATATAGGAATCCGTCTTCATCACGATGGTCTTTATATATATCTCCAATAATACTTGTAATAGGGAATAATTTATTGTTTATAAAAAAGAAAAGAGCAGTTGATTGGTGTATTTTAATTTTATCGCGAATAATCTTTATAAATTGTCCCATGCATATATCATAAGGTACTAAATATTTAATTTTATGCGATGCTTCTTGATATGAGTTATAATTGGATGAAGAAGTAGAAATTTCAACTATAACAGGGATGCGATTGGGATAGAGCAATATCATTTTTGATGATTTTTGCTTACGTTCATCAATCGGTGTATTTTTTTTATAAGTGGATGGCATTTAATAGCAATATATATAATTATATTAGTGTTTATATATAATATAATGTATTATATTTATGTGATATTCTACCAAATATTACATAAATATGCGATAATAAATTAAATGTATAATAAGGAACTAAATATTAAATATTAAATATTTCCATTGTATCTTTTTTGTATTGTTGTTTAAGGTTTTTTAGAATATGGAGTAGAAGGTATTTATGGTTACCTTTAATAAATTGTATACTATCTTCGATGTATTTAATACGACTATTTAGTTTAAGCATAGATTGAATGATGTTAGATTTAGATGTAGAATCGTCAATGGAATGGCGGCGAAGTGTAGTATCGTTGTCGTTGTCGTTGTCGTTGTCGTTGTCGTTGTCGTTGTCGTTTGTATCCTCTACTTGTTTGAGATGTTCAAGGCGTTCAAGGCGACGAACTAAAATTTCATAATGACGTAAAAGACTGAGACGTGTATTTAAAACTGTTCTATAAAGACTATTATTATCTAAATGGTTATTGTTATTGTTATTGTTATTGTTATATTGGTATTGTTTATGATTATAAAACTTGACATTCTCGAGTAAATGCGCTACTTGTTTATCGGAAAAGCCTTGAGAATATTTAATATTATTTATAATTATTTTTATATTTATATGTGGCGGACGCGCGATGGT
>Ga0194055_10004693_pt1 | contig 10149 bp, 8 predicted proteins | sample SepL449m_MetaG_FD_155482 | JGI IMG/M metagenome (GOLD analysis project Ga0194055, IMG submission 155482) | Anoxic zone freshwater microbial communities from boreal shield lake in IISD Experimental Lakes Area, Ontario, Canada - Sep2016-L442-9m | ecosystem: Environmental > Aquatic > Freshwater >... | reverse complement strand
GACATATCAACTTAGAGATATCAAAGGTTCTGTAGTAGTAATCACTGGCGCAACCACTGGAATCGGTGCTGCCGCAGCTAAACAACTTGTTGAATTAGGATGCAAAGTTGTTTTAAATGCCCGCAACGAAGCAAAGCTTCAGGAAATGGTTGCATCCCTTGGTGCAGATAACGCAGCTTATGTAGCGGGAGATTCATCAATACCCGATGTCTCACGCGCGGTAGCGAAGAAGGCAATCGATACCTTCGGAACAATCGATTGCGTTGTGCCAAATGCTGGTATCGGTATGTACGGATCTGTACTTGATTACAGCGACGATGAAGTAAATCGCATGATGCGCACAAACTATGAAGGCAGCGTCCATATTGTTCGCGCCACTTTGCCAACCTTGCTTGCTAAAAAAGCTGGCGATATCATCATGGTTTCATCTGTTGCAGGTTTTCGTGGAGGTGGAGATGAATCAATCTATGCCGGTACAAAGCACGCACAGGTTGGTTTTGCAGGCGGCTTAGATCGCGAACTTCGCGAAAAGGGTGTGCGCGTTGCACTTGTCTGCCCAGCAGGCACAGATACGCAGTTTGCAATTGAAGCAGGTCGTAAAGCTGGTGAGCCAAAGCTTGCTAGCTACCTACGTCCAGATGATGTTGCTTTCCAGATCGTACAAATCATGCGCCAACCGCTAACGGTGCGCACACATATTTGGACGCTCTGGTCTATGCAGCAACAGTCATAATTTTTGCGAATTTTCTAAAGGGAAGCGACGCCCATTTCGCAGGCAATTGATGAAGCAAGTCCATCATTTGCTGTTGCCAGATCTGGGTGTCGCACACCTGTCTTAATTGATCCAACCCAAGCAGTCAGCTCGTTTATATAAGCCTGCTCGAAGCGCCCCATCCAATTTTCATAAAGCTTGCCGTAAGTACGTGGTGGCAAGTTGAAATCGTAAGAGATAGATAGCCCGCCCAGATTATCAATTTCAAGTGAACCATTTTCCATTAGCGCTTCCATGCGTACTTCATAACCGTAAGTGCTGTTAGCTGCGATATCTACAGTCATCAGAACGCCTGATTCGGTGTGTGCCAACACGGTTAGCGGATCTTGCAATTGATCATTGGCGTACTTGCTGCGCTTCATGGAAACGGTGGACATTGAAACAAATTCTTCACCTAATAACCAACGTGCGATATCTACTTCATGGACGGCAACATTGGTTAGCAACATCGCTGTTGTTGCAGTCGGAGAGCTAACATTTCTTGAGATACAACGCAGATGCAAGACCTTGCCGTATTTGCCGGATTGGATCTCTTTCTTAAGTTCTATGTAGCTTGGATCAAAGCGACGCATAAAGCCAAGAGTGATATTTAGATTTGAAGCATTGGCAAGTTCTGCAACTTTTCTAGCATCAGCAGACTTTGGTGCTAGTGGCTTTTCGCAAAGAGTGTGCTTGCCGGCGTTTATTGCCAGCGTTAAATGCTCTGGGTGCAAGCCATCAGGTGAGCAGATGATAACGGCATCAACGTTTGCATCGCCAACGAGTGCTTCAACAGATGCATGTTGGCTAATTGCTGCACCTGACTTAGCGCTGAGCTCTTTTGCTAGTGAATCCATACGTGGACCATCTAGATCAAAGAGCGCGGTAACGACTGCGCCGTCTACGTGTTCAGTTAGATAACGCGCATGTCCTGCGCCCATGATTCCGACACCGATGATTCCTACACGTAGATCAGACACTTTTACTCCTTGTTGGTTTGTGGTTTATTGATTCGCTAAAGCTGGTGCAACGACGTTATGCAGGTAATCAACTGACTGTTTCATGCCAGTGATGGGTCCTTCGCCAAGGCTAGGCATCGCACCTGTAATGGCAACATCTTGTTCGATGACATACCAACCTTGATATCCGGCGGCTTCTAGCGCCAATATCGTTTCTAGGATTGGGACATCGCCTTGTCCAAGGGGAGTAAATAACCCTTTCTGTACGCCCTCCATGATGCTCTGTTGGCGAGCAAGTACCGGCGGAACAGATTTCATGTTTACATCTTTTAAATGCACGTGGCCAACGCGGCTGGCATATTTCTTGGCAAACTCAACGGTATCTTGCCCACCAATTGTCATGTGGCCCGTATCTAAACACCACATTACATCTGAGTTATCTACAACACGGTCGATGTCACGCTTGGTTTCAACCACAGTTTGTAGATGTGGATGCACAACTTGTACCAGGCCATGATCCTTACAGATCTGATCTACCTGGGCGAGCATCTTGAAGAATTGGGCAACTTCATCGTTACTTAACTCTTCTGGGTTAGCCCAATCCCAACTCTGGACCGGTGAAGATACAAAGTGAGTCGCACCGATCTCTTGGAATTTCTTACTTGATTTAAGCGCCATTTCAATTGTGGCTTTTTCTTGTGACTTATCGTGCAAGACAACTGGAGTGAAGCCACCGATCATCGACATCTTAAATTCCGCTAATTGATCTTTGAGTTCAGCTGAATCATCAGAGAAGAAACCTGGCGCACCAAGTTCAGTCGCAGGCAGACCAAGACTGGTCATTTCAGATAAGACTCGCTTAGTTGGCAACATTGCGCCCCAACCTGGGACTTCACAGATTCCCCAAGAGATAGGAGCCGATGCGATACGTTGCAAGAATGCTGTGGTCATTGGCTGATCATAACTTGCGCGGTAAGGTCTGAACATGACTATGGATATAGGCGGATCCTTCCGCCACGAATTAACCGGCAGTTTCTCGCAAGGATCTGACTCAAATCCAACTGTTGCAATGGTGGAGGCCTCATTTAAGGCCAATAATCTGCACTATCGCTACGTGAATTGCGAAGTAAACCCTGACCAGCTGGAAGCCGCTGTTGCGGGCGCAAAAGCGATGAATTGGAAGGGTTTTAACTGCTCTATCCCTCACAAGGTGCAAGTAATTCAATATCTTGATGGGCTGGGCGAATCAGCGGCTTTAATCGGCGCCGTAAATTGCGCAGTCAATCGCGATGGCAAGTTAATCGGTGAGAATACTGATGGCAAAGGTTTTCTTAAATCTTTTCTAGAGATAACTCCGGCAACTGGGAAAACTATTGTGTTGCTCGGTGCCGGCGGTGCCGCGCGTGCGATCGCAGTTGAATTAGCGCTAGCTGGGGCAACTAAGTTCTATGTCGTAAATCGCTCGCGGGCTCGCGGGGAAGAGTTGACAGCACTGCTAAATGAGAAAACTAACGCAAAGGCTGAATTTGTAGAATGGAATAAGACATACGAGATTCCACTAGATGCCGAAGTTGTAATTAACTCAACATCTATGGGAATGGTTAATACCGAAGGAAAACAAGATATTAACTTTGATTCAATCCGCCCTGGAATGCTGGCTGCAGATGTAATCGTCAATCCGCCACAGACTTACTTCTTGACCGAAGCTGGCAAACGTGGTGCTACAACTCTGCAAGGTTTAGGAATGGTTGTAAACCAAGCGGTTATCGGTATTAAGTATTGGACGGGTGCAGATGTGGATGCGAAAGACTTAAATGACGAGTTATTGCGCGTTTTGGGCTTGGCTTAAACTTTAGCTAGATCTGATTCGGCCACAACGCGCAGCGCTTGCGCTGCAATTGTCAGCGCCGGGTTCATCGCCGCCGATGATGGGAAGAATCCACCATCTATCAGATAAAGATTGTGATGATCGTGGCTGCGACAGTAGCCATCCACAACACTGGTGCGCGGATCGTTACCTGCCACAGTTGTGCCACATTGATGTGAGTTCATGGAGATATCAAAAGGTTGTCTAAAGGTGGCTTGGTATCCAGCCTTACGCAGTACCTTCTTTGCCCGGCGCAGTAGCTCCATATGGGTCTTCATTCCAACTGCGTTACGGGCCAGCTTTATAGCGCCATTTGCAGCGATAGTTACTCGGTTTTCCGGGTGCGGTAGATCTTCGCTCATTACAACAAATTCAACGCTGTGATCGGAAATTAAATTAAGCAGCGGCAGCGGAACTAACTTGGCGAATGATTTCATCATGATGCCTTGCACTTTGCCAATTAATTGAACTGCGCCAAGTGGATATCCCTTGCCACCATCCAGATACCAATCTGTAAATGAGAGCGTCTTCTGAAAAGTGACATCGTTCTTGCGGCGCATATCAACGGCTGCGATATGGCTGTTGTTATGCATCATAAAGTTACGGCCAACCTGATCTGATGAATTAGCAACGCCTGAGCGAAGTAGCAACGCTGCCGTGTTTACAGAACCAGCAGAGATTACAAATTTCTTTCCATAAATCTCTAGCTGCTCACCATTGCGAGTTGCCTCTAAGTGGCTTACAGATTTGCCATCTTCAGTTAAGACAATTCGATTTACTTGGATTGATGTCATTAAGGTGACATGTCCGGTTGCGATCGCTGGATTTAGTGCATTTACTTCAGCATCACTCTTTGCATCTATTTTACAAACAAAGCCATCACAAGTTTTACAGCGAATACATTTTCCGCCCGGTCCAAAATCAATACCCATGGAATTTGAATGTGGCTTAACTCCTGCTTTGCTAAGGCGCTTACCGAGTTCTTCTACATAGGGCTCATGCTTCATTGCAGGATATGGAAATGGCACCTTGCGATCGTTGCCATAAATATTCTGCGCATCACCGTGGACGCGGTATAACTCTTCAGCGCCGTAGTAATACGGTTCAAGATCTTCATAGGTAAAGGGCCAAGCAGGTGATATTCCTTCTTGATGCTTAATAACTCCAAAATCAAAGCGGCTAAAACGGGGAAGGGAAGCGCCATAGACCTTGCTATTTCCACCAACGAAGTAATGCACGCCTGGAACAAACTCTTTACCTTTCCCATCGACCCATTTTTCGTTGGGCTTGTAACGAGTCTTCATAAAGATTTCAGATGGTGACCAATTCTCAGGCTCGCGCGGCATGCGCTCACCGCGCTCTAGAACCAGTGTTTTAACGCCCTTATTAGCTAAAGCGAAAGCGGTTGTGGCCCCGCCTATCCCAGAACCAACAATGACCACATCCGATTCAATGCGAATCGAAGTGGCCATTGTTTTAAGTTCTATTTATTTAACTAGATATTAACGAACTGGGGTAAGCGCTTGGTCTTTCTTATCGACTGTCATTGCGCCAGTCATGATCGCAACCACATCGTTCATGCTGTGTGACTTTGGAGTAACAACAGCAGCGCGCTTGCCCAGGCGTTGTACCTGGATGCGATCTGCAACTTCAAAGACCTGAGGCATGTTGTGAGAAATCAAGATAACTGGCATACCGCGATCACGAAGTGATTCGATGAGCTTCAATACCTGGCGTGATTCACGAACACCCAAAGCAGCAGTTGGTTCATCCAGAATAATTAACTTCTGGCCGAATGCTGCAGCACGTGCGACGGCAACTGCCTGACGCTGTCCACCTGAGAGAGTTTCGACCGCCTGTGAAATATTTTGGATAGTTCCGATACCAAGGGCTGAAATGTGTTCTTTAGCAGCCTTGCGCATTCCAGAACCATCGAGCATACGGAAGACAGATCCAAGTGGACCCTTCTTGCGCATTTCGCGACCAAGGTAAAGATTTGAGGCGATATCAAGTGCCGGTGCAACAGCAAGTGTCTGATAAACAGTTTCGATGCCAGCATGGCGACCATCTTGTGGGCGCTTAAATGAAACTTGTTCGCCATCGAGAATGATCTGACCTTCATCAGGTGTTTCAGCGCCTGATAAGCACTTAATTAAAGTTGATTTACCAGCACCGTTATCGCCAACTACTGCGAGAACTTCACCAGGAAAGAGTTCCAGATCTGCACCATCAAGTGCGATGACTCGACCGTAGCTCTTCATTACTCCAACTGCTTGCAGGATAGGGGCTTTACTCATTTGCGTGCCTTTCTGATCCACTGGTCAACAGAGACCGCGAAGATAATTAGAAGTCCGATTGCAAGAAGCTGGTAGTAAAGATCTACGCCAGCAAGAGTTAGACCGTTACGGAAAACACCCACGATGATCGCTCCGATGAGTGAACCGAAGATAGTGCCGCGACCACCGAATAGAGATGTACCGCCGATAACCACCGCAGTGATCGAATCTAGGTTGAGATCGCTACCAGTATTCGGGCTAGCCACTGTAACTCGGCCGATCACGATCCAAGCAGAGAGTGCGAAGATCAAACCAGCAACCATATAAACGCTCATCAAGACGCGGTTTACGGAGATACCAGCAAGACGCGCTGCATCGATATCGTCGCCGACTGCGTAAACGTGGCGACCCCAACCGGTGTAGCGGAGCACGAATGCTAAGAATGAGTACATCGCGATAACGAATACAACACCTGTTGTGATTCGGAATGGCCCAAGGTTTACATAGTTACCAAGTGTTAATAGAAATGAATCCATCTCAATTGCAGGGACAGTTCCTTTTGTTAACGTAAGAGTCAGCGCAACGAATACGTTGTAAGTACCCAAGGTAACGATGAATGGTGGCAACTTAACTTTTGTAACTAAGAAGCCATTGATTCCGCCGCCAAGCATTCCGACCAGCAGACCGATTGGGAAGGCTAACCAAATAGACCAACCAACAGGATGCCCAGCACCTGGCGTTCCTTGAACTAGCTTGGCCATAGTCATCGATGAAAAGACTGCGATTGCGCCACAAGATAGATCGATACCGGCAGTCAAAATAATTATTGTCTGACCTGCCGCAACCGCGCCCACGATCGCTACTTGCTGCAAGATGAGCGAGAAGTTTGAGGGCGTTAAAAAGTTTTCATTAAAAAAGCTAAAAGTAATTGATGCAAAGAGAAGCACAAACGCTGAACTCAGCCATGGGTATTTATGGAGAGTTGCTTGAATTTTTTGGCTAACTGATGCGCGGTCATGAAACTCCGCGGCTGCATCATATGTGGCCGTATCTTGACTCACTTGTGGTCCTTTCACTGTTGCTAAAAATATTAGTTGATCAACTTGCTGAACTCTACTGCTTACAAAGATTTTTATACCTAAAACTAGTTAAAGAGGGCGACTGCCGAAGCAGCCGCCCTCTTTAAACGCTCTTCTTTAGTTATTAACTAAAGACCTGGGATTAACCCCAAGCGTTTGCTAGACCGTATTCAGTTGTCTCTGAAGGAACACCATCTTGTGGGTCATCAGTGATCAACTTGACACCTGTGTTGAAGAAGCTTAGGCCATCAGAAACTGATGGCTTTGTACCGTTCTTCACGATGTCGTAGATAGCCTGAACACCAAGGTCAGCCATCAATAGTGGGTACTGCTGTGAAGTTGCATTGATGCAACCTGACTTAACAGCGCCGATACCGGCTCCACCACCGTCAACAGAAACCATTGCATCTAGCTTGATTCCTGCAGCCTTAGCAGCAGCACAAGCTCCGATAGCAGTTGGTTCGTTGATTGTGTAAACAACGTTGATCTTCTTGTTCTTAGCAAGAAGCTTCTCAAGTCCGGTACGTCCACCGTCTTCATTAGCTCCAGTTGCTACGTTTCCAACGATCTCGTAGTCGCCACCTGAGTACTTGCCAGTCTTGGCTTCGTCACCCATCTTCTTTGGATCCTTGACATCAATTCCCATACCTGTAAGGAATCCGTTGTCACGGTTGTAGTCAACAGATACAACGCGATCATCAAAGATGTCGAGAAGTGCGATTGTTGCCTTCTTGCCAGCGAGCTTCTTAGCTGTCCACTGACCGATTAGCTTTCCAGCCTCGAAGTTATCTGTCGCGAAAGTAATATCGACGATATCTGCAGGATCTGGTGGTGTATCTAGAGCAATAACGAATAGACCTGCATCGCGGGCCTTGGTGATTGCTGCGTTAACTTCTGTAGATACAGGAACGATCAAAATACCAGCTTGCTTTGCAGATACAGCGTTTTCGATTGCTGCGATCTGACCTGCGTAGTCTGATTCGTCCTTACCTGATGCAACAGTTAGGTCTACGCCAAGAGCCTTAGCCTTAGCAGTAGCACCCTTGATCATTGCAACGAAGAATGGGTTTGACTGATCTTTTGTAATTAGTGAAACAGCAACTTTGTCGCCGCTTCCACTAGAGCTCTTTGAACATCCAGAGAGCACAAGCATTGACGCTGCGGCTACAGCAACAATTGCTGCAGTGCGGCGTGAGAAAAGCTTTGCCATATGTATTTCCTCCTATAGGTGGGTCAATCCCGACCGATACTACATAGGCGGCCCACGCATTAAAAGGGTTTTTAGGCGAAAATTAGATCGTTACCCAACCGTTATTACCCCCGAAAGAGGGGGCATTTGGCGCCGCTAGCCCCGTATTAGGGCGATCTCAAAGGGGGCCAGGGTCAATGGGAAATCGGCGGAAATCGCTGCCGTCTCAGCATATGACCACCAATCCATAATCTGGCTCGCTCGGTCGCATTCGTCGCTGCGCAGACTCTGTATCGATTTATATCCGGCCAGCACCTTTGAAGTAATTTCTAGCGACCATGGGCGAAGGGAGGCCACAAGGATTCTTTTCGTTTCTCGATTTTCAAATGCCACCCACGAATTATCTATCGATGTAGCAATTGTAATTTCGTGTGCGTGGTGCGCGCCGAGTGCTGAGAGCGCATGAAAGGTTGGAGAAAACTTTGTGGCGCCAGCTTGTGAATAAATAACTCCAAATTCGCCAAAGAGTTCGTGCCAAGTGCCAGAAAATGCACCAGCCACCGCAAGTGCAAAGATGGAACCGAGCGTCCAAGCGGCGCCTTCTAAAGTTCTAATGCGAAGGGCCGCATCTGGAGATGCAAAGTTAATTCGCTCTTCCCGCGAATGACCCGTCTCAGGATTTCCGCGAGTTGAAAAGGTAATTGGTGAGATAAAAACTTGTGGAGCTAAATACTTTCGTGCAAATTCGATTGACTCGCGCTGGGTATATAAAGTTTTAAAGATAGTTTCAGTATCGGTTGAATGAACTGTCGGCGCCATGGAATATGAAACTGAACTTCCAAAGTCGTATTTGTTTCGATGTAGATCAACTAAGTAAGCATCAGATCCTGGAACGTAAGAATTTAAAGATTCATTCTTTGGTAGGTCAATTGCTTCAACAACTTCTCGACCCTCGCGTTGAATCAATAATCGCGAACCAGCAGGAACTCTTTGACTTAACTGAGTTACTTCAGTTTGCAAAGCAGCACTGCTATTAGTTGAGAGAAGAGCTGCCTCCAAGATAAGTCCGCTAGATGAAGTGGTTGCAATCTTTTGGGCAGTAAGTGATTCCTCATTTACTCGCAAATGATCTATATCCAGTAAAACCAGGGCTTTTTCCAGGTCATCAGGGGATAACAGAGGTTCGGCATTAAATTGCAGACCGATACTTGGCAGCGACTCAATTTCACGCACCACAATCTTAGCCGGATCAATGGCGGCACCGGTTGGAGCGCCGACTTCAAATTTCACACTCTGCTTCCAGATACTTCCCGCACTTGTCACAAATGGACGGGGCTCACTTAACGATCCGCTATAAATTTTATAAGTGTTATCTGTCCAGTTACGTTGATCTTCAGCTTCTAGAACTTTTCCAGTTGAATTAACCTTAATAAATCGTTGATCAGGCGCCACAAAGTGCATCTCATTTGATGCTGGAAAGAGTCCTTGCGTGACTCCATCTATTACACGCTGTGGTGAAATATCTTGTAGTAGCGAGTAAGTATTGTCTGAAGAAGTAACCGTTGCGCCCATCCAGTCTCCGCTATGGAGACAGAAACAAATTCCCCAACGATTAACTGAATATTCAGCGAGACCTTGTAATTGATAATCTACTGAAAAAGTATTAGATGCAGAGAGAGTAATTATGGTCTGGGCAAGTAATGCCCCAGCAAGTGAATCAGAAATAGTGATTACACAATTACTATCGATAACCTTCACATCTTCGGTATGGCTATCTGCAACAAGCGTTGACCAATCCCACGGTCTAATTGCGGTGTAGAGCAGATCTATAAGTTGCGAACCTTTATATGTGACATTACGGATTGCAGCCTGTGCTAAATCTAAAGTGAAATCTCCGTGGTGTACCCGATTTGTATCAGGCCAGTGATTTGTACTCACCGCGCAGTCATTCCGCCATCGACTGCATATGAAGCGCCAGTTGCAAATGATGATTCGGTGGAAACTAACCAATTAACTATTCCTACCAAT
>Ga0194055_10004692_pt1 | contig 10150 bp, 14 predicted proteins | sample SepL449m_MetaG_FD_155482 | JGI IMG/M metagenome (GOLD analysis project Ga0194055, IMG submission 155482) | Anoxic zone freshwater microbial communities from boreal shield lake in IISD Experimental Lakes Area, Ontario, Canada - Sep2016-L442-9m | ecosystem: Environmental > Aquatic > Freshwater >... | reverse complement strand
CCACCACCCACGTCATGACTCCGAAGGCTTTTACTGCCACGGTGTCTGCCATGACCTCAGCTTTTGGCGACCCTACGAGGCGCGCCATCTACCTGTTTGCTCGTGAAGAGGGTGACGGAGTCACAGCTACACAGGTTTCGGACAAATTTGAACTTCACGCAAACGTTGCTCGCCACCATCTCGACAAACTTGCTGCCGGCGGATATTTAGAAGTCACAATCGAACGAGCAAAGGGTCAAGGCGTTGGTCGCCCTTCAAAGCATTATCGCGTTGCATCGAAAGACAGCGAATTTGAATTCTCTGTTCGCACCGACGATCTCGTTCTCACACTTCTCGGCAAAGCACTTGCTGCACTTCCGCCCGACATGGCACACACCATTGCTGAACAAGTTGGCCGCGACTACGGCCAAGCAATGGCAACTGGTCTTACTGGTCACGACGCAGCTGTTGGTCATCGTTCACTTCGTTCTGCAATTCAAGCAGTTGCCGATGCGCTCACTGCTCACGGTTTCGCAGCTCATACAGATGACAAGCACGACAAGTTGCGCATTGTTACAAGCCATTGCCCATTTGGCGATGTTGCAATTGAACACCCCGTAATTTGTGCAGTGGAACGTGGAATGGTGAAGGGAATGCTTGGCGCAATCTACGGCGACACTGATCCAGAGACCATCGACTCAATTCCTGCAGGCGACACGCTCTGCATCACCACTGTTTAATAACGAGTTAGTCGCCCCAGTGGCGCTGTTCTAAGAACGGGTCACCGTACATGTGGTATCCGTTGCGCTCCCAAAAGCCTGGCTTATCAGCATTCATTACTTCAATGCCGCGTAACCACTTCGGTGATTTCCAAAAATACAAGTTTGGAACTAGCAAACGAACAGGGCCACCGTGAATTGGTTCAATCGGTTCGTTGTCAAATTCCCATACGACTAACGATTCATCGCGTGTTGCATCATCAAACGGAAGGTTCGCGGTGTAGCCGTGTTCAGCATGACCCATGATGTGCGTTGCGCCCGCTTGTACGCCCGCTGCATCTAACAAATCACGCACGCGCACACCACGCCACACTGTGTCGAACTTTGACCATTTGGTTACGCAATGAATATCGGTTGTTAGGGTCACCGAAGGTAATGCAGTGAGTTGTTCGAAAGTCAACACGTATGGCGTATCAACAAGCCCACCGATAGTTAGGTTCCACTCACCCGGCGCATACGTAGGCACGTCACCAACGTGCAATACGGGAAACCGATCAGTGAGGTATTGCCCAGGTGGTAGTCGTGCAGGGTCGAATCCCTGCGAAATAACTTCTTCACGATTGCGATCGAAAAAACCCATGTATCTATTCTGCCTCTAAAAGTTCATCTGCAGGTTCTTCATCACGCAGATACCGTGTGCCTATGCCTATTTATCTCGTTCGCCACGCAATAGCCGGAAGTCGTTCGGCGTGGATTGGCGATGACCGTGAGCGGCCGCTTGTCGAAAACGGTTGGGCCCAAGCCCACGCATTGGCCACTCGCCTATCTGTCCTCAACCCCAGCGTTCTTTGGTCAAGTCCGTACCTGCGGTGTCAACAAACGTTAGAGCCGCTCGGCGAACTCTGTGGTCTTGATGTGGTCCTCGATTCTCGGCTTGAAGAAGAATCTCCGCTCGAAAAATCGCTCGCCGTTTTGGATGATGCACCTGACAACGCTGTGCTCTGTAGCCATGGTGATGTCATTCCCGACGCAGTGAACGGCCTCATTCGTCGTGGCATGGATGTCGACAATGTTCCACGTTCTCTCAAGAAGGGTTCAGTCTTCGTATTACACCGTGAGAACGGGCTGTACATCCGCGCTGAATATTGGGAGCCACCCACAACGAAATAGCGCTACTTAGAGAGTGCTTTATCTACTTCAGCAACGATTGCACTCACAAACGACTGCACCTCTTTCGGAGGGTTCATCGCCTTGCACGTGTCTAGCTGCGGTTTTGCCAGAGCTGCACTATTGAGAAAACGGAAATACACGATGCCGAGGAAACAATGAGCATCAGGGTATTGCTCATCTACTTGTTGCGCACGTAAGAGATCTTTCACTGCGGTCACAAGAGCAAGCTGCTTCACACTTCCGGTTGCTGCTCTGGCCGTCAACGCAAGAATCCATGATCGATACGTCAGGGCTTCTGCATTGTCAGGTTCAAGTTTCAACACTTGCGTGTACAACTCAATTGCTTTTCCTGGATCAGAAAAATTCAATTGACGTGCACTTGCCAACAAAGTGGACGAACTCTCTTCAATTCCGCCAGAGGCACTTTGACCTGGCAAACGCTGACCGGACTGACGAGCAACCCATACTCCTGCCCCAGCGCCTACAGCCAGAACAACTGCAATGACAAGAATGCGTCGTGCCCAATTGCGACTAACAGTTGTAGTTTCTACAACCGCACCCTCTAGTTCGCGTGTAATTGCGGCAGTGCGGGCAATGTATCCATCGCGTAATGCTGCATAATCTGCGTCATCAATGTCGCCCGCAGCACGCTCATTGTCGAGATCACGCAAGGAACGCAACAAGAATTGTTGCTCGTGGCGAAGATCCTCAGACATCAGACATAGTCCTCGTCAGTGGGATCTTCTGCAAGCAATTTCTCAACAAGAGCGACATCATCTGATGATGCTTCACCGCTGTTGTCGCGCCGCCAACGACGAAACGCAGCCCAGAGACCGGCGATCGAACACACCAACACGGCAATCGGCAAGATCCATACGAGCGAATCAACACCAGTCGCACGAGGAACGAGCAAAACTTTTGCCTTGAACGTATTCGCAATAGACCCGATGATCTCATCGTCCGTCAATGTGCCAGCACTGACATCACGTGCTACCTGATTGCGTATCGCTTCAGCAGCCGATGCACGCGACACGTACACACTTTCTCCGTCGCACGTTGGGCATGCAATATGTTTTGTGATTGAGTCGATTCGATCAGACTGCGTGAGAGGGCCGTTGTCGCGAGTGGTCCCCACCGTGAGTAACGCAACCACAATGAGGCCCATGAGCATCCATACGGGCCATGACTTCAGATGTTTCATTGCCCACCTGCAAACTGAGACTTCAACTCATTCAGACGAGTTGTGAGAAATCCTTTTGTCAACCCACCCATAATGCGCAAGCGCACGAAACCGTTTGGGTCAATAACCCATGACTCGGGAACCTTTGCCACACCAAACGCAACAGAAATGGCACCGTCGTCATCGCGCACAACTGGCCATTTGCCGCCATTTGTCTCGAAGAATGCTGTGACTGCTCCGTCAGAATCATCGTTCACAATTGTGTACAACTCGACTGCGTTATCCGAGGTCTTTTGTTCTTTCACAAAATCAATCAGCAACGGATGTTCTTGTCGACACGGAACACATGTGGAGTTAAAGAAGTTCAACACCACCCAACTTCCTTTGCGGTGCGACAAATCAAATGATCCGCCACCAAGTGTGGTTGATTTCACAACGGGGGCAGGATTTCCCAATAACGGAGACGACGCAGATTCAGACTCCCCTGGCTTTGCCATCGCGAGTACGACAAGAAAGGCAATCAACAAAACGCCGGCAGCACCAGCGATATACCGAATACTCTTACCGCGATTCACGAAACAGCCTCTGTTGGTACTGGTGCCGATGTCGCATCTGTTGGTTTGCGTCGACGCCCAGGGAACGCAGACAACAACGTGCCAATACCCATGAGGCCTCCGCCAATCCATAGCCACATCACCATGGGCTTAATAAACACTTTGATCTTCACGGTTTTGCTTGACATTTTGATTGGTGGCTCAACAGTGAGATAAATATCTTCTACAAACGACGACTTCACTGATGGCGTACCAATGTTTGTTCCCATTGACTTAAATTTTGTAATTGCTGGCGTGTAACTCTTACCACCATCAACGCGAACAACTGCTGCAACAACTGTGCGGCGTGCATCTGATTCGTTTGTAAACCCAGTGAGTTCAAAAGTGTGGCCATTGAATGTTGCAACAACGCCTTGCTTCAACATCATCTCTTGGCTGTGGGTGTAGCTATTCGATGCAGCCAGTGCGACAGCTATCAAGATGACTCCAATGTGAACCACCATGCCGCCATTGGCACGTCCAAGCAGGCCGCGCAAGCCTTGGCGTCGTGTTGCAAGAACTAATTGCCGCAATGCAGCACCACCGGCAAACCCACCAAGTGCAAATGTCAACAACGGTGCAAATCCGGTGGCACCAACACCAACGCTGAGCGCCAATGCGCCAATTCCGCCCCATGCAGGCCAGAACAAACGGTTTGCCAACAATTCACCAGACGCCTTACGCCACGGTAAGACCGGCGCAATGCACATCAAGAACAACAATGTGAGCCCGACAGGCACTGCCAATTTGTCGAAGAAGGGTTCGCCCACTACCAATTGGCGATTCTGCAGTGCCTCGATGATTAATGGAAAGACAGTTCCGAGCAAGACAACAAATGCAAACACACTGAAGATCACGTTGTTTGCAAGAAATGCACCTTCACGTGAAAGCGGCGAATCAATAGTGCCAGGCGAATGCAATTTTTGCCCGCGCCAACCGATGAGAGCAACAGACACAACCACGATGATGGCAAAGAATGTCAAAAGGTAGGGCCCAATATTTGAATCACTAAATGCATGCACGCTGTTCAGTACGCCTGAACGCGTGAGGAAAGTACCAAGGATTGTGAGACTGAATGTGGAGACAAGCAATGACAAGTTCCATACACGCAACATGCCGCGGCGCTCTTGCACTAAGACCGAATGAATATATGCAGTTCCTGTTAGCCACGGAATGAACGAGGCATTCTCTACAGGGTCCCATGCCCACACGCCGCTCCAGCCCAACACTTCATAACTCCACCAAGAACCAAGGATGATGCCAAGCGTCAAGAAACCCCACGAGAACAATGCCCAACGGCGCGTCTCTACGAGCCACCCTTCACCAACGCGACCCGTAATCAATGCACCAATTGCAAAAGCAAACGGCACAGTCATACCGACATACCCGAGATACAAAATGGGCGGGTGAAACACCACGAGAATGTGGTTCTGTAACAGCGGGTTCGGTCCTGGTCCGTCAAGAACACCAGCTGCACCAGCAGCAAACGGATTCGCCGGACCCAGTGTCAAAATAAAGAAAAAGATGCCGACGAAAAACATGGTGGCAACTGCCCAACCCACCATGGGGTCTGCAATGCGTGTGCGATATTTAAAAACGATGCCAGCGGTTAAGCACGTCAGAATGAGAACCCACAACAAAATGGATCCTTCTAGTGCGCTCCATACGGCTGTGAAGTTGTACAACGCCGGCGTACTTTTCGAACCAACTTTTTGTACGTAAGCAAGTGAAAAGTCGCGAGTGATCATCGCCCATTCCATTGCGGCAAAAGCTGAAATGGCAGCCACGCACGACAATGTGGCAAATCGCGGCACAAGGCGAAGAACTTTTTCGTCTTCATTACGCGTGCCTGTGACGGCAGCAATCATTCCGAAGAATGCACCAATCAGCCCAACAAGAAGAGCTGCGCGTCCTAGTGGGCCTGCTAGCCCTTCAACACCGAGCATGCAGCTGCCTCTTTGTTTGCTTGATCAATTCTCTTTGCATTCTTCTGAACGTATTGGTTCGAGTGCTTCACTTCGATGCGGTCACTCTCGAAAACACCGTTCACCACTCGGCCATGCGCAATGATCGGAATGCATTCTTGAAAAACGCCGCCTGGGTCGCCTGAATATGCGACCTTCAAAGTCTTCTTGTTGAAATCAAGAGTAAACGTGGTGCCGCCATCTGCGTGTTTCACAGAATTCTGTTCGACAACACCTTGCACACGCATTCTGCGTTCTCCACTACAACCACTACGCACACCAACTTCATCAACGTTGCAGTAATAGTCAATTGCGCTGGTGAGGAACTTCGTGACAACAACTCCGCCGCCCAAAAGTGCACCAACAACAACGAGAATTGGCAGCCACCGTCGTTTGCGGGCTGGAGGTTGAGCTCCCGGTTCAGTAACCGTACGTGGTGTTAGGTCCACGGCATTTCCTCACGTGTTGCATGTTTGGCTAATTCACGTCCACGACGTATCACCCACACGGCATACACAGCAACAGAGACCGCGGTCAGTCCCCAACTTCCAAAAATGAATGATGCATGTTTCATGACTATTACGCTCCCGCTTCATTTCGACGAGCTGCAATTGCGACATCAAGACCTCGATCAGAGAACGCATCTTCCAACATCATTGCGCGCTGACGATGAAGTACTAACCACACGAACAACATTGTGAAAGCAATAAGACCGAGGAATAACGAGAACAGCATCAAACCGTCGAGAGCAACTTTTGCATTGGGATTTGCTACAGATGCTTCTTGATGCAATGAACGCCACAATGTGACGCTGAAATGCACCAGTGGAATTTCCAGAATCGCTAACAACGCAAGAACAGATGAACGGCGCGCGCGCTGACGATGCGTGCCGCCCAATTGCCGAACTGCCAAGTAGCCAACATATGTAATGAACAAGAACGCCGTGCTGGTCAGACGTGCGTCCCACACCCAGTACGTACCCCACGTGAGTCGGCCCCACATACTTCCGGTCACTAAGGACACAGCGACAAACAGAACACCAATTTCACCTGATGCTCCGGCAACACGATCCCACGCAAGAGATCTGTTCTTGCCTGATAAATAGACAGCCGAACATAAAGCAGTGAGACCGAATGCGATGTACGCGGTCCAAATTGACGGCACATGAACGTACATAATGCGTACGGTGCTTCCTTGCACGACATCTTCGGCAGAAAACCAGAGGCCACACAGCGCAAGCGTTGCGAGCATGAGAATGACAAGGACTCCGAGCCGTCGCGTTGCAGAAGTTCCGGTGCCTGACTGTCCGGCCATGTTCACATCCACTTCTCTAAGTCTGACCGCCCGAAGGCGATGGGGAAAATCGGGACCTATTCGTCGACCAGAGGACCAAAGGCAACGGTTCCGACAGCGCAAAACAGAACCGCAAAGACCAAAAGGAGACCAATCCATGGCCACCCTTCGGACACTGTGGTGCCACCGCTACCAAATGCCGCCTCAGTCGCCCGTGTGGCGCCGATCAGGACAGGTGCTACCACTGGCAATAACAGAAGCGGAAGAAGTGTCTCCCGACCCCGTGCGCCTGCAGCAAGACCTCCGTACAGAGTACCCACGCTTCCGAGCCCAATGGTGGCCACCACCAAGGTGACTATTGCCTCACAGAAACCAGTCAATGTCATTTCAACGCCGTAGAGAACCACAGCAGTTGCCACAAGCATGAGTTCCAAAACAAACAGCTGCACCATTAACGCAACTGCTTTTCCAACAAAGATTGCGCCCATGTCAACCCCTGCAACTCGCAATGCGTCAAGTGCGCCATCGGCAGATTCAACTGTGAATGATCTCTGGATCACAACGAGCATGCTGAACAGAGTTGCTAACCACACAAGTCCCGGGGCAACGCGTTGCAAAATTCCGTCGTTATCAAGCGCAAAAGCAAACAGCACCATGACAATGGCAGCAAACGGCGCAACTTGATTCACCAAGATGCGACTATTCCACTCAATAGTGAGGTCTTTACGGGCAACAGCAATTGCAATTCGACGCTTGTTAATAGAGGTACCGCTCATGCTGCCCCACCTCCGTCAATTGTGATGGTGCGCGTTGCTAGACCAAGAGCACGATCACGTTCATGGCTTGCAAGAACAACTGTTGCTCCCGATGCAACTGCTGAACGAAGCAATGCATCTAATTCATCGCGACCAGCGGCATCGAGGCCCGCATGAGGTTCATCAAGTAGCCAAATCTCTGCGCGACGCACAATCAAACTCGCTAACGCGCACCGGCGTCGTTGCCCAGCAGACAGTTGCGATGCTTTGACGCCTGATAGTCGACCATCAATTCGCATCGTTGCCATGGCAGATGAAACTTCAGATTCCGTAGCAGCAACAGTTGACGCCCAAAACTGCAAGTTCTGCATCACTGTGAGATCAAGGTACAAACCGTTGGCGTGACCAAGTAATCCAACACGCGAACGAATGGCTTCTCTATTCGTTGCAAGATCTATTCCAAGAACATTTCCTGTTCCACGTTCAATTGGCATCAACCCAGCACACACGCGCAACAGTGATGTTTTGCCCGCACCATTCGGGCCTTGCAACAGCACGATTTCTCCACGTTGCACTGTGAGATCAACGCCAGCTAATGCAGGAAATTGACCAAGGACAGCAACAACACCTGAGAGTTCAATAACGGTGTCCATGCCGTAGCCACGCTAGTGACCTGTCGCCACCACTACCAACGCCACTACAGTCGCCCCCATGGCAAAAGACGAAAAGACATCACAGGGGCGCATCTCTCGCCTTCTTGATGTGCTCGGTCGCACCATGATTGCAGCCGGTTTATTGCTCTTGTCCTTTGTGGCGTATCAATTGTGGGGCACCGGAATCGCCGAAGGCCGCGCCCAAAATGCAATGGCCACACAATTCGTGCAACCACAGCCTGCTCTGCCCACCTTTGGAGGCCTGGTTGGACGAATCACAATTCCGTCAATAGGTGTTTCGAAATATTTGGTTGCCGGCGTGCGACTCAAAGACCTAGAACGCGGTCCTGGCCTTTTTCCTGGGTCTCCGCTTCCTGGGCAAAAAGGCAATGTTGCCATTGCTGGTCACCGCACTACGTACGGAGCGCCATTCAGTCGCATTGACGAAATTCACGACAAGGCAATCATCACTCTCGAATCTCGCGATGGCACTTTTACGTACATCGTGAATGGCGAACCGAAAGTTATCGCTGCCACTGATACTGCAGTAACTAAAACCACTAATGCAGAAATCGCATCGCTCACCCTGGTGTCGTGTTATCCGAAATGGACATCGTCTCAGCGCATCATTGTTGTCGCCACGCTCGACTCCACAGTTACACCGCTACTGGCAACTCCATTCACCGTTAACACAACAATCGCAGAACAGGAAAAAGACGGTTGGTTTCATGACCCCACAGCATGGCCCACCGTGCTCTTTTTTGGATTCGCTCTGATCGCTATCCGAATCATTGCTGCCATCATGACGCGGCGCGGGCGTCGCAAAATCTTTGTGTATCTCATCGCTGGGGGCATCTTTGTCCCCACTCTCTTTCTGTTCTTTGGTGGGCTGGCGCGACTATTGCCAGCAAATTTGTAACCGCAGGGGCATCAGGGGCTATTTCCCCTACCATCATTGGTATGTCAAATACCGAATCAAGCAACGACCCAGTTCGTTCACGTCGGCAAACAATTTCTCGTATCAACGATGCCGCCAATCGACTCGGTTATTTATTGTGGGCGATCGCAATGGGATGCTTTGTCACTGCATTCATTATCGGATTCAAGGGCTTTCTCGTCACCATGGTTACCGCATGCATCATCGCTGGTTCCATCTTGCTTGCTCCGTCCATCATTATTGGTTATGCAGTCAAAGCAGCCGAGCGCGACGACCTTGAACACGGTCGGTAGAAGACCGTCATGACTTCTGCACCAATAGATCGCCGCAGACAAATTCTTGATACTGCACTCACATCTTTTTCTATTGCCGGGTACCACAACACATCAATGAATGACATTGCAGAAGCACTGTCCATGACAAAGCCAGTGGTGTACCAATACTTCGATTCAAAGCGTGCGCTCTATCTCGAACTACTGCGATTTGTTGGTGATGATCTCGTCACCACAGTGACTGCGTCGGTTGCTGGTTCAAGCAACCCGCACGATCAAGCCGAACAAGGAATGATTGCGTACTTCACTTGGGTAGCCAACAACAAAGATGCATTTGCGCTGTTGTATGAAAGCTCTGCGCGAGTGGATGCGGAATTCACCGACATCGTCAGTGAATTTGAAGATGCTGCGGCTCGAGCTATTGCTCCATTTATTAACGCAAACATCTCCGCCGATGATCAAGTCACCTTTGCAATCGGCTTAGTAGGAATGGCAGAAACAGTCAGTCGACAAGTTCTGCGTCACGGTCGCGACTTTGACCCGGAAGCACTTGGCCGTGCAGTGGCGGCACTCGCATGGGGTGGACTTCGTTTGATAGGGCAACCAAACATTCACTAACTGCGCTTGCACTCGTA
>Ga0194055_10004690_pt1 | contig 10152 bp, 8 predicted proteins | sample SepL449m_MetaG_FD_155482 | JGI IMG/M metagenome (GOLD analysis project Ga0194055, IMG submission 155482) | Anoxic zone freshwater microbial communities from boreal shield lake in IISD Experimental Lakes Area, Ontario, Canada - Sep2016-L442-9m | ecosystem: Environmental > Aquatic > Freshwater >... | reverse complement strand
TCAACCTTACTCCCTATGCAAAGCGCATGAAGCTTGCACTATTGCCTGTTCGTATTCTGCAAAAATTGGGGTTGATGTGGTTGCTTAGATTAGCTGGAAACTTGTTGCCCAAGTCACTTCGATTGCTCAACGAAATTGTTCCTGACATGGAACCTCATTATGGTGAATTCCCTGAAGTGCTTCCTGCCAAGGGTGTTAAAAGAGCGCGTGTTGGTTTGATTTTAGGATGTGCTGCGGATGCGTTTCTTCCCCAGGCAAACCTTGCAACTGCAAGGGTGCTTCAAGAGAATGGCTGTGAAGTTTGGATCCCAAAAACCCAAGGATGCTGCGCTGCCTTGCACCATCATGCTGGCCTAGATAACGAAGCTAAGAAATTTGCTGCAGCAAACTGTGTTGCATTTGCTGATGGCTTGACCGATGGCCCAAATAAGCTTGATGCAATCGTTAATAATGCCGGTGGTTGTGGCCCGGTGCTTAAAGAGTATGGGCACCTATTGCATGGCACCCCTTTCGAAAAACAAGGTGAAGCTTTTGGTTCGAAAGTGAAGGATATTCACGAGTTCCTGATGGAGCTTGGCCCTGTTGCCCCTACCCATGAAGTGCCTTTAAAAGCTACTTATCATGATGCTTGTGGTTTAAGCCATGCTCAAAAAATTCGTAATCCCCCTAGGCAATTAATGGGCATGATCAAAGGCCTTAAACTTGTGCCCCTTCTCGAAAATGAACATTGCTGTGGCGCTGCGGGCAGTTACAACATCACCCAACCTGAGATGTCGAAAGCCTTGGGCGAACGCAAGGCAAAGAATATTCTTGCGACTGGGGCCCGTGCCATTTTCACTGCTAATGTTGGCTGCCTTTTGCAGGTGGATCGGTATCTACGAGAAAACAAACCTTCGGTCTGGGTGGCCCACCCCATGGAAGTTCTTTGGGCGGCTTATAGCGGCCAATTTTCTTCAAGGCTTAAAGCTGCAATAAAACCGTATGAAAAGGATTAATCATGAGTTTCCACGGCATCATTCCTCCCCTTGCTACTCCGTTCAAAGATAATGAAGATCTCGATATTGAGCGCCTGAAGTGGTTTATCGAACAGCAGATTGAGGCTGGGGTTCATGGCATATTTGTGCTTGGAACCAACAGCGAATTTTATGCCATGGATGAGGCTGAAAAACAGCAGGTTATTGCGGTTGCTGTCGAGCAGGTGAGGAAAAGGGTTCCGGTTTTTGCAGGCACGGGTGCTGAAACCACCCGCGAAGCAGAACGACTTACCAAAATGGCGCAGAAGGAAGGCGTTGATGGCGTTTCAGTTATCACCCCTTACTTTATTATGCCTAATCAAAATGAAATCCATGACCATTACAAACGCATTGCGGAATCCACTAATCTGCCCGTTTTGCTTTACAGTAACCCGGTCACCTGTGGTGGATTAAAGATCGATCCCGATACATGTGGCAGACTTGCCAAAATCAAAAACATCGTGGGCATCAAAGATTCTAGTGGCGATTTGCAAACCACGATTGAAATCCTTAGGGCTGTTCCTTCAGATTTTGTCGTGATGCAAGGTCGCGACACTCTGATTTTTTCCGCATTGCAAATGGGTGCTCGTGGAGCTGTTCCTGCGACTTGCAACATTGCACCGAAGTTGCTGGTCGAAATCTATGAGAAATTCAAAAAGGGTGATATCGAAGGGTCTATGGCTGCACAGGCCAGATTACATCCTCTTCGAATGGCTTTGACTCTTGGCACAGCACCTGGTGGCGTTAAATCCGCTCTTAGGGAACTTGGTCGTTCCATCGGGCCTTGCAGATCTCCCGTAGCTTTGGTTGGTGCAGATAAAATCCCCAAGCTTAAAGAAGCTCTTGCTGCTGCTGGTTTGCTATAAGCTTTATACCAAAGTTAAGAGCCGTTGCTTAACCCAGAAACTGGGAATAGTAGGCTGTTGTAAATCGTGGGTGAGCCAACTTTTTCGGAATGAGAAGCTCATCAGGTTTCAGCCATTGTGTCTGGATGGGCGATGGCTTTCCCCCTAAAGTTTTAATCGCTAGGCTGTTGTATTCTTTTGCAAACATCTGCCACTTGGGGTCAGTTGGGTTTGAAAAAAGGGGATCAAAAGAAAAAGAGACACCTGGGCCGCTTGAATAAAGGCCATAAGGTTTCTTTTTCGATTCCGGACGATTTAAGAAATACAACGCCCATGTATTTGGCACAAACGAATGCTTCTCCTCGAAGGCTTTTGTGAATGCGTAAGATTGTGAAATGACCCCTTTTATTTTTACCAGATCATGTTCGTAATACTGGAAATCCACGCGGCTTTCATTTGCACTTGGTCTCCAATACTCATTCACCATATCCGCCCTGGAGTAAGTTATTTCCTTGATCAGGGGTTGCAGATTGTTGATGTTGGGCCTGGGGGTCGCACCATGTTGAATATTAGATCGTTTTGCCAAACGCAATGCATTGAATTGGGGTTGCGAGGAAGCCGGAGTTATTGAACCTGGGCCTGCTTTAAATCGTTGATCGCAAATGGCATATAATTTGTCCAGAATGACGGATGCAAAAAACGCATCACAACCCTTGTGCAAGCGAATGAGTTCTTCAGATAGGTCTTCCGGCGATTTTAATTGATGCAAGGAATATTTAGAGGTGCATAGTGTTGCTGGTCGAACTGCTATCTGGCATTCGAGGACAATTCCTAAAAGTCCGAATGAACATTTGAATTCATAGAAACTAGCCCCATCTTCGGAATCAGAAATTGAGCATAGTTCGCCTTCAGCATTGACGTAAGAAAGGGCAGTGACGCCTGCGGAAAAAAAACCTACTCCATCCAGCGAAGAATCTTTAGTGTCACCAACAGCAACCGATCCAACGGTGGCTTCGCCAATTTCAGCTTGAAAAGGAATTTCGAATCCTCGTGATTGCAGCCATAAATTAAGCTTTTTAAGCCTGCAGCCTGCTTGAACGCGGACAATTTGCCGACCTTTTCCATCCGTTTCCAATCCGATGATTTCATCTAGCTTTGTGGTGCATAATAAAGTGCCACCATCGTTGACGATGGTTTGTGAAACAGAAAGCATGGCCCCGACTGGACTTACCGGGGTCGGAAATCGCTTGGTATCCTTGACAATCGCCTGCACATCTTCGTAGCTGATGGGTTCTGCATAAACCGCAGGCTTAGTGTTGTTAGATAATCCCCAATTGGAATAAGTTTTTCCATCGCTTTTTAGAATGCCATGAAAAGGAAATGGTGCAGGTTGTTTTATTGGAGGTGTTGCAACAGGCTTTTCCACCGCACTTGCATTGCCATTTTCCAAGGATGCAATGCCTGAAAGAAACACCACTTTCATGGCATCGCGCCTGGATTGATATTTGGGATTTGTGTCCTTATTTGGCTGATGTTTTTTCATTTTTTCCAAAAGCTTTTTTGAGTGCAATACCTTCGCGTAATTTGAAGAAATAATCCATGAATTCAATATGCCCGGCAACAGGGCGCTGGGGAGTTATAAAAGATACCGAGACATATCCCATTTCGTCTTCATCATTTTCGCCAACGAATACCATGCGCGGCGGGTTGAATGGATTAGTGGGGTTTCGGTCTGAATTATCAAAGATGCCTTCGACATGAAGGGTGTCGCCTTTTTTAAGTTGATAATATTCTTTGGTGTAGTAACTGGATTGCCAGTTGTAGTCCCAGTTTCTTAAATCAAAAAGAAGTTTTCGTTCTTTTGAGTTTTTGGGTTGATGCCAAACCCGGATTTCCTTGCCTAAAAAATGCATGTGGGGCTTCATCATGAATATTTCGCAATCTTGTTCCACCACCCTTGATCCAATTGATTTGTATTGGGAAACACCTTTTGGGATCCAGAGGAATTTTGTATCAACCAACATGTAATGAACAAATTTCTCAGGCTTTTCCTTGGCAAGCCAGATAGCGATCTTGCTTTTGTCAGTTTCTGGTTTTCCGTTGCGATGGTAATGAATTTGCATAATGATGGCGGATTCTGGTGGTACTACCACTGTTGCTTTTGGTGGATATGACATTTCTCCCTGACCAGGAACCCAAACCCCCAACGTGCCGCCCGGGTTCTCTTTGTTCCTTTTGATGTCAGTTGGGTTGGGCTCGAAACCTAGTCCCATTCCTGATTCATACCCCGGGCCGTAATCTTCATCCCCTGTCCCTATAGGCTTGAGTTTTCCCAACCGCTTTTGTGCATCTATCACCACATCTGTTCCATCGTAAAAAGATAATTCATGATGTACGATTCGTTTGTTACCGGGAATAAATTTTATCTTCTGGAGGTTTAGTTCGGTTTTGTTGTTTAGTGGAAAGGCGATCATTCTGTAGTGGTCTTCACCTTTTGCTGCCAGATGAAATTCAGTGGGCATTTCCAAGATAAAATCAGGCGGGTCCTTTTCATCCCAATCTTTTGTTGCAGGAAATGAAACAGGCTTGGGGGCATCTTTGAGATCACCTTTGGGGCTTCCAATTTCTGCCCACTTCGAAAAAACTGCAATTTCACTTTCATTAAGTGAAAAATCATCTTTGAGAGGTAAACCTCCACGGACTGGCCAAGGTGGCATTTTGCGGCTGGAAACATAATCCTTCATATCATCCGCCCATCGTGTGGCATCTTCAAAAGTTAAAAGTTGAAAGGGGGCTACATCGCCCGGGCGATGACAACGCTGGCAATGTTTTTGCAATAACGGAAGTACATCCTTATAAAAGGTAACTTCTCCCTCAGTACTGGGTTCTTTCTTTTCCCTATCAAGCGGGCAACCAATCGCTTGGGTCGTTTGAACTTCAACCGGTTTCTTTGCAAGCACCTGATCGATCGCTTCTGTAAGGTGGGCGTTTTTGGTGTTTTTCAGGCGCGTTGTACGGTCTTGGTATTGATCATCAATTGCACCGAAGTATCTTAATTTTTTTTCTTCATCAAGTAAGAAACATTCGGGTGTGACATTAGCTAGGAAGTGATTTGAAACGATGTGGTTAGGGTCGTAAAAAACCTTGAAGTCTGCAAGAAATTCTTTGGTATGTTTATCAAGCTCTTCAGCACTTTCCGAATCACAAATTATTGCGGTTACAATAACCCCCTTGGTTTTATATTTTTCAGCAAGGGAGTTAAGCACATTAATATAGCGGTTCGAAATAGGGCATTTGAAATCAAGGAATGTAACCACAATGGCCTTGGCATCTTTTTGATCATGTAATTGCCATTTCTCACCCTTGGTATTAATGAATGTGACAGGAGGCATCACCTTTCCCAAGCGTAATAGGGAGGTAACTTTTTCATCATTATTTTCCTGAGATTGCACCTGTTTTGGCACAAGTAAAAAAGATAGTACACCCACCAAGCATGCGAGGGTTGAAATTCCTAGCAACCATTGATTTGTTTTGCTTGGAAATGCGAGTTTGAACTTAAAAAGATTAAGCATTGTGTTGCCCAAATAAATTAGAATACTTCCCTAACACTTATTTTAGACAGAGCTTTCAAAATTATAGACAGCGCATTATGAACTTGTCAATATTCTAAGAAGATTGAATCAATAATTTGTTGTCTTGGTTGGCGCAAACGAAATTGCAAAACTCATTTTGAATGAGTTAAAGTGAGAGGAAACCACACAGATCAATAGTTTGGATTCGGTTTATTTACCGGTTCCAAGCTTAGGGCGATTCGCAATGCCATGATGAATGATTTTTAAAACACGATCACGCTCTTCACCTGAAAGAGTAAGCCTTGGTTCGCGAACTCTTTCAGAGCCCAAACCTGCTTCTTGCGCGGCCAGCTTGATATACTGCACAAATTTTACATGGGTATCGAGTTTTAGCAATGGATAAAACCACTTGTACATTTCGCGTGCTTCATCCCATTTACCTGTGCGGGTTAGATTCCAAAAGTATTGGTTCTCTGCAGGGAATGCGATTCCTGATCCCGCAACCCAGCCATCAATTCCAAGAATCGAAGATTCTAACACCAGATCATCCACCCCTACAAAAATGCTGTAGCGGTCTCCTACCTCAATTCGCAGTTCAGTGATCCTACGGGTGTTTGCAGAGCTTTCTTTTAAAGCAACAAGATTTGGAATGTTTGCAAGCTGCGAGAATTGTGCAGGGGTGATATCAACAGGGTAGCCCACGGGATTGTTGTAAAGCATCCATGGAAGATTGGTGGCTGCTGCAACTTTTCTAAAATGGTTCATCGCTTCTGCGCCTTCAGCCTTGTAAACCATTGCAGGCATGACCATAAAGCCATTGGCTCCCAGTTTTTCGCAATCGCGCACATATTGGCAAGCTGCCGCGGTGCTCATCTCTGCAACACCACTCAACACGGGCACTCGGCCCGAGGCCATCTTTATAATTTCAGATATAAGAGTTCGTTTTTCTGATGGATCAAGAGTTTGGTTCTCGCCCAGCGAACCTGCCATGATTAAGCCGCTAACTCCGGAAGCAATCAACGCTTCACAATGTTTTGAAGTTGCTTCGATGTCGAGCGACATATCTTGGCGAAATTGTGTAGTAACCGCAGGGAATACACCGGTCCAAGCATGTTTAGACATGAGAAACTCCTAGTGAAAGGGCGCTGAAAATACAGGTCGATATCTGATATTGTAGATAGCTAGATGAACTCTGACCATCTGCTTATTAATCCATTGTGGTTATAAAGATTGTCAGGAAGACTGTACTTTTGTTGACTCTTAATAAAAATGTATCTATAGATAATGATATGGAGCCATCTATTGTATTATCTTTGACTGTTGGCTTAATTGCTTGGGCATTTATTAGTTTGGGCGCTGCGGTCGCTGGTTTGTACTTCCCGCCTAAAAAAGATACTGAATGCTGGCGAGCTTTTTGGTTTATGAACGGGATTTGGGGTTTGATCGATGGAATCATCGGTTGGGCCAATTTAATTACCGCTCCCCCAACGATCGAATTTCTACAAAAAGTTCTTGCGATCAACAGCGGATTAGATCTGCTCTATATCACCACCGGTTTAGTTTTATTCACTCGCACTAAACCGGTTTTAAAAGGCTTTGGCTTTGCCATCTTAATTCAAGGCTTATTTCTTCTCATCTTCGATGCAATTTTTTTATTCTTGTGCTATCGTTCTTAATTCTTCATCCATCAAGTTAAAATCAGTATTGCCAGACACCTTCTGAAAGTATTCTTGCGCCTGCGATGCTTTGCTTGTAGAGGTAGGCAAAGGCCTTTGAACCATCTGCCAAGGTGATGAGTTCCAAATTGAACAGGAAAGGTGCGTCTTCGATTTTGTCCAGTTCGACTAGCAATTCGTAGGGGATTTGAAAAAGCTCGCCTTGAACCGAAAAACCCTCCTGTGGTTTTTTAACCATTCCTGGGTAGGTGCCGAGATCCACAAGAAGATAATCAGGCGAAGTATAACTTTCATTCAAATAATGCGCATTCAATAAAGCGTAGTGGTTTTTTTTACCCCGTTTAAGCGTGCCATAGACAAACAATAATAGGGGGTCGTTGGGATTCGTTATTTAAGTTTGGCGCCAACAAGTTTTTTAAAGGTGCTTTTGCTAATGGGTGAGAATCGTACCTTATCGCCAATATTAAAAGCGAAATATTGAGTAAGGATATCCACGAGAAGATTAGGCGTTTGCCCGATGAGATGCCATCCGCCTGGTTTTTGTTCGGGATAGATGCCTGTTTGAATGCCAGTAAGGCCGACGCTTCCAGCAGGGACGTTTAATCTTGGAGTAGCAAGCCTAGGCACGCCTTCGAGTTCTTTGGGTAGGTAGCCCATGTAGGGAAATCCCGGACTGAAGCCGATGGCGTAAACGCAATACTCTGTTTCGGAATGAAGGCGAATCACTTCCTTTGTGCTTAAGCCTTTAAGTTCAGCGACGATTTCTAAATCAGTGCCTAATTCGTAGCAGCATGGCACCTCTACCACTTTGGATTGTTGTGTTGGCGTTGTAATTTCTGTGATTTTTAAGGTTGATGTTATTTCGTGGATCAAACTTTCGAGTGAAATGGAATCGGGGTTGTGATAAAGGGCCACAGCCTTGTAAGCAGGTACCACATCTAAAACCCAGGTATATGCTGCTTTTTTAATGTTGTTGTAGAAGGTTTGGCATGCGGATTCGTTTTCAAAACGGACAAGAATTCCCATGTCTGCAATTGGCTGGATGATGGGTTTGGGGGGAGTTGATTTATTTTTTGTTGAAGCCATTTTAGTTTATCACTCCAGTACATTATTACTTATATTGTATCAGTAGGCTTTAATTTCAATCTTTTAATTTATGTGAGGTATTATCATGCGAATATTTAGTTTTCTACTTTTTGCGATTCTACTTGGCTTTGCATCTGGTTGCAAAAGTAAGAAGCCCATGGCAGATAAAAATACAGATGCCACCAAGCCAGCGGTAGCAAAAACAACAACCACTCCTGCTGCAACAAATGAAACTCCTGTTCAGAACATGAAAAGAAATGCGGTTGCTCGAACTGGTACTGGGAGTAAGCTTCGTCAGGTTTATGACGCATTGGAACTTTATGCAAATGATAATAATGGAAAATATCCCCCCCCTTATACCAAAAGTGCACAAGGAACTCCTTTGTTAAGTTGGCGAGTGCTTATCCTGCCCTACATCGAGCAGCAAAATCTTTTCAACAAGTTCAATCAAAATGAGCCATGGGATGGCCCTACCAACAAACCCCTTTTAAGTTACATGCCAAAGATGTATCTTTCTTCGGGAAATAGCGAAGTGAATATCGCTTTCAAAACCACTTTTCTAGCTCCTGTTTCCAAGGAAACTGTTTTTTCTCCAGCAGGCGGGGTTATGAAAAATGCAATAAGCGATGGCCTTTCGAATACTATTTTAGTTGCGGATGTGGATGATGATTTTGCAACAGAATGGACGAGGCCAGTTGATCTTAATGTTAACTCTCAAAACCCTGCACTAGGGTTAATCAACAGTAATCCTGCAGGATTTATGGCATTATTTTGCGATGGTTCTGTAAAGGTGGCACCTAATCGCCCACTCCCCAATGTTTGGGCTATGTTTACCATTGGTGGTGGCGAACAGGTTAACCCTTGATTTTGCGAAACCTAACGTTTGCTGATTGACCAATCATGATTTTCGGCACATGATGTATTTTCAAATGTGTTTGTTTTTTTAACCTATGATGAAAGGACTTTTTGATGAAGGTTTTGAAATTGGCTCTCTTGTGTGCAATTTTTTCTTCCATTGTTTCTGTTGCTTCTGCTCAGGAATCCAAGAAGGAAAATTCTGCCACCAAGCCCATTCCTAGGGATAAGGGCTGGGAAAAACGACATGAAACTTTTGTTGGTATTGCCAAGCGTGGCAATGTAGACCTCCTCTTCTTGGGTGATTCAATCACTGATGCTTGGGGCGGCGAAGGACACGGCACAAATGGTGGACACAAAATCTTTACCTCCAAGTTTGTTCCTATGAAAGCTGCAAACTTTGGCATTGGTGGCGATCGAACCCAACATGTCATTTGGCGTTTGCAAAATGGTGAACTCGATGGCATTAAGCCAAAAGTTGTTCAATTGATGATTGGTACCAATAACAGCAATGGTACAGATAACACTGCAGAAGAAATTGCAGATGGCGTTAAAGGCATTATTGACGAAATCAAAAAGAAATCACCAAGCACCAAGGTTTTGTTGCTTGCTGTTTTCCCACGCAATACAGGCAAAGATGATGCTGCAAAGAAAATCCAAAAGGATAAAATCGATAAGGTTAACTCCATCATTTCTAAGCTTGACGATGGCGGCAAGTCTGTGAAGTTTTTGGATATCGGCTCGAAGTTCAAAGATGCATCTGGTGCACTTCCCAAGGAACTCATGCCTGATCAACTTCACCTAAGTGAAAAGGGTTATGAAATTTGGGCAAATACAGTTGAAGGCGTGATCACTTCAATGTTGAAGGGTGATTCAGCTAAGGCTCCAGAACCAACGAAGACAGTGAAGAAAGTAGAGCCAACTACTCCTGCTAAGCCAGCTCCTGGAACCCCAGAGCCAACGAAGACAGTGAAGAAGGTTGAACCAACTCCTGCTCCTAAGACCCCAGAGCCAACGAAGACAGTGAAGAAGGTTGAACCAACTCCTGCTCCTAAGACCCCAGAGCCAACGAAGACAGTGAAGAAGGTTGAACCAGCTCCTGCTC
>Ga0194055_10004689_pt1 | contig 10152 bp, 10 predicted proteins | sample SepL449m_MetaG_FD_155482 | JGI IMG/M metagenome (GOLD analysis project Ga0194055, IMG submission 155482) | Anoxic zone freshwater microbial communities from boreal shield lake in IISD Experimental Lakes Area, Ontario, Canada - Sep2016-L442-9m | ecosystem: Environmental > Aquatic > Freshwater >... | reverse complement strand
TTCGCCGACTGTCGATGCCCCTCGCCTCGCTCGAAGCCATCGCCAATTGCCTCTCGATGCTTCATCGCTTCGTACGGTGGGTCGGAGACCCAGCGCAAGGCAGGAGCGAAGGTGGCAAGCATTGGGCATTGCGGCTCGTTTGACGGCGCTCCCTCCTCGGACCGGGCTGCTCTCCTACGATGCAGTGACATCCATCCTTCGAGGAGCGAGCGTGCCGACCGACGAGACCCCACCGGCCACTGGCGGCGCCCCAACGAGTGAGTCGGATGCTGAGCGGGACTACCGCAACGACCGCTGGCCGGCCTCGCTGGCGCTCCTCGCCTGCATCGCCCTCTCGCTCGTCCTGCCGACTGCGGTCTCGGTCCGGCCTGCCTGGCTGCTACCGATGTTCGAGCTGCTGCTGCTGATCCCGCTCCTGCTCGGTCGTCACCGCCACCCGAAGGAGGCCCGATGGATTCGCAGGCTGACCCTGGCCCTGATCACTGTCATCTCGATCTCGAACGCCATCTCGGTGGCGCTGCTTTGTCATCATCTGCTCAAGGCCGGCCAGACGCCCACCCTTGGTCGCCCCCTCGTCTACTCGGCCATCCTCATCTGGTCCACCAACGTGATCGCCTTCTCGCTGTGGTACTGGGAGGTCGATCGCGGTGGCCCCTCGGTCCGAGCCACCCCCGGGGAGCAGATGCCCGACTTCCTGTTTCCACAGATGGGCCTCGATCGTCGGATGCGCGAGACGATGGTCGAGCCCGACTGGCGTCCTCGCTACCTCGACTATCTCTACGTGTCGCTGACCAATGCTGCGGCCTTCAGTCCGACCGATGCCATGCCGCTGCGCCGACGCGTCAAAGTCCTCATGGGCATCCAGTCGGTCATCTCGATGGTCACGGTTGTTGTCGTGGCCGCTCGGGCGGTGAACATCCTCAGGTGAGCATCCATCGGGCCCGGTGGGGTCAGTTGGAGGTGGGGCAGGCTCGGCGGATGACCTTGAGGTCCTGGCGGATGCGATAGAGATCGCCCCCGAACTCGGTGGGCGTGGTCGCACCTGCGAGGTGGATGCGGGTGACGACGACCTGACGCTTGAGCGCCTTCACCTCGCCGGCACTCGATGCCGGCAGCGTCCCCTCGAGTTCCTTGAGCGTCTTGGCGAACTGCTTGAGTGCGCTGGTAAGCGACGCTGGTGTGGCGGTCGTCACGTCCACGGCCTGCGTCAGCGCCTTGTTGGCACGGGCGAGGTCCGTGCACGAATGCACGACGGTCGTCGGCGCGGAGCTCGACGACCCATTCGACGCACAAGCGGTGAGCATTCCCGGCAGGATCAAGAGCAGGGCTCCGGCGACAAACTGTCGAGCTCGACGGGTTCGCTGCGGCGCCATGGGCCAATGGTAGGGGGAGGCTCGGCCGACTGAGGGCATCGATGATCAGATCTCCGTCAGCAGGTGGGAGGAAAGATCACCCATGAGCTCGACCACCACGTGCATCGCCACAAAGCGCCAGCTCGAGCCGATGCGCTCGAAGCGGTCGACATAGCGACCGGCGATCACCGGCTGGAGGGCCAACTGGCCGGGGACGGCCTGGAGGACGGTGAAGTAGCTGCGCGAGGTGGCCGACTCCTCGTCATCGGCGAGATCCACCATGACATTGGTCATCACGTGCTTTGTCCTCGGTGTGCCGTCCTCGTAGCGCCGGGTGGTCGCCGTGTAGAGGGCCTCGATCGCCGATGGCCCGGTCACGGTGGTGTCATAGCCCTCGAAGGTGATCTCGGCGTGGGCCAAGAGCGCTCCGATGCCAGCGAAGTCTCCGGCGTCGATCCGCTCGGCGTAGGAGTAGATCAGGTGACAGATGGCATCTCTGGTCGTCAGCATCGCCCCAACCTACCGAGGGTCGGCTCAGCCGCCGAGGAATCGCTCAAGGGCGCCGGCCACCCTTGAGGGCCGGCCTCGGCGCTGCTCGGTCGAGTCGGACCATTTGGCCGCCATCAGCCCGGTGTTCACCCCGATCCACCGAAGTGGCTCGGGCTCCCACGCCTTCGAGTGGTGGTTCACCCAGGGCAGTCGGGTCAGGTCGCTGTCGGCATCGGTGATCAGGTCGGCCAGGGTCCGGCCGGCGAGGTTGGTGGTGGTGACACCATCGCCAACGTAGCCACCGGCCCAGGCCAGGCCCGTGGTCCGGTCGAGGCCGACCGAGGAGTACCAGTCACGCGGGATCCCGAGCGGCCCGCCCCAGCTGTGGGTGATACGTGCGTCGGCGAGGACGGGAAAGAGATCGACGAGGGTCGCCTGGAGGTCGGCGAAGACCTTGGCGTCACGATCGAAGCTCGGTTCGATGGTCGAGCCGAAGTGGTAGGGGGCTCCCCGTCCGCCAAAGGCAATCCGGTTGTCGGCGGTCCGCTGGCCGTAGATGACGAGGTGTCGGTGGTCCGAGAAGGTCTGACGGTCCACAAGGCCGATCTGTGCGAAGACCTCGTCGGGAAGCGGCTCAGTGGCGATCATGAGTGAATAGACGGGGATGACCTCGCGCGCTGAGTCGGCGAGTTGGCTTGTCCACGCCTCGGTGGCCCGGACCACCACATCGGCAGTCACGGTGCCGTGATCGGTCGTGACTCGAGGACGCGAGACCGGGCTCCCGGGGATGATGGCGGTGGCCGAGGTCCCCTCGACGATGCGGACGCCGCGGGGCTCGAGGGCCCGGGCGAGGCCGACGGCGAGGGCGGCCGGCTGGACGGCTGCGCAATGGGGGGTGAAGGTGGCCCCTAGGACTGACGTGGCACCCACCATGGCAGTGGCCTCGGCGGCATCGAGCCAGCGCAGTTCGTCGGTCCCGAAGCCGAGGGATCTCGCCTCAGCCACCTCTTCGGTGGCTCGGCTGGCCTGGGCGGCTGAGCGGGCAAGAACCACGGTGCCGCCCTTGGCGAAGTCGCAGGAGATGCCGTCGGCATCGGCGGCCCGTTCGATCTCATCGATCGACTGGTTCATCGCCGCTCGCATCGCCCGCGCTGCCTCGACGCCATCTTCTCGGGCGATGCGAGCATCATGGGCGGCGAAGAGGGCAGACGCCCATCCGCCATTGCGCCCCGAGGCGCCGAAGCCACAGACCTCGGCCTCAATGATGACAATCCGGAGCGTCGGGTCGACCTCGAGAAGCGAACGGGCCGTCCACAGGCCAGTGAACCCTCCGCCCACGATGGCCACATCGACATCAAGGTCCCCCGACAGCGAAGGACGCTCCGGCACCTCGGTGCCCAGGGTGTCCCACCACAGTGAGATTCCGGCCGTCCGAGGCATCATGTCGGGTCCTCCTAGATTTTCGTCAGGCCGTGGGTGAGGACGTCACGAACGGTCTCAACCATGAAGTCAATCTCCTTGACACCGCAGATGAGCGGCGGCGCGAGTTGGACGACAGGGTCACCCCGGTCGTCGGCTCGGCAGATCAAGCCCTTCTCGAACAGAGCCCCGGACAGATACCCCCGCAGCAGGCGCTCGGACTCTTCGTCGCTGAAGCCGGCCTTGGTGTCCTTGTCCTTGACGAGCTCGATGCCAAAGAAGAAGCCCTCGCCTCGGACGTCGCCGACGATGGGGAGGTCCCGCAGCGTCTCGAGGCCAGCCCGGAAGTAGGGGGAGAGCCGGTTGACATTTCCCATGATGTCCTCGTCCTCGAAGATCGCGAGGTTCTTCAGTGCCACGGCCGAGCTGACCGGGTGACCGGCGAAGGTGAAGCCGTGGAGGAAGCTCTCGTCTCCGTGGAGGAATGGCTCGACGATCCGGTCGCTGACGATCATGGCGCCAAGCGGTGAGTAGGCCGACGTCATCCCCTTGGCGCAGGTGATGATGTCAGGGGTCACGCCGTACTTGATGGACCCGAACCACTCGCCAAGCCGACCGAACGCGCAGATGGTCTCGTCGAAGACGAGGAGGACACCGTGGCGGTCGCAGATCTCGCGGACTCGCTCGAGGTAGCCGGGGGGCGGCGGGAAGCAGCCGCCGGCATTCTGAACCGGCTCGAGGAAGACCGCGGCGACGGTCGAGGCATCCTCTCGCTCTATCGCCCGCTCGATTTCATCGGCAGCCCAGCGACCGAAAGCCACCTCATCGTCGGCGTGCTCGGGGGCCCGATAGAAGTTGGTGTTGGGCACCTTGACCGCCCCGGGGATGAGCGGCTCGAAGGGGGCCCGCATCGACGGGATTGAGGTGATTGACAGGGCACCGAGCGTGGTGCCGTGATAGGCGATGTCCCGGCTGATGACCTTGTAGCGGTCGATGTCTCCGTTCATCCGGTGGTACTGACGGGCAAGCTTCCAAGCGCTTTCGACGCTCTCGGCGCCCCCGGAGGTAAAGAACACGCGGTTGAGGTCACCCGGGGCGATCTGGCTCAACTTCTCGGCAAGGTTGATGGCGTTGGGGTGGGCGTAGGTCCACAGGGGGTAGTAGGCCAAGGTCTCGGCCTGGTCCCGGGCGGCCTCGGCGAGGTCCTTGCGGCCATGGCCAAGCTGGGAGGTGAAGAGGCTCGAGATGCCATCGAGGTACTTCTTGCCCCGCTGGTCGTAGACATAAGCACCCTCACCCTTGACCATGATCGGGATCTCATTGTCCGTGCTGTAGGCACCCATCCGGCTGAAGTGCAGCCACAGGTGTCGCCGGGCCTTCTCGGCGAGGGCGTGCTGCTCGTCATCGTGAGCGACGACGCCGTCGTAGTGGTCGGCGGTCGGTTCGGTGCTGATGTCGGTCATCGGTTCCCCCATGAGTAGGTCTGTTTGGCGAGCTTGAGATAGAGAAAGGTCTCGACGGCGACAACGCCGTCGATGCGACGGATCTGATCGTTCATGATCCGCACGAGGTGGTCATCGTCTTCGGCAATCACCTCGACGATGAGGTCGAAACTGCCGGCCGTGAGGACCACATAGATCGCCTCGTCGATGGCGGCGATGGCGTCGGCGGCGCTCCGGACGTCGCCGCTGACCTTGACGCCGAGCATCGCCTCGCGGTGGTAGCCGAACTGCAGGGGATCGGTGATGGCCACGATCTCGAGAGCGCCCTGGTCGCGCAGCCGCTGGACCCGCCGTCGGACGGCGGCCTCGGAAAGGCCGATCTGGCTGGCGATCGAACCATAGGGACGGCGGCCGTCGACCTGGAGCTCGGCGATGATGCGACGATCGAGATCATCAAGGGAGACGGCGAGCGGTGCAGGCGAGTCGATCGTGTGAATTTTCGTCGCTCGGGCTGCCCGTGCCATTGGTCATCTTCCTCCGTGAAGGCAACGACGTTCGCCTATATCCGTCAGCATAGACGAGACAGACGACGGATTTCCACCGACTCCCTGAGGAAACCATCGGTATTCGTCGTAGTTCCCTTGCACGGGACCGGCGAATCTGCGAAGGTGGCGCCATTGAAGAGGCTGCTGGACATCACAGCGGCTTGGACACAGGGAGGGTGCGCCATGGGGCGTCTCAAGAACTTCATCGGTGGCGAACTGGTCGAGGCCAAAGGCTCGCAGACCCAGGAGCTGATCAACCCTTCGACGGGGGAGGCCTACCTCGAGGTTCCTGTCTCGAACCAGGACGACGTGGACGCCGCCTGCGCCGCTGCCGCCTCGGCCTTCGATGGCTGGAAGCGGACCACGCCGTCGGAGCGTTCGCTGGCACTGTTCCGTATTGCTGATGCCCTCGAAGCTGCGGGCGAGGAGCTCGTGGCCCTCGAGAGCGAGAACACTGGGAAGCCCGTGCAGCTCACCATGGACGAGGAGATCCCGCCCATGGTTGACCAGATTCGATTCTTCGCCGGCGCTGCCCGTCACCTCCAGGGACTGTCGACGGGTGAGTACATGGAGGGGCACACCTCCTCGATCCGTCGCGAGCCCATTGGTGTCTGCGCAGCGGTTACGCCCTGGAACTACCCGATGATGATGGCGGTGTGGAAGTGGGCTCCGGCGATCGCCGCGGGCAACGCCATGGTCCTCAAGCCGTCGGACACCACGCCAGTTTCGACGGTGCGCATGGCCGAGATCATGGCGGAGCACCTTCCCGCCGGCGTGTTCAACGTCGTCGTCGGTGATCGCGACACCGGTCGGGCGCTCGTCGAGCACCGCACCCCGCAGATGGCATCGATCACCGGTTCGGTGCGGGCCGGCATGGAGGTCGCCGCCTCGGCCGCTCCCTCGCTCAAGCGGGTTCACCTCGAGCTCGGCGGCAAGGCCCCGTGCATCGTCTTCGCCGATGCTGATATCTCAGCTGCTGCCGAGGGCATCGCCGGTGCGGGGTACTTCAATGCCGGGCAGGACTGCACCGCCGCCACCCGGGTCCTGGTTGAGGACGCCGCCTACGACGAGTTCGTCGCCGCCCTCGCCGAGGCCGCCCAAGGCACCACGGTCGGCGGGCTCGACGTGGTCGACGCCGACTTCGGTCCGGTCAACAACGCCAACCAGCTCGCTCGCCTGCAGGGCTTCTTCGAGCGCACCCCGGGCCACGCCCGAGTGGTGACCGGCGGCGCCCAGGTTGGCGACCGGGGGTACCTCTTTGCCCCGACCGTGGTGGCTGACCTCCAGCAGGCCGACGAGATGATCCAGACCGAGATCTTCGGCCCGGTCATCACCGTGCAGCGGTTCTCGACCGAGGATGAAGCCCTGGCCCACGCCAACGGCGTCGACTACGGACTGGCATCGAGCGTGTGGACGTCGAACCACAGCCGGGCCATGCGCTTCTCTCGTGACCTCGATTTCGGCTGTGTGTGGATCAACACCCACATCCCAATCGTGGCCGAGATGCCCCACGGTGGCTTCAAGCACTCGGGGTACGGCAAGGACCTGTCGACCTATGGCTTCGAGGACTACACGCGCATCAAGCATGTGATGTCCAACATCGAGGCCTAGAGTCGCAGCAAGAAAGAACCAACGAAGGTCGACAGCACTCACCAAGGGGATAAAGGGGGCCAGTGATGGCAGGTAATGAGGTGACCGAGCAAGACGTTCTGGGGCCCTTCGGTGCTCCTATTCCTGATTCGCACGATGGCAGCCATCTGCGTGCGGACGAGCTGAACCTGTTTGATGCGACAGCAGTCGCCGTCTCGTCGGTGGCACCGGCCTATTCCTTGGCGGCCACGGTGGCGGCGGTCTTCACCCTGAGCGCCGTCGGATTGCATTCGCCCTCGATCATCATCCTGAGCTTCATCCCCGTGTTGTGCATCGCCTACGCCTACTTCCACCTGAACCGCAAGGACCCGGAATGCGGAGCCTCCTATTCGTGGCTGTCGAAGCTCGTGAGTCCCTATGTGGGTTGGTTCAACGGCTGGGTCCAGATCGCCACGTCGGTGATCTTCTGCATGGCCGCTCCCGTGCTCGCCGGCCAGTACTCGCTGCAGTTCCTGAACTCGGTGGGGTGGGTCAACGAGGCCACGGCCGGGAGCCTGTGGTGGGCGACCGTGATCGCCGCGGTCTGGCTGCTCCTTATCACCGGCATCTGCGTCTATGGCATCCGATGGACGGTTGACTTCCAGTGGGTCTTGGTCATCATCGAGTACGTGGTCGTGATCGGCTTCTCGGTCGGCGGCATCATCAAGGTGGCGATCAGCCATCCAGCTGGATCGCGCGGGTTTAGCTTGTCGTGGTTGAACCCGATGTCGGTCTTCCAGCACGGGGGCATGACCACCGTGGCAGAGGCGCTCGCCCTTGGGGTCTTCTTCTTCTGGGGCTGGGACACCGCGGTCAACCTGAATGAGGAGACCAAGAATCGCTCGAAGACTCCCGGACGGGCAGGCGTGCTCTCCATGTGGCTGCTGCTCTTCGTCTTCTTGCTCAACTTCATAGCCGTCCAGATGCTCGTGTCTCCGGCGGAGATCGCCAAGCAGGACTCCAACGTGCTGTTCTACTTCTCCACCCAGCTCTTTGGTTCATGGGCGGGCTATGTGATGATCTTCGCCGTGATCACCTCGACCGTGGCGACGACCCAGACCACGCTGCTGCCGTCGGCTCGCATCGCCTACTCGATGGCCCGAGACGAGGTGTTCCCCAAGGCATTCGGTTCGATCCACTCGAAGTTCTTGACCCCGGCGGTCGGGACGCTCGTGCTGGCGATGTTCTCGCTGTTCGGGATCCTGCTCTCCACGGGTGTCTCCTCGGTGGGCGAATTGCTCAGCAAGCTCGTCGGCGACATCGGCATCCTCGTGGCCTTCTACTACGGGATGACCGGGCTGGCGTGTGCTTGGGCGTTTCGCAAGGCGGCCTTCAAGAGCGCCCGTTTCTTGGTGACAGTGTTCATCCTGCCGCTGCTATCAGGGTTGGTGCTGCTGGGCATCGTGGCGTGGATCATTAAGTCAGATCCCGGATACGCCATGCCGGACATCGTGATCTTCGCTGCCGGCGTTCCGCTGGTGGCCATTGCTCGACTGACCACCAAGGGTGACTTCTTCAAGACGAAGCCGATCGCCTACGAGACGATCGAGTAGCTCACACACCCATACCCATAAAGGGGCTGATACCCGTGCTCATCGGTATTCCGAGCGAAGTCAAGGACGACGAGTATCGAGTTGCGATCACGCCGGCCGGAGTCAAGGAGCTCGTCTCCGCCGGCCATCGCGTGATCATCCAGAAGGACGCAGGCCGAGGTTCAGCCCTCCGCGATGAGGACTTCGTGGCCCAAGGGGCTGAGATCGTCACGTCGGCCGAGGATGTGTGGTCGGCCGCCGACCTGGTTCTCAAGGTCAAGGAGCCCATTGCCTCGGAGTACGCCAGCCTCGGGGCACGGCGGGATCAGGTGCTCTTCACTTACCTTCACCTCGCAGCGTCGCGCCCCTGCACTGATGCCCTTGTGGCGGCCGGCAATACGGCCATCGCCTATGAGACAGTGCGCCTGCCGAACAATTCCCTGCCCCTGCTGACGCCGATGAGCGAAGTGGCCGGCCGCATGGCTCCGCTCATGGGGGCCCATCACCTCATGCGAGCCGGAGGTGGTCGTGGCACCCTGATCACGGGCGTGCCCGGCGTGGAGGCAGCCAAGGTCGTGGTCCTCGGTGCGGGCGTGGCCGGCATGGCCTCGGCGACCATCGCGGTGGGGATGCACGCCGGCGTGCACATCTTCGACCGAAACCTCGAGCGCCTGCGTGAGGTCGACCACCACTTCCGTGGAGCGGTCGAGACCGTGGCCTCGTCGCAGCACGCCATCGAGGAGGCCATCGTCGACGCCGACATCGTGATCGGTGCCGTGCTCGTCATCGGCGCCAAGGCTCCGATGCTCGTGACCGATGACATGGTGGCCACGATGCGGCCTGGCTCGGTGCTCGTCGACATCTCGGTGGACCAGGGAGGGTGCTTCGAGTCGACGAGGCCGACCACGCATTCCGACCCCGTCTTCAGGGTCCATGACTCGCTCTTCTACTGCGTGGCCAACATGCCCGGTGCTGTCCCGAACACCTCGACACACGCCCTGGTCAACGCCACGCTGCCCTATACGCTCGAGATCGCCCGGCACGGCTGGCACAACGCGGTGCGGGCCGATGCGGCCCTCGCCGAGGGGGTCAACGTCACCGAAGGCCACATTACCTATGAGCCAGTGGCCGATGCCCACGACCTGAACTACCGACCGCTGGCGGACGTGCTGAGCTGATCGCCTGCTGCTCGTCCGATGATGAGTTATGTAGACAATTGAATCTACATGTTCGTAGACTGAGGCGATGAGCACCACCATCCGACTAAGCGAGTCGACGAGGGATCGCTTCGCAGCGCTCTCGAAGCAGACCGGTCGTCCCATGACGGAACTCCTTGATGATGCTGCATCAGCGGTGGAGCGCGACCTGTTCTTCACGAACCTTGAGTCGCGCTACGAGTCACTGCGCGATGACCCAGTCGCGTGGAGCTCGATCGTTCACGAGCGCAACATCGAGCGTGGTTCGATCGCTGACCGCTCGCCGGAATGACGCAGCGAGGAGACCTCTGGCTCGTCGACTTCGGACATCCCATCGGTTCTGAACAAGACGGGACGCGACCGGCGGTGGTCGTGTCGAGTAACCGGCTGAACAAGAGTCGGGCGGGATTGGTCGTTGTGATCCCATGTACGACCGCGAAGCGCGGCTTGGCATCGCACGTCGAGCTCGATCCTCGCGTATCGGGCCTCGACGAGATCACCTACGCCAAGTGCGAGGACATCACATCGGTGTCGGACGAGCGTCTGAT
>Ga0194055_10004686_pt1 | contig 10156 bp, 6 predicted proteins | sample SepL449m_MetaG_FD_155482 | JGI IMG/M metagenome (GOLD analysis project Ga0194055, IMG submission 155482) | Anoxic zone freshwater microbial communities from boreal shield lake in IISD Experimental Lakes Area, Ontario, Canada - Sep2016-L442-9m | ecosystem: Environmental > Aquatic > Freshwater >... | reverse complement strand
GCCGACTGGAAAGAGCCCAGCGCCATCAATGTGAACACCACCACGATCCCACAGAGGCGGACGAACCGTTTTTGAATCGCCCGCGAGCAGAAGCACTGCGTCTTGAGCCCGCAAACGCGGAGGAATCGCGTTTGGAGATGGTGAAAAGACAGGCTCATGGCTTCGATACGCTGGTCGGGGACGGATGGATCGCAGCCAGGGGATGGCCCGCGCGGCCAACCCGATTTCCACCCCCGTTTGAATGATAGTCCGCGCTCCTTGGAAGAGTCAATCGTCCAGCGCCCCGTTTTGGTGAGACTTTTTTCGCCGGGGGTTTTTCAGCTCCGTCCCGGTATGGACCCCGATGCTGGGCCATGTCGGCCTTGCGGCAGGCCTGTTTGGTACGATCCGGCCTTCTCCCTGTGGGGCCGCGCTGTTTCCGGAGCGTGGGGGGAGATACGGGAGCCGCACGGGGAGACTTCACATGGTCGACATGCGCCAGGGCTACGAAAATCATCTTCCCCGCCGCGTCATCACCGGCCGCGGCGCCAGTGGCCGCTTGGCCGAGATCTGTCGGCAAAGGGGCTGGAATCGGGCGTTTGTCGTCAGCGATCGGGGGGTGGAGTCAGCCGGACTCCTCGCCCCAGTGTTGGCCTCCCTGCAGGCGGCAGGCGTGCTTGCCGGAGCGTCTGCCGACGTCACCCCCGAGCCGCCGCTGACGGATGTCTCGCGTCTGGCAGAACAGATCCGCGCGGCGGCCGGTGATGTCGTCATCGGCCTCGGCGGCGGGAGCGTCATGGATGCCACGAAGGTGGCGGCGCTCGTGGCCCTGCGAGGGGGAGGACCGGCCGACTATGTCGGGATCGGGAAGGCCGGAGGGCGGGGCCTCCCCACGATCCTCGTGCCGACGACGGCTGGCACCGGCTCGGAAGCGACGTTTGTGGCGATTCTGACCGACACGGCCGCCGGCACGAAGGTGGGGGTCGTCGATCCGGCGCTCTTGGCCGACGTCGCCATCGTCGATCCCGCCCTCACCGATGGCCTCCCGCCGGCGGTCACGGCCGCTGCCGGCATGGATGCGCTCGTCCACGCGATCGAGGCCTTGATCGCTCGCATCGCCACGCCGATCGCCCGTGGCCTCGCCCTCGAGGCGGCCCGGCACATCGGCCCGGCGCTCGAGCGAGTCTGCCGCCATCCGGGCGATGAAGCGGCGCGCGATCGGATGGCGATTGGATCGCATCTGGCCGGCATGGCCTTCGCCAACGCCTCGTGCTGCGCCGTCCACGCCCTCGCGCTCCCCCTCGGCGGGCGGTTCCACATTCCCCATGGCGTCATCACCGGATGTTTTGCCGGGGAACTGATGCGGCACAACGCCCCGGCCAGCGCTGCCGACTTCGCGGCGCTGGGGACGGCGCTTGCGTGGGGGGCGCTTGAGCCTCAAGCCTTCGCCGACCGGCTCGATGCCACCGCCCGCGATATTGGCCTCCGTGCGGTGCTCGACCGGGTCGTTGTCCCCACGGCCGACATCGCCCTAATGGCCCGCGACGCCGCCAACAATCGCCGTCTCATCGATCCCAACCCGGTCCCCGTGACGGCGGCTGATGCCGAACGGATCTACCGTGCCGTCCTCCAGGTCGGCCAGGTCGGCGGGTGATCGCTCGGCATGCCGCTTCACGTCTCGAACCACGAGCCTTTCCCCACCGTCTGCCGCGTCGTTCAAGAGTCTTCTTTCATCATGAAAACCTCCCCTCCGTTCTGGTTCGAGCCTGCTCCGTGGATCGATGGTGCCTGGTGGCAGCCCGGGCGCGGCGGTGATTCAGTCACCGTCCGCAATCCGGCCACCGGCGCCCTCCTCGCCGAGGTGGGGCGTGCCGATGCCGAGAGCGTCACGGCGGCGATTGAGGGGGCGGCCCGCGTGGGGCGGAGCTGGCGCGAGGTTCCGGCGGCTGCGCGCGGCGAGATTCTCAAGCGCACGGCGGCGGCGTTGCTTGCGCGGCGCGACGAGTTTGCCCGCCTCCTCACGGCCGAGCAGGGAAAGCCCTACCTCCAGGCCGCCGGCGAGGTCGACTACGCGGCGAGCTTCTTCCAGTGGTTTGGCGAGGAGGCGCGGCGCGTTCACGGGAGGATCGTCCCCCATCCGGAGGCGGGGAGGGAGTTCCTCGTCGAGCAGCGTCCGGCCGGCGTCGCCGGGTTGATCACGCCGTGGAACTTTCCGCTCGCGCAAGGGGCGAAGAAGGTTGCGGCGGCGCTCGCGGCTGGATGCACGGCGGGCTGGAAGCCGGCTGAGGCGACGCCGCTGGTGGCGCTTGCCCTGGCGCCGATCCTCGCGGCGGCGGGGCTGCCGGCGGGGGTACTCCAGATCGTGCCGGGGAAAGGGAGCGTCGTCGGGCCGGTGCTCGCCGCGCACCCGCACGTGCGCGTCTTGAGCCTCACCGGGTCGACCGCGACCGGTAGCAGCCTGATGGCCGCCGCCGCGCCGGGCATCAAACGGCTGTCGCTCGAGCTCGGGGGCAATGCCCCGTTCATCATCCTCCCCGACGCCGATCTGGGATTCGTCACCGATCAGCTCGTGCAACTCAAGATGTTCGTCTCGGGGCAGGTGTGTGTGACGGCCAACCGGATCTTCGTCCCGGCCGACCGCGAAGCGGAGCTGATCGAGCGGCTCTCTGCCCAGATCAAGGGATTGAAGGTCGGCGACGGCCTTGCCGAGGGTGTCGATGCCGGGCCGCTGATCCATGCGGACGCCTGTCGTGACGTGCGCGGCCGCGTCGCGGAGGCGGTGGCGGCCGGAGCGAAGATCGTGGCCGAGAACCGGAGCTTCGAGTCGACTCCGGGATTGTGTGTTGAAAACTTCTCGCCGCCGACGGTTGTGGCTGGCGTGACCGACGAAATGCGGCTGGCACGCGAGGAGATCTTTGGGCCGGTGATCCCGCTGCTCTCCTACCGCACACTTCCCGAAGCGGTGGAGCGTGCCAATGCCACCCCCTATGGCCTGGCGGCCTATGTCTATGGCACCGATCTGGGGCGGCTCCGCGCGGTGGCCTCGGCGCTCGAAGCGGGGATCGTCGGCGTCAATGAGTGGCGGCCGCTCAAGGCCGAGATCCCTTTCGGCGGCGTGAAGCAGAGCGGGATCGGTGTCGAGGGGGGGGAAGAGGGAATCCGCGAGTTCCTCGAGACTCGCGTGATCTCTCTACCGAGGACGGAGGTGGAGAGATGACGACGCGGCTGCGGTCAGAGCAGTGGTGGAACGACCCGGGCAATCCCGGCATGACGGCGCTCTATCTCGAGCGGTTTTTGAACTCGGGGCTGACCCCCGGCGAGCTCCAGGGGGGGCGGGCGGTGATCGGGATCGCCCAGTCGGCCAGCGACCTGACCCCCTGCAACCGGGTTCATCTGGAATCGGTCAAGCGCCTCTGCGACGGCGTCCGCGATGCCGGGGGGCTGCCGCTGGTTTTCCCGATGCACCCGATCCAGGAATCGGCGCGCCGGCCGACAGCCGCCCTCGATCGCAATCTCGCCTATCTGGGGCTCGTGGAGATCCTCCATGGCTATCCGCTCGACGGTGTGATCTTCACGACCGGCTGCGACAAGACGACGCCGGCAGCGCTGATGGCCGCGGTCACCTGCAATCTCCCGGCGCTCGTCTTCAATGGCGGGCCGATGCTCAACAGCTACCTCGACGGCGAAGTGGCCGGCGCCGGCACGATCATCTGGGAGGCGCGGCGCCGGCTCGCGGCGGGGGAGATCGACGAGCGTCGTTTCATGGATCTCCTCGCCGCGTCGGCGCCGAGTGTCGGCCATTGCAACGTCATGGGGACGGCGCTGTCGATGAACTGCCTCGCCGAGGCGATCGGGATGGCCCTCCCCGGCACGGCGCAGATCCCCGGCCCCTACCGCGAGCGCGGCCAAGCGGCGCATGCGGCGGGAAAAAGAATCGTGGCGATGGTGGCAGAGGATCTGCGGCCTGCCCGGATCGTGACCCGTGCCGCGCTCCTCAATGCCATTCGCGTCAACACCGCCCTCGGCGGGAGCACCAACTGCCCCCCCCACATCATCGCCGTCGCCCGCCATGCCGGCATCGACCTCGATCTGCAGGACTGGGAAACCTTCGGCCATGCTCTGCCGCTCCTGGTTGACCTCCAGCCGGCCGGGGCCCATCTCGGAGAAGATTTCCACCGCGCCGGCGGCCTGCCGACGGTGATGGCCGAGCTCCTCCGGCACGGCCTCCTCGATGGCGCGCCGCTGACGGTGAGCGGGAAGACGGTGGCGGAGAACGTCGCCGCGGCCCCACTCCCCGACGGCCGCGTCATCCGCCCAGTTACGCAGCCGCTCCGCGAACAGGCCGGCTTCCTCGTCCTGTCCGGAAATCTCTTCGACGGAGCGCTTCTGAAGACGAGCGTCATCAGCGCCGACTTTCGCCGCCGCTACCTTTCTGACCCGGGGGCCGAGGAGACGTTTGAAGGCCGGGCGGTCGTCTTCGACAGCCCCGAGGACTATCACGCCCGCATCAACGACGCGGCGCTTGCGATCGATGAGCGATCGCTGCTGGTCATCCGCGGCTGTGGGACGCTCGGCTTCCCCGGGAGCGGCGAGGTGGTCAACATGCTCCCCCCTGAAGCCCTCGTCCGCCGCGGGATCTCCCAGCTGCCGACCCTCGGCGACGGCCGGCAGAGCGGCACCGCGGCGAGCCCCTCGATCTTGAATGCCTCCCCCGAGGCGTTTGCCGGTGGCGGCTTGGCCCGGCTGCGGACGGGCGATCGGGTCCGCGTCAATCTGGCGGCGCGGCGCGTCGATGCGCTCGTGCCGGCGGCGGAGTGGGCCGTGCGCGACACCTCCGCCTGGGACACCGTCTCCCCCGGCGCCACCCCCTGGCAGCAGCTCTACCGCGACCATGTCGGGCAGCTCAACACCGGCGGCTGCCTCGATTTTGCCTGCGCGTTCCGCGACGTCTGTCGCACCGTTCCCCGTCACAGTCATTGAGCCATCGCCATCCGGCGGGGCCTGCTTTGCTTCCTTCTGGAGGTGTTGTTGCCATGGCCAGTTGTCGTCTCCTCATGCGGCTCTTCGGCGTGCTTTTGCTGCTGGTGGCCCCGGCGATTCCCCTGGTCGCCGCGGAGCTCCCCCGCACAGCGCCTGAAGCTCAAGGGGTGTCGTCGGTCGATCTCCTCGGCTTCGTCGAGGCCCTCGATGCCGCCGGCGACTCGGCCGTGGCCGATGGGATCCACAGCCTGATCCTCGTCCGGCATGGGGCCGTGATCGCCGAGGGGTGGTGGGCGCCGTACAAGCCCCAGCTGCGCCATCAGCTGTTTTCCCTCTCCAAAAGCTTCACCTCGACGGCGGTGGGGATCGCGGCAGCGGAAGGGAAACTCGGCGTCAACGATCCGGTCCTCGGGTTTTTTCCGGACCAAGCGCCGGCCGAGCCCTCCGCGAACCTCAAAGCGATGCGCGTCGCCGATCTGCTGCGGATGGCGACGGGGCACCAGTCGGAGCCGCCGCAGGGAGCAGGGGAGACCCGCGTCAAGCAGTTCCTCGGGTTCCCGGTGCCGTTCAAGCCGGGGACACACTTCCTCTACAACACGCCGGCGACGTTCATGCAGTCGGCGATCGTCCAGAAGGCGACCGGCGAGAAGCTCCTCGACTATCTCGAGCCTCGACTCTTCGCACCGCTCGGGATCGAGGGGGCGACCTGGGAGGAGAGCCCGGAGGGGATCTCGGTCGGCGGCTATGGCTTGAGCGTTCGCACCGGCGACATCGCAAAGTTTGGTCAGCTTCTCCTTCAAAAGGGGGAATGGGAGGGGCGGCAACTGGTGCCGGAAGCGTGGGTCGAGGTGGCGACGGCCAGGCAGGTGGCCAACGGCAGCCGCCCCGAGAGTGATTGGGATCAGGGCTATGGCTACCAGTTCTGGCGCTGCCGGCATCGGGCCTACCGGGGCGATGGGGCCTTTGGGCAGTACTGTGTTGTCCTCCCTGAGGAGGATGCGGTGCTCGCCATCACCTCCGGCACGCGCGACATGCAGCGCGTCCTCGACATCGCCTGGGAGAAGCTTCTTCCGGCCTTCCGAAGCGTGCCGCTGCCGGCTGACGACGCGGCGGCAGGCAAGCTTGCCGCCAAGCTCGCCGCGCTCGAGGTCCCTCTGCCGGCGGCCGGCACGGGCCCTGCGGGGATCGCCGGGAAGGTGTTCACGTTCGGCGAGAATGGCGCGAAGCTCGCATCGGTGGCGATCGAGCCGGGGGCCGACGGCGACGCAGTCGTGTTCATGGCCGATGGAAACGAGCACCGCATCGAATGTGGCCGGGGGATGTGGCGGAAGGGTGATGTGGCGTGGGGGGGGATGCCGGCGCGTCCGGCGGCCGTCGCCGGCGGCTGGGAGGGAGAGACCTTCACGCTGCGGATCTGTTTTGTCGAGACGCCGTTTGTGTCGACGGTGCGGCTGACGATGATGGACGACGACGTGCGGATGGTGTCGGAGGCGAATGTCGGCTTCGGTGCGGTCAAACAACCGCAGCTCGTCGGAAAGTCTCGTGTGCTCAACAAGTGATCGACGTCCGCGGTGGCCGTCGGATGTTTCGTCGCCTTGCTCCGAGGATTTGTCATGTCGCTTTCCCTGGTCGAGTGTGCGGTTTTTGGTGGCCATCCTCTCGAGCCGCTGGGCGCTGCCGAGGTTGCCGCGGCGGTGGCGATCCTGAGGCGGGGGGGGAAGATCACCCCGACGACGCGATTGGTGTCGGTGAGCCTGCACGAGCCTCCCAAGGGTCTCGTCCATGCCTTCACGGGGACCAATCGCCCTCCTCGGAAGGCCTTCGCAGTGCTGTTCGACAATGCCAGCAACGCCTGCCATGAGGCGGTGGTGTCGCTCGACGGCAACGAGGTGGAGTCGTGGCGCCACATTCCCGGCGTCCAGCCGACGATGACGGTCGATGAGCAGGTGGAGTGCGAGGCGGCGGTGCTCGCCAGCGCCGAGTTTCGCGCCGCCCTCGCGCGACACACAGGGATCGATGACACGCGGCTGGTGATGGTCGACATCTGGAGCGCGGGCAACTACGGATCGGAGGAGGATCGCACCCGGCGGCTCGCCCGCCCGCTCTGTTTTCTCCGGTCAGATCCGACTGAGAACGGCTACGCCCGCCCGATCGAGGGAATCCGGCCGGTCGTCGATCTCAATACGATGAAGGTGATCCGCGTCGAGGAACATGGACAGTGGGCGCTGCCGCCGGGCGCGTGCAACTACGCCGCCGATCGCGTCGCCGACCAGCGCCGCGACATCAAGCCGCTGGAGATCACCCAGCCGGAGGGCCCGAGCTTTACCGTCGAGGGCTATCAGGTCGCCTGGCAGAACTGGAAGTTCGTGATCGGGTTCAATGCCCGCGAGGGGCTGACGCTCCACCACCTCCGCTACCGCGACGGCGACGAAGACCGCTCCATCCTCTACCGGGCGTCGCTCACGGAGATGGTGGTGCCCTATGGCGACCCAGGAGAGACGCAGCGCCGGAAGAACGCCTTCGACGTTGGCGAATATGGGATGGGGATGTGCGCCAACAGCCTCGAGCTGGGCTGCGATTGCCTGGGGCTGATCCGCTATTTCGACGCGCACCTCACGACCAGCCGAGGTGAGCCGCTGCTGGTGAAGAATGCGATCTGCATGCACGAAGAGGATTTCGGCATCCTCTGGAAGCACACCGACCGCCGGCTGGGGACGCCCGAGGTGAGGCGGTCGCGGCGGCTGGTCGTGTCGTCGGTGTCGACGGTGGAGAATTATGAATATGGGTTTTTCTGGTACCTCTACCAGGATGGCAATATCCAGTTTGAAGTGAAGCTGACGGGCGTGTTGTCGCTCGGTGCCGCCCCTCCCGGCGAGACTCCGCCGTGGGGTGCACTCGTGGCCGATCAGGTCTACGCCCCCAATCATCAGCACTTCTTCAACATCCGCCTCGATGTCGACCTCGACGGCAGCGACAACTCCGTTCAGCAGATCGACGTCGTTCCGGGGGATGCCAACGCGGACAATCCCTTCGGAAATGCGTTTCTCACGCGGGCCACGACGCTCGCCACCGAGTCTGCAGCGCTTGCGAATCTCTCTCTGGAGTCGGCGCGGTCCTGGAAGATCGTCAATCCGGGGCGGCTCAATGCCGTCGGGCAGCCGGTTGGGTATCGCTTTCTCCCCGGCGACAATTGCATTCCCTTTGCCGCGCCGCAGGCGTGGTGGCGGCAGCGGGCCGGATTCGTCGATCACCATGTCTGGGTGACGCCGTTTCATCCGGAGGAGCGATTCGCGGCGGGGGACTATCCCAATCAGAGCTCCGGCGGCGATGGGCTCGTCCGCTGGACAGCTGCCGATCGGCCGATCGCTTCGACCGACGTCGTCTTCTGGTACACCTTCGGCCACACCCATCTGCCGCGCCCCGAGGATTATCCGGTGATGCCGGCGGCTTACATCGGCTTCCTCCTCAAGCCCTCGGGGTTCTTTACGATGAATCCCGCCAATGACGTCCCGCCGTCGCCGCCGAAGGTGGCGGCATCGGGGGGTAGTTGTTGCCATTGAGATCCCCGTGGTGGTCTGGTGACGTTTACGTCTGACACACACCGGGGGATCTGTTCATGGCTGATGCACCGATTTGTCCTGTCGAGCCTGCCGCCATTGAAGGATCCGTGTCGACCTGTCTGCTCCCGGCGGGGGCAGCACCGGGGAACGGGGCAGGGAGCCAATCCCTCCACCGACCGCTCCGCACCGGGCACATCTGGGCGCTCGGGGTTGGCTCGGTGATCACCGGAGAGTTTTTCGGCTGGAACGGCGGCCTCGGAGTGGCGGGACCGATCGGCATGCTCCTCGCATCGCTGTTTGTCTGCGTTCTCTACATGGCGTGGGTGCTGTCGTTGGCAGAGCTTGCCGTGGCGATGCCGGTTGCCGGCGGGCCACTGGCCTATGGCCGCAGGGCGGTCGGCCCGTGGCTCGGGTTTCTGATGGGATGGTCGATGCTGCTGGAGTGTTTGTTTGCCGCCATCGGCACGGCCATCGCCACCGGCGGATATCTGTTTTTCATCCTCGAGACGCTGGCTCCGGGGGCCGACGAGCGCCTCGTCACCACGGCGGTCGCGATCGGAACGGTCTTCTTGTTTGCGATCCTCCAGTGCCGGGGGGTGGGAACGCAGGCGCGGGTCATGGAATGGATGACCTACGGGGCGATGGTGGCGCTGGTCTGGTTTTGGGTCGCCTGCATTCCAGGAATCCGCATCGAGCGGCTGCTCACCGATCCGATCCTGCCGGGTGGATGGAAGGGGGTGTTGATGGCGATTCCGTATGCCATCTGGTGTTTGGTGATCATCGAGTCGGTGGCGCTGGCGGCGGAGGAGGCCAGCGACCCACACGTGGCGATTCCGCGCGGGCTGGCCTACGCCCAGGTCACGCTCATTGTCCTCGTCGTCGTGACCTGGTTTGTGGTGTCAACGGCCGGGGATGACTATCGCCAGATCGGCGATCCCACCCTCGCGTTTCCCCTGCCGGTGGTCTACCGCCAGGTGTGGTCTGATCCCGCCCAGCAGTGGCATCTGATGGGATTTTCAGTGCTGGCGATCTGCGGGATGGTGGCGAGCTACAACGGCATGATTTACGCCGTCAGTCGGCAGGCCTTCGCCCTGGGCCGGGCCGGTTATCTGCCTCGATTCCTCGGCCGGGTGCACCCCGGAAAGCGAACGCCGCGGGCCGCGGTCATCACCGGGTCAGTCGTCACCGCGTTGTTCGTGGTCATGAACTATTTTGACAAGGACATGGTGAACATCGCCGTCCTCACCTGCAATCTCACGGCTCTGGTGTGGTACGCCCTGGCGATCGTCTGCCTGTTCATGCTCCGCGCGAAGGAGCCTCACATGCCGCGTCCCTATCGGGTGCCGCTCTATCCGGTCCTCCCGGCAGCGGTGCTTGTGATGAGCATCGCGTCGGCCGTGATCTATGGCTGGTCGCAGGATCAGACCGTCCTCTGGCTGACGGCCGGTCTGTATGGATTGGGGATGGCGTACTACGTCTGCCTCGCCCGTCCCGACGCCGATGCTCCCCAGGTCCGTCCGGCCAGCGAGGCTTCGTTGAGCAGGTCGAAACCGTGGAAATCGCCCCCCTGACCGCCGGGTGACGTTCGTCGCCCGTTTGCGGAACTGCGGCTGACAAGACTATCCTCCTTCCGGACC
>Ga0194055_10004683_pt1 | contig 10159 bp, 14 predicted proteins | sample SepL449m_MetaG_FD_155482 | JGI IMG/M metagenome (GOLD analysis project Ga0194055, IMG submission 155482) | Anoxic zone freshwater microbial communities from boreal shield lake in IISD Experimental Lakes Area, Ontario, Canada - Sep2016-L442-9m | ecosystem: Environmental > Aquatic > Freshwater >... | reverse complement strand
CGATTCCGGTGAACTGATCTTCATGCACTTCGAAGTCGACGTTGTGCAGAACATGACTGCCGCGATACCCCGCGTCAACGGCGAGCATGTCGATGAGAATGGGACCCACTCCAGTGCCGGTCATTGGGGATACTCCGCTCTGTCGGGTGTTGTGCTCTGCTGAGCCGAGACCTTTTCCAGGTTGGTGGTCGTACCACCCAGACCCTTGATCATCGTGATGAAGTCGTACTTCATCAGGCCGAGCCACGAGTGGTCGGCTTCGCCCGGTGCACCGGGCAGATCGTCGTCGCGCAGGGTGCTCTCGTAGCGCGCGCCCGTGGCATCACCGACTTCCTGCAGCACCTTCGACGGAAAGACTTCCGAACCGAAGATGACCTTGACGTTTTGGGATTTCACCTGCTGAATCAGAGCCACGACATCCTGCGGGTTGGGGTCGGAGAAGTTCTCCGGCTGCACCGCGCCCACGACCTTCCAACCAAAGTGCTTGGCGAAGTACGCGTACGCGTCGTGATAGGTCAAAAGAGTGAGATTGCCTTCGGGAACGGTGGTCTGGTCTTTGCGAAGAGCATCGGCAAGTTCGGTGGTTTTCTTCTCAAAGGCGGCAGCGTTCGCTCGGTAGTAGGCGGCATTGGCGGGGTCTTTGGCCGCCAAGGTGTCGGCGATGACGTGCGCGTACTTGGCCGCGTAGAGAGGGTCGGTCCACAGGTGCGGGTTGGGTTTGCCGCCCGACTTCGGGAATGAGAAGTCGTAGATGTAGTCGCTCTCGGGCAGGATCTTGGGCCCGACCGACACGATTTCGGCGCCCGGCTTGAGGTTGGTTTGGGCAAGTTCGGTGGTGGGATCTTCGAGTTTGAGCCCATTGACGAACACAATGTCAGCCGTACTCAGGAGCGTGGCCACGGCCGGTTCAGGCTCGAACGTGTGCGAATTGGTGCCCTCGGGCACGATGCCCTTCACCTGCGCCTTGTCGCCGGCCACCGTCGAGGCGATGGAGGTGATCGGAGAGACGGTGGTGGCCACCAGGAGGGTGCCGGAACTGCCGCTGGGGCCGCTTGACTGCCCCGCCCCGCACGCAGCCAGCGCAACGATCGCCACGCACATCACGGCGGCGAGACGAGCGCGTCGCAGGATCACGAGCGGGGTGGTCATCGAAACTCCTGAACTATTGGGGCGCCTGAACGCGCTAGGTAGGCGTTTGGGTGCCCCCGATGCGGAAGGTGGTTCTAGTTTAAGTCCAATTGCACGCACCTGCAAAAGATGTGCAATAGCGTGAACGGGCTAGAATCCGCTGGGCCCACCCGAGCGCCTCCTCTCCCGGCTAACGTGGGCATATGACCACGCGACTTGAGCCCGGCGACCGGGCACCCGCCTTCACTTTGCTCGACGATTCGGGCCAAAAAGTCTCGCTCAAGGGCCTCGCCGGACAGCGAGTGATCCTCTACGCCTACCCCGCCGCCCTCACCCCGGGCTGCACCACGCAGGCCTGCGATTTCCGCGACCGCCTCGACTCATTCACTCGCGAGGGATTCACCGTGTTGGGTATCTCGCCCGACTCCCCCGAAAAACTCGCTCAGTTCCGTGAGAAGGAGGGTCTGACCTTTCCGCTGCTCGCCGACCCTGACAAGTCGGTGTTGGAAGCGTACGGCGCCTACGGCGAGAAGAAGCTGTACGGCAAGACGGTCGTCGGAGTCATTCGGTCGACCTTCGTCATCGACGCCACGGGCAAGATCGAACTGGCTCAGTACGCGGTTAAGGCCACCGGTCACGTGGCCAAGCTGCGTCGCGATTTGGGTCTCGATGACTGAGCATGGGGGCGTGCTACTGCGCCCCGCCACAGCCGATGATGCTCCAGCAGTTGCCGCCGTCAGCCGAGCCGCACGCGAAGCAGCGATGCCGTGGCTACCCGGGCTGCACACTCCCGAGGACGACGTGGCCTTCTTCTCGGCCACCCTGTCTAGCGAGAACAGTTGGGTCGCCCTTGTCGACCACAAGGTCGTCGGATTCATGTGCGTCAAGGGTGAGCAGATCGACCACCTCTACGTTGATCCGGCACATCAAGCACACGGCATCGGCAGTGAGTTGCTCTCAGTCGCTCAGGGACTCGGAACGCCGTCACTGACGCTATGGGTCTTTGAGCGCAATAAGGCAGCGCGTGATTTCTACGCCGACCACCAGTTCGAGGAAGTCGATCGAACCGACGGCACGGATAACGAGGAACGCGAACCCGACGTACTGATGCGGTGGACGCGATAGTTCACCTGGTGCGGAAGGCGGGACTTGAACCCGCACGCCCTAGAGCACAGGAACCTAAATCCTGCGTGTCTGCCAATTCCACCACTCCCGCGCGATCACGAGTGTAGGCAACGACGCTGCGAGAGCGTCCGCGGGCATCAGTGATGGGTCGAAGCCAGCAGTTCGGCGAGGATCGGAGCGAGGGCCCGGAGGGCCTTGCCGCGATGACTGATGGCGTCCTTTTCGGCTGGCTGCATCTGCGCGGTCGTGACGTTGTGGCCGTCGGGCACGAACACCGGGTCGTAGCCAAAGCCGTTGGTTCCGATGGGCGCGCTGACCAAGTGACCCTCAACGACACCTTCAACGACACGCTCAATGGCCGCACCTGAATCGGCATCAGGCACCACCAATGCGGCCGCGCATACGAACTGCGCATCACGTCGCGAAACAGGAACGTCAGCGATCTGCCCGAGCAGCAAGTTGAGGTTGGCCACATCGTCACCGTGACGGCCGCTCCACCGTGCCGACAGCACGCCAGGCATTCCGTTGAGGGCGTCGACGCACAAGCCACTGTCGTCGGCGATGGCGGGCAATCCCGAATGGGTACTGACTGCCCGCGCTTTTAGCAGGGCGTTGCCAGCAAAGGTTGATTCGGTTTCGGCTACATCGGGGCTGTCATCGGCTGGCGGCACGAGCTCGACCTCAACACCGCAGTCGATGAGAATGCGCTGTAGTTCGGCCAACTTGTGAGCGTTGCGCGTGGCGAGCACCACCTGTTGCATGGCCATGGTCAGTCGCGAACGGGAAGCGGCGACGCAAGGGCTTCGACCTGCATGGCCGTGAGATCGGCAATGCCACCGGCGGCCAGATCAAGCAGTTGATTGAGCAGTGCACGGTCGAACGGAACACCCTCGGCCGTTCCTTGCACCTCAACGAAGTCACCTGAGCCGGTCATGACCACGTTCATGTCGGTGTCGGCGCGCACGTCGTCGTCGTAGTGCAGATCGAGGCGTGGAACTCCGTCGATGATGCCGACGCTGACCGCGGCCACCGAGTCGGAAAGAACCGAAGCACCAGCACGCACGATGCCCTTGCCGGTTGCCCACGCCACGGCGTCGGCTAGGGCGACATAGGCGCCGGTGATTGCCGCAGTGCGCGTTCCGCCATCGGCCTGAAGCACATCGCAGTCGATGACCACCGTGTTCTCACCGAGTGCACCGACGTCGACAACGGCCCGCAATGAACGACCCACAAGTCGCGAGATTTCTTGAGTGCGTCCGCCGAGTCGGCCCTTGACCGACTCGCGGTCAGAACGCGAGTTCGTCGCCCGAGGCAACATGGCGTACTCGGCGGTGACCCACCCTTCGCCCGACCCCTTCTTCCAGCGAGGGACCCCTTCGGTGAACGACGCGACACAGAGCACGCGGGTGCGACCAAAGGACACCAAACAGGAACCTTCAGCCGCATCGAGCCACCCGCGCTCAAAGGTGACGTTACGAAGTGCGTGATCGGTGCGGCCATCAGAACGAGGTGTGGGAGTCGCCATGGCCACGACCCTACCCGGGGGGTCTCACACGTCGATGACAAGTCCGGAGCGAGCCATCACCAGCGAACCGTCAAAGTGTGGTCGCGCTTCGGACTCGATGGCGCCGACGGAGTTCCACGGCACCAAGTGGGTGAGCACCAAGGAACCGACGCCCGCCAATGTCGCCTGGGCGGCGGCCTGCGCAGCCGTCATATGAATCTCAGCAGCGCCGTCGGCGACGTGCGCCACTTCCTCGGTGAGGAATGACGCCTCAAACAGCGCAAGGTCGGCGCCGCGCGTAATGTCGACGAGCGCGTCGGTAGGCCCCGTGTCGCCTGAGAACACAAACGACCGCCCGCCGGCTTCAACCCGAGTCGCGTAGGCGATCACGGGATGTCGCACTCGCATCACAGTCACGGTGAATGGTCCGATCCGTTTCTCAGCCATGTGTTCGCGGAAGTCGAAGATCTCGGACATCGCGGCCGGCGTCGAGTCGCCGTACATCGTGACGATGCGCTCAGCGACTCCACGGGGCCCAATGACAGCAAGCGCAGGCAAGGGACCTTCCGGGTGGTACTTGCGCGTGACGTACAACGATCCGACATCAGCAACGTGATCGAGATGCAGGTGCGACAGCAGCACCGCATCAATCGACCGTAGGTCGGTGTAGCGCTGCAGTGCACCCAGCGCACCACTTCCGAGGTCGAGCACGAGTCGATGTCCGTCGTGTTCGACCAGGTAGCACGACGCAGGTGAATCAGGACCGGGAAATGATCCGGAGCACCCCACGATGGTGAGCTTCATCAGGTGGCCAAGGTTGCAGTGCCGAAGGTATCGGGGCGCAGGGTGAGAGCAGATCCGAGAATGCGTCGACCGAATTGGGCGAACGCCTCAGGATCGCCCGTGGTGAGGAACGAATGCACCGGATCCGGAAGTGAGGTGTCTCGCAGCAATTCGTGCGCCACGAGCGTGCGGTAGACATCCTTCGCCGATTCTTCGGCACTCGACACGAGCGTGACCTCATCACCCACGACGTGCTGGATGGCACCGGCGAGAAGTGGATAGTGCGTGCAGCCGAGCACGAGAGTGTCGACTCCTGCATCGCGAACGGGGTCAAGGTACTCGTGCGCCACACTCATCACTTCCGGCCCTGTCGTAATTCCGGCTTCGACGAACTCAACGAATCGGGGGCATGCCTGAGTGACCAGCGTGAGTTGCGGAGCCGCCGCAAACTTGTCGTCGTAGGCAAGGGAATTGATCGTCGCGCGAGTTCCGATCACACCAACGCGGCCGTTGCGCGTCACATTCACTGCGCGCCGTACGGCCGGCGCAATCACCTCGACAACCGGCACGTCGTAGCGTTCACGCGCATCGTGCAACACTGCCGCCGACGCAGAGTTGCACGCAATGACGAGGATCTTGACTCCTTGATCAACCAACTCATCAAGTATCTCCAGCGCAAAGGCGCGCACTTCGGCAAGCGGGCGCGGCCCGTACGGCGCGCGCGCGGTGTCTCCCACATAGATGACAGGTTCGTGGGGAAGCTGGTCGAGTACGGCGCGCGCTACCGTGAGACCTCCGAGTCCGGAGTCGAACATCCCGATAGGTGCGTCAGCCACAGCACCACACTAGCCAGCCACACCAGCGGATTCTGGGCCGAGTGTCATGAGCGCGACACGCCCCCCATTTGAACCTTGCGTGCAGCAAAACATGACGACGATTTGGGATTCTGTGCATGCGCGCGGCCGCCGGGCCGCCACCACACACAAGGAGTGAGCAATGTCGACTGTAGGAATCGACAAGCGACCGGGTGGCGTCACCCTCGTCGCCGTACTGATCTTCATCGCCGCAATCGTCAACATCATCTTTGGTGTGTGGCTGATTGTCTCGCCCATCGGCGACAACCCCACAGTGCACAACAGCCTCGGCCAGGCGAAGGACATCCCGACGCTCTGGCTGATCATGAACGGGTTGCTCACACTGTTGCTCGGTGTGATCTACCTCTGGCTCGGGCGGATGACTCTCGCTGGCTCAGCCTCAGCCCAGGTGCTGATTCAGGTGCTGGCCGTCATCAACATCGTGTTCGCGCTGTTCCGACTTGCTGACTGGTCGGGTTGGCTGGCGATTGTCATCAACGTGCTCATTCTTGCGCTCGTCAGCACCAAGGGCGCCAAAGCGTGGTTCACGCGGGTGCCGTAGTTACGCCCAGAGTTGGCCGTCGAGGGCATCCTCAGCTTCATCGAGGGTGCCCTCGTACGCGCCGGTCGACAGATACTTCCAACCGCCATCGCACACGATGAACGCGATGTCCGCGCGCTCGCCGGCCGTGACCGCCTTGCTGGCGCAGTTGAGCGCCGCGTGCAGAATTGCTCCGGTCGAAATACCCGCGAAGATGCCTTCGAGTTCGAGTAGTTCGCGCGTACGTCGCACTGCATCGCGCGGCCCCACCGAGAATCGCGTGGTCAGGATCGTCGGGTCGTACAACTCGGGAACGAAACCCTCGTCGATATTGCGCAGGCCATAGACAAGTTCGCCGTAGCGAGGTTCAGCCGCCACGATCTGAATTCCGGGAACATGCTCGCGCAGGAATCGGCCGGCGCCCATCAAGGTTCCGGTGGTGCCGAGCCCAGCAACGAAGTGCGTGACCGTTGGAAGGTCAGCGAGGATCTCTGGACCAGTGCCGCGATAGTGCGCGAGCGCATTGGCCGGGTTTCCGTATTGGTAGAGCATCACCCAGTGGTCGTTCTGCGCGGCGAGTTCGCGTGCGACTCGTACGGCTTCGTTTGAGCCACCCGCGGCCGGCGACGAGATGATTTCGGCACCCCACATGCGCAGGATTTGAACTCGCTCGCCCGACGCGTTCTCGGGCATCACGCAGATGAGCCGGTAACCTTTGACCTTGCACGCCATTGCCAGAGAGATACCTGTGTTGCCGCTCGTCGGTTCAAGAATCGTGTCGCCAGGCGAAAGTGTTCCGTCAGCTTCAGCAGCCTCGATCATGGCCAGGGCCGCACGATCTTTCACCGAACCGGTGGGGTTGCGATCTTCGAGCTTGGCCCACAGGCGCACGTCCGCAGAGGGGGACAGATGTGGCAGACCCACCAGGGGCGTGTTGCCGACAGAGTCGAGCAATGAGTCGTAGCGCATCGTGCTCAGCCGAGGTCGGCGGACCCACCAGCGACCGCGGGAAGGATCGTGATCGATGCGCCGTCGGAAACCGGCGCCTGAAGTCCACCCATGAAGCGCACATCCTCATCGTCGATGTAGATGTTGACAAACCGGCGCAGCGAACCGTCTTCGTCCAGAAGCCGCTCGCGCAATCCGGGGTGACGAGTCTCGAGGTCGTCGATCACGGCCGTGAGTGAATCGCCTGATGCCTCGACGGTCTTGGCCTCACCCGTATAGGGACGCAAGATCGTAGGGATCCTCACCTCGATGGCCATGTCACTCCTGTCGTTGGTCACTTGGTGGTTCAAGCACCCTCAAGCACCCATCATTCCGTGCGAGAGGACTGTCCCACCACTCGGACCTCTTCCTCGGTGATCTGCCCCTCGACAATTCGGTACGAGCGCAACTCGTACGGGCCCTCGTCCGACCCCGTTTCACGGGTCGAGACCAACACGTAATGCGCGTGCGGCTCGGAGGCATACGAGACATCGGTGCGCGAGGGGTAGGCCTCCGTTGCCGTGTGCGAGTGGTAGATCACCACGGGTTCTTCATCGTGGTCATCCATATCGCGATACAGACGCAGCAGATCAAGCGAGTCGAACTCGTAGAACGTAGGCGAGCGGGCCGCGTTCACCATCGGGATGAAGCGCTCGGGTCGGTCGCCTCCGATGGGGCCCGCGATCACGCCGCAGGCCTCGTCGGGGTGGTCAGCGCGGGCGTGGGCGACCATGGCGGCCACCAGTTCAGCGGCAATCTCAAGCATGGCCGCGAGCCTAGCGGGAGGGGTGGGAGGTCTATCGGAGAGTCGCACCGAGCGCGCTCGCTCGCTTTCGAGTTGCGGGTCTTCCACACCCAGAGGAACCTTGGCCGGGCAGGACTCAGGTCTTGCCCCAGGTCGACGTCATCGGGATGCCGACCCCAACCCAGATGGGGTACTCCGTGCCACTTGCCTCTATCGGAGAGCTGACCGACGCTCAGTTCCAGACCGTCTACAACGTGTTCTCGTTCGCTCTGGCCTGCATGCTCTTCACTTCGATCTTCCTGCTCGTCAGCCAGCCACGCGTTCTGCCCCGCTACCGTCAGGCGCTGGTGATCTCGGCAATTGTCTGCGGTATCGCGGCTTACCACTACTTCCGCATTTTCAACAGTTTCAATGACGCCTTCGGTCGCTCCGGCACGTCAGGCTCCTTCCTGCTGCTTCCCGGTGAGGGCTTCAACGAGGCCTACCGCTATGTCGACTGGCTACTGACGGTTCCGCTGCTGCTGCTCGAAACCGTTGCGGTGCTCGCACTGCCGGCCGCAGAACGCAAAGGTCTGCTCACCAAGCTCATCCCTGCTTCCGCACTCATGATCATCCTGGGCTACCCGGGCGAAATCACCGCCGACATCGCCCCCAAGGCTGTGTGGGGTGCCCTGTCGACCATCCCGTTCCTCTACATCCTGTACGTGCTGTTCGTTGAACTCACCAAGTCGCTGAAGCGCCAGCCACCGGAGGTCGCAGCCTCGGTGGGCCGTTTGCGCCTGCTGCTCATCGCGACGTGGGGCGTCTACCCCCTCTCGTACTTGATGCCGATGCTGGGCCTCTCGGGCTCGGACGCTTTCGTGTACCGGCAGATCGGGTACTCGGTGGCCGACGTCTTAGCGAAGTGTTTGTACGGTCTGGTCATCTACAAGATCGCTCGCATGAAGAGCGCGTTCGACGACCAGGAATTCGCGGCCCAAGAGTTCGAGGAAGCTCCATCCTCGGAGAGTCGCGTGGCCGCCTAACGGCTGCAATGTCCGCTGCGGGGGTTCGGGTCTTCCCGGACCCCCGCAGTTTTTCGTCTTTGCACGGACCTCGCGGGAGCGGCTACTTCATCACTGCGTTGACGAGGCAGTCCTGCAGCCAGGTGAGCCAGTCGTAGACCACGGTCCCCTGCTCGGCCTCGGGGTCACCTTCGATGCGACGACGCCACACACCCTCGTCGTCGTCGACCGAGAGCCGGCTGGCCAAGACCAAGCGTAAGTCGTTGAGGCTACCCAGCCACGCCTGCGAATCCTCGCGCGAAATCTCGGCCTGCCCATCGCTGGCAGCCAACGCGGCGAGGCCCTGCATCACAGTGGCGGCGCGCTCAGCCTTGCCCTCACGCAAGGAGCGTTCGGTGAATCGTCGGAAATCGGCAGACGCTGCCTCATCGTCTTTGTAGGCGTCAGGAAGCAGTCGGAGAAGCGCGGGGTCAACGGGAATCTGGGCATGCTCGTCGATTCCGACCAACGCGGCCAACGGATCAGCATCTGGATCAACGGGTGCGGGTGACACCAGATCACTCAACTGTTGAACGAGGTCGTCGAGCACGGTGATTTCAACGGGATCGAGGCGCAGTCGAATAGTGCCGCCACGCGATTTGCTGAATCCGCGCTTCACCTCAGTCGTCCTTCTGCAAGGTGGCCCACAAGCCATAGGAGTGCATCGCCGTCACGTCGCGCTCCATTTCTTCGCGACTACCGTTCGACACCACGGCCCGCCCCTTCTCATGCACATCGAGCATGAGTTCAGTCGCCTTCTCTTTGGAGTACCCGAAGTACTCCATGAAAACGTGCGTCACGTAGCTCATCAGATTCACCGGGTCATTCCAGACAAGGGTGATCCACGGGTGGTCTGGTGCCACAACGGTGTCGGAATCGGGGCGCTCGATCTCGACCGGGGCGATACTCACCCCCATATCGTGGCACGCGCCTCGACAGCGCACCCTCTACCCTTGACACATGGAGCCTGTTGAGGTCGAGATCGCCCCGCGAGACCCCCTACTGCCCGAACCGCCACTCCTTGAGCGCATCCGCTCCGCCGTCATCGGCGACGACCAGGTGATGTGGGGTCCGTATGGGCCGCGACGGGTGACCTACGCCGACTACACGGCCAGCGGCCGAGCCCTTGGCTTCCTCGAAGACTTTATTCGCGAGGAAGTGCTGCCGCGCTACGCCAACACTCACACCGAATCGAGCGGCACCGGCCTGCAAACGAGCCGATTGCGTGAAGACGCACGAGGAATCATTCACTCGGCTGTCAACGGCGACGACTCAACGCGCGTCATCTTCACCGGTTCTGGTTCGACCGGCGCGATCGACAAGCTCATCGGAATCCTTAATCTGCGACTGCCTGCCGATCTCGCGGCCCGCTACTCCTTGCTCGACCACATACCTGTCGACGAGCGTCCGGTGGTTTTTATCGGCCCGTTTGAGCATCACAGCAATGAA
>Ga0194055_10004682_pt1 | contig 10160 bp, 10 predicted proteins | sample SepL449m_MetaG_FD_155482 | JGI IMG/M metagenome (GOLD analysis project Ga0194055, IMG submission 155482) | Anoxic zone freshwater microbial communities from boreal shield lake in IISD Experimental Lakes Area, Ontario, Canada - Sep2016-L442-9m | ecosystem: Environmental > Aquatic > Freshwater >... | reverse complement strand
GAAGAATTATTCCCAACAATCACATAAACCAAATAACATCGCAATTCTTTTTGTAACAGATGAAGAGATTTCTAAAACTGGAGCTAATACATTTATAGAAAAACAGTTATCAAAGCTTCCGTGGAAACCGTATGGGGTGATTGTTGGCGAACCAACAATGTGCAAATTGGTCGTAGCGCACAATGGAGTGTTGCGCTGGAAAATTCGAACTAAGGGAGTTGCGGCTCATTCTTCAAATCCAGCAAATGGCAAAAGTGCCATATCTGCAATGGCCAAGTTGATTTTGGAATTTGAAAAAATCTACTGCGCAGAGATTAATACTGCCCATCCATTAACTGGCAGATCAGCCTGCTCGATTAACACAATAACTGGCGGAAGTGCCGTGAATATTATTCCGAGTATCTGTGAAATAGAGATTGATCGCCGGATTTTGCCGGGAGAGAATCCGATAGAAGTTCGCAAATCGATACAAGCTGTTCTTGACTCTATTTCCGCAATGGATTCTTCAATTGAGATAGAAACTTCTGAACCATTTATAGATTTTCCACTTGACCCAATGAGCAATATCAACCTTTCACAGCTAATTAGTAATTCACTTGACTCCTTGGGATTCTCGCCGGAACTTTTAGGGGCAGGTTATGGAACGGATGCCTCAACATATTCAATTGCCGGCTTGCCTGCGGTTGTTCTTGGCCCCGGAAGTATTGACCAAGCCCATACAAAAGATGAATGGATTGAAGTTGAAGAATTAGAAAAAGCGGTTGTTGTATACGGACAAATTATGAAATTGGATTGCAAATGAAATATGAAAATATGAGAATTGGAATTATTGGTTTTGGAAACATGGGATTTTCCCATGCTCAACAACTCTCCTACATAGAAGGAGCCGAAATTGGTGTGGTGATTGAACCACATGCGGCTAATTTAGAAAAAGCTAGGGGATATTACATAGGAAAGAATGTAGCTTTTTTTAGTGATTTAGAGACCGGATTACGGGATTCAAATATTGAGGCTTGGATTGTTGCATCGAGTACAAACTCTCATGTAGCAATAAGTAAGCGATTACTGGAGTTAGGATTTAAAGTACTTTTAGAAAAGCCATTAGCTAGTTCCTTATCAGAAGCTGAAAATCTAAGTAGTTTTGTAAAAAAAGATTCAACTAATTTAATGTTGGGACATATTTTACTTTGGAATCTTGAATTTCAAATGCTATGTGAAGAAGTTAAGAAACTTGGAAAAATTAATGCTATAAATTGCTCGAGACAGAGATCTGCAGACCATCGCACAAATTATCCTGGTGAATCTCCATTTACATTGACCATGATTCATGATCTATATACAGTCTTCAAACTTTTAGATGGCCAAGTGCCGATCAATTTTTCGGCGCAAACACGTGAACATGCGCAAGGTGGTGTTGATTGGGCTCAAGCACAGATTGCTTGGGCTGATAACGTCATTGCCTCCTTCACGGCTAACTTTCACATACCTAATGGAACTGTTGGTGGTATTGATGAGATTTCACTCTATGGTGATGGCTGGCTGGTGAATCTGATTTACGACAGTGGAGTTATTTCGGTTAGTACTGAAAGTGGAATACGTAAGATAAAGGTTCCGTCCCCTAATAGCGCAGGGGCCACAAATCATTTTGATTTTGCTCTCCGAGAGGAGATACAACATTTCTTGAAAGTGATTGAAGGTAATGTCAGTGTTCCTCTTGGAGCTAGATATGAAGATGCTTGCGTAATGCAGAAATGGCTAGATAACTTAATCTCGTTAACTAAATCCGAGGGAGTCTAAAATGTTGAACCCTGAAAGTAGAATTCGCGATTTTCCATCTATGGCCGATCGGATTTATTTAAACACGGCGGCTGAAGGCATTCCGCCGAAAGCTGTGCTAGGTGCGCTTAAACAGTATGGCGAAGATAAGTTAGTAGGCATGGATGGGCGCTTGCTTCACCAAGAACAATGGAGTCAGGCAAGAAGCAAAATTGGGCAATTTATGGGTCTCGAGAGTGAGAGCATAGGGATTTGTTCCTGCTCATCTGAGGCTTACAACTTGGCATATTTAGCTTTGCGCTTAAAAACTGGTGATGAAGTAATTATCAATGACTTAGATTTTCCAGCAGGTGCCACACCTTGGCTGAACAATTCCTCTCCTGCAACGGTAAAAGTTTGGAGGAGTAGAGATGGCATTCTTGATGTTGCCGATTTAGCTAAATTATTGAACCCGAAAACGAGACTTGTGAATACCTCTTTAGTAAGTTTTTACAATGGTTTTCGTATCGATGTAAATGAGGTATCGGACGCAATTCGCAAAAATTCCAATGCCATGTTGGCAGTGGATGTAACTCAAGCACTGGCCAGGATCCCATTAGATGTTAAAAAAGCTGACTTGGTTATTAGTTCAACACATAAATGGCTATTGGCCTCACATGGTGGTGGCTTAGTTGGAGTATCTCCTGAGCGAGCAGATGAATGGAGCGTTCCAGCAGGGGGTTGGTTCAACGTTGAAAATGCTTTTGATGATTCCAGATTTGAGAAAGTAATAAATAAAAAAGGTGCAGATAGTTTTATGGTCGGAATGCCCAATTATCCGGCAATATATGCAATAAATGCTGCTTTAACTTATATCTCTGAAATTGGAGTCCAAGAGATAGATTCACATTGTAAAAAACTAGTAGAGCAATGCAGAAGTGGAGTAGCAGAATTACCTGTTGAATTGCTTGGGCCAGCAAATCCAGTATTGCCATCGGGAATAATTGCATTTAAACATTTCAAGTACGAAGAAATCAATAACGCACTACATTCTGCGGGCATTCATGCGATGTCAAATGCGGGCCGAATAAGAGTTTCCATTCACGGGTATAACGATGAAAATGATGTCAACAGATTTTTGGAAGTTTTAAGAAAAGTTGTCACCTCTAATGTTGGCTGATAGTCATATCCATCTATTTGAAAATGGCTATCAAAATTCTGGTGAAAACACACTAGAAACCTATTTGGCTATAGTTGAAAAGTTCGCGATAAGTCGGGCTTTAGTAGTTGGATATGAAGGCGAACCCTGGGCTGTAGGAAATAATGCCTATATTGCAAATTTAAAACTAACGCACTCCTGGATTTCACCTCTAGGATTTTTGCAGGCATCGGATCTATCGTTGGGCAAACTTGAATCGTTTGCTAATCAAGGTTTTGTGGGAATTTCCCTTTATTTATTCAGTACTGAGGACGTAGACATTTTGCAGAATATCGGAGATGAAATTTGGCAATGGTTAGTTGATAAAAAATGGCTTATCAGCGTTAATTCTAAAGGAGAGCACTGGTTACTCTGGATGGAAGTTCTCAAAAGAAATCCAACTTTGACACTCTTGATTTCACATATTGGCTTATTGAAAATTCCTACAAAGCCAAGTAGTGATAGTGAAATTGGAAATTATCTACGCACAATTGCGTCGTTAGTAAAATTCAGCAACGTCTATCTAAAGTTAAGCGGATTTTATGGTTTAGAACCGAGTTATCCAGTCCACCCATATCAAATGCTGGATCCATACATTAAGTACATAGTAGAAAGATTTCCGAAAGAGCAATTGATTTGGGGATCAGATTTTCCTTTATCTTTAGATAAAGTTACTTTTGAGCAGACCTATGAAAACTTAAATTATATTGATACAGGGCGATTGTCAGATATCTTAGAAACGAATCTTGCAAGAATACTGAAGTGAGGATACGGAGAGTTAATGGAAAGAGTTTGCTTTAGAATGTTTGTTAAGTTGGATCGAGTTGATGAGTATGAAGCAGAACATCAGCACGTTTGGCCAGAGGTCCTTGATGCACTTAGAAAATCCGGCTGGCATAATTATTCGATATTTTTAAATAAGGAAGATGGATGCTTAATCACGTACTGTGAATTTGAAGATTTTAATGAATCTTTAAATGCAATTGCTCGTGAAGAAATCAGCTTAAAATGGCAAGCAAGAATGGTTGAATATTTTGTTCCAGTTCCTGGATTGAAGCCTGCAGATGCCTTCGATAAATTCGTGGAAGTCTTTCATCTAGCCTAGAAGTAGAACTTTATGAATTATTTCAGTGTGGGGAAATTCGATGAGTTCGCGATATAGTGAAATTTCTCTACATAATCAATTCCAAATTCTTCATTTGACTTTTTTAAGAACTCATTTTCAGAGAATTCTTCAAGTGAAATACTTTTTCCAGGATTTAAGTCATGATAGGTTCGCCACATATTAAAAAGTGGTGTCGTATGTAATTTAATCACTTCTCGTTTTCTATCAATTACTGGAGTTATGTCAACTATGTGATTTACAAGTTGAGGACCGCGTGCTACAAGATATTTTTCTGTTACAAATTTTGGCATAATATTCATATCTTTCAACTCTGGTAAATCTAACTGGCGACCTGCCATCCAGCATGCAGCTTCGACTGCATGAGCTGTTATGTAATGATCTGGATTTTCCTCGTAATGGCCCCAAGGATCGAATGACAGAACTGTATCGACTTTTAGGAATCGGAAAAGAATCATTAACCGATGTCTAATTTCAGTGAGCTGCGAGTGTTCCAAATAGTGATTTTTGTAATCGAAGCAGTAAAGTTTTTTTAGACCAAGAAAATCAACTACGTCTTGAGTTTCTAATGCAATCTTATAAATGGTTTCAGCGATAGATAAATCGTACGAATCTTTTTCATCATTAGTAATTTTGATAAAATAACCAGTGTATCCTTCCGAAATAAGTTTCATTACAGTTCCACCAGCTAATATGGCTAAATCATCTGAATGAGGAAATACCGCCGCAAAAACCTTTCCTTTGTGTGGAGTTGTATTTGACCAAGGTTCAATAGTTATATTTTCTTGAGAATGCACAGCACTCCTTAGTGATCTTAGACCGGCTTGTGAGTCGTTACTTAGTCTAGAGACTTAATCTTCCCGTTCAAGTCAGCTGGAATTCAGTGGATTTATCTAAATGACTAAAATATCAACAAAAATGTTAACGAAAAAGACAGACACTTTCGACCTGGCTCGTGGAAGACTCAACGTTGCAACATATTCCGTGTTGCGAGTACGTAAGGTTGGGGAAAAATGAAGAAAAAGTATTTTATTCCTGCTGTGCTTGCTTCGATCTCACTAGTTGCCTCATCTTTATTGGCATCAACTAGTGCGAATGCTGCCGCAACAGGGACTTTGGCAGATGTTTTAGCAAGGGGAAAATTAATCGTCGGTACTGGAAGCGGAAATGCTCCTTGGCACTTTAAAGATGCTAGTGGCAATTTAGTTGGAATGGATATCGATATTGCAAGAATGCTTGCAAAAGGTCTATTTGATGATGAAAGTAAAGTTGAGTTTGTTCAACAAACTTCAGACTCAAGAATTCCAAATATTTTGACGGGCAAGATTGATATTACTTGTCAATTCATGACAATTAACGCTGCACGTGCACAGCAAGTGGCATTTACGACTCCCTATTATCGTGAAGGAATCGGCTTACTACTTTCAAAAAAGGGAAAGTACAAATCATTTGCTGAGTTGAAAGCTGCTGGAAGTAAAGCCCGAATTTCAATTCTTCAAAATGTTGGTGCTGAAGAGGGTGTCCATGAAGCATTACCTCAAGCCAAGGTATTGCAATTTAGTGACGTGCCTTTGATTTACTCAGCAATTGATTCAGGTCGTGCTGATGCCGCAGCCACCGATCAATCATCGGTTGGTTGGATGGTTGCTCAGTTCCCTAAGAAGTATGCAGATGGTGGCGCAGGCTGGCACCCAATGAATTATGGTTGTGCACTAAAGCAAGGCGACCAGGTTTGGTTAAATTTCATCAACCAAGTTCTAAATGAGGCAATCTCAGGAGATGCTTATCCTGCTTATGCCGCATCATTTAAGAAATGGTTCGGTGTTACTTTACCTTCACCACACATTGGATATCCTCGTCCCTAATTTAACAATAAGTTAACGAAGAGAAGGGCTGTGACTATGGACTACGTGCTAAATTTCGATGTTATCTGGCGAAATTTAGACCGTCTAGCTTATGGATTAGAAATTGATCTTTATCTTGCGATTGTTTCTATTTTCATGGGTAGCTTGATAGGCCTAGTCACAGCTTTTGCTCTCCTGTCAAAACACCGGACATATAGAGTGATAGCAAATATCTATGTAACAATTATTCGAAATGTTCCACTCTTAATTATCGTACTTTTTGTATATTTCGGCCTGCCCGACGTTGGCTTAACATTTGGACAATTTGAATCATTTATTTTCTCACTTACGATTTATGCTGGCGCATATTTGTCCCAAGTATTCCGTGGGGGAATTCTGGCAATTCCAAAGGGCGTCAGTGAAGCCGGGATGGCCTTAGGAATGTCTAATTTACAAATAAATGTATTTGTCATCCTGCCAATAATGTTTAAATCAGTACTACCGGCGATGAGCAATAATTATATCTCCTTATTTAAGGATGCATCCATAGCAGCGGTACTAGCGGTCCCAGAATTGACTTACCAAACTCGAAAAATTAATACAGACACGTTCCGAGTTATTGAAGCATGGACGGCCGGATGTTTAATTTATGTAGCCACCTGCTACCTAATCGCTTTAATTTTACGCCAGTTTGAACGTCGTCTAGCGATTCCGAAGTAGGATCAAATGGGTAATGGCGGCTTCTTAAGCGAATTAGTCATAAGTCGTAATGACTTATTTTATGGTTTTTACATCACGGTTTTGGTCTCATTGATTTCAATTGTTGTTGGAACAATCTTGGGAGTGCTAGTTGGCGTAGTACTTACTTACGGAAATTTGCCAGCAAGGTTTCTTGCACGTTTTTATACTGATGTAATTCGAGGAATTCCATCTCTTGTTTTAATCCTTACATTTTTTTATGTTTTGTCCGTGATAGGTATTAATCTAAATGCTTTACAGGCCGGCATTTACTCTTTATGCATTTTCTGCAGCGCTCATGTTGCGGAAATGCTACGAGGTGGCTTACAAAATGTTCATGTCGGGCAAACTGAAGCTGCAAAGGCCCTAGGTTTTAGTTTTCGACAAACATTTACATTTATTTTGATGCCACAAGCATTACGGCAAGTGTTACCGACTTGGATTAATACGGCAATTGAAACTTTAAAAGGCTCTTCACTCGTTTCAATCATCGGAGTCCAAGAATTAATTTTATCTACTCAGCAGATTATTGCTAGAAACTTTTTAACAATGCAATTTTATGCGTTAGCAGGATTATTGTATTTTATTGCCTGTTTCTCAATTGAGAGATTTGGTAAGTATTTGGAAAAAAAGGTAGCCATAAAATGAGGAGAAAACAATGAGTGATACCGTCCTTCAAATCTCAGGAGTTCACAAAGCGTACGGCGATAATCCAGTATTGCACGGCGTGAGTTTGACTCTCAATAAAGGAGATGTTGTTTCTGTTATTGGCTCGAGTGGTTCAGGTAAGACGACTTTGCTTAGGTGTGTGAATCTGCTTGAGGAGTTTCATCAAGGCTCTATAAGTATTGAAGGCAAGCAAATTGGGTATGAAGAAAAGGATGGCAAGCGGGGAAAGTTAAATAGCCGTCAGATTGCAAAAGATCGAGCTCTTACAGGTATGGTTTTTCAATCTTTTAATCTTTTTCCACACTTATCAGCAATTGAGAATATTTCATTGCCACTTCGAAAAGTTCAAAATAAAACCAAAGCTCAGGCGCAGGAAATTGCGAATTCGTGGTTAAGTCGCGTAGGACTTCCAGATCGTGGTTCCGCATTTCCAGGGCAATTATCAGGAGGGCAACAACAAAGAGTTGCTATAGCACGCGCAATTGCTATGAATCCCAAGTTGATGTTATTTGACGAAGTGACATCTGCCTTGGATCCTGAGTTAATTAACGAAGTACTAGATGTAATTAAAGCCCTTGCTCAAGATGGAATGACCATGTTGATAGTCACCCATGAGATGAGATTTGCTTACGAAGTTTCTTCACGGGTGATTTTTATGAATGAAGGTCTAATCGCAGAAGAAGGAACCCCAGAAGAAATTTTCAAAAATCCAAAAACCGAACGCTTGCAAGCATTCTTAAAAAGTACAAAATTTTAAGCACTTAAAAATGAAAGGAAGATAGATGCATGTAGCTGTGATAGGCGGCGGGGTAGTGGGCCTAAGCACAGCGTGGTACTTGAATGAAAGAGGAATTTCTGCAACCGTCTTCGAGCGTAAAGACGTAGGAGCTGGCGCGTCTTGGGGAAATGCTGGGCAGATAATTCCCACAATGGCAGTTCCTTTAGCGGAGCCGAGTAATCTTAAATTTGCTTTGACAAGTTTCTTGAAATCAAATTCATCAGTTACAGCTCCAAGAATATTTGATAAGAATGTTTTAAGTTTTTTACCAGCATTTGCTTTTAACTCTACGACTAAAAAGTATTTAAAATCGCTTAGAGAAATGATGTTTCTAAGCACAAGTGCTAACGACGAATTTCTATACTTAGAAAAATTTGGAGTACAAACCACTAGACGGCCAGGTACTTTCACCGCGGCAATGTCATCTTCTAGTTCTGGGAATTATTTGCTTAAGGAATTTTCAGATGTAGCAAAAAATGGGATGGTTTCGGATGTATCGCTGTTGAATGATCAACAATTGCACAGCGCCGAATCTTTAATTCAGCCTAGATTTACCTCGGGAATTCAATTGAAAAATCAATCTTTTTTAGATCCTCCGCAATTACTTAGCAATCTTGCAGCGAACCTGAACTCTAACGGAATAGAAATTGTTGAGAATTGCAAAATTTTAAGCATCACAAAAACAAATGGAAAGATTAAAGTTTTAAAGGAAAATGGCTCAGCAGAAATTTTTGACTCAGTTGTAATCGCTACTGGCGGCTGGTTAAGTGATCTTTCAGTACAACACGGAGTGAAAATGCCTGTTGTGGCTGGAATTGGTTACAGTATGTCCGTTAAATGTACTGAATCAACTAATGGAATGCTTTATTTCCCAGAATACAAATTGGCGTGCACTTCATATCGAGGTGGCTTACGAATTTCATCATTTTTGCAAATTGCAAATATAGACAGGTCCAGCAAGAAGAAGAATCAAGATAAGTTATTACAGACTAGTAAGAAAGTTTTCCCACAGATAGAGTGGGGCACCGTTGGTGACTTCTGGTCAGGAGGCAGGCCACTATCCACAGATGGCAAACCTCTTATAGGTCAGACTAAAACGGCTGGTGTATACGTTAATGGCGGACATGGCATGTGGGGGGTCACATTGGGGCCAGTAAGCGGGAAGTTGCTGGCGGACCGTATTTTCAGCGGCCAGGAAAGTTCCGCTATTTCTAATTTTAATCCATTGAGATCTTCATTTATTAAGAGTGCTGCACGATGAGCATTGAAAAAGTTCAGGTAATTTCAAATCAAAAACCAATTGGAGGAAAATGATGGGCTTTTACGAGAGATTAGATATAGAACCAAAGATTAATGCAGCAACTTATTACACTGCTATTGGCGGATCCTTGATGCCGGAGGAAGTTTTGGATGCGATGAAAGAAGCTGGAAAATCTTTTGTTTCCATCCACGAGCTGCAACTTAAAGCTGGTAATCGAATTGCCGACCTTACAAAGAATGAGGGTGCTTACATAACCTGTGGTGCAGCAGCTGGAATAGCACTTTGTATTTTGGCTTGTAGAACCGAAGGAGATCTAGGCAAGATTCAGCACATAATTGATAACAAAGCACCAGAGTCTGAAGTCATCATGCACGTTGGCCATAGAATTTCATACGATCCAGCAATCAGGCTTGCAGGTTCAAATATTGTGACTATCGGAAATATATTTCAAACTTATGAATGGGAACTTGAAGCAGCAATAAATTCAAAAACCTCAGCAATATTTTATGTAGCAGGTTCTCATCTTGCTGGTCCGGTGCTTCCTCTTGAGGCAGTAATTAAAATCGGGAAAGCTAATAACATTCCAGTTGTTGTCGATGCATCCGCGCAGCTTCCTCCATTATCGAACCTCTGGCACTTCACCAAAGATTTGGGAGCAGAACTTGCTATCTTCAGCGGAGGTAAAACTCTGTGTGGTCCACAAGCAAGTGGATTGATAGTTGGCCAAACAAAATGGATTGAAGCAGTTCGTGCAAATGGATCACCTAATCAAGGTTTAGGACGGGCTTTTAAAG